>CABEBC010000393.1_pt1 | contig 74590 bp, 38 predicted proteins | sample 3422291 | NCBI WGS metagenome assembly CABEBC01 (sample SAMEA5534345, study PRJEB31848) | metagenome | biome: tundra; feature: field; material: soil | place: USA | collected 2013-05 | depth 0.45 m
CGCCGTTGACCAGGTTGTAGGAGTCCATCACCGCGTCCACGTGAGCCCGTGTGACGGCGGCCTCGAATGCGGGAAAATAGATCTCGCGCATAGTCCGCTCGTCTACCTCCACATTCACGTTGTGCCGGTTGTACTCCTGATTTTTCAGGGCGTAGTGTTTGACCGTGGCGATCACGCCCTGCGACTGCACGCCTTCGATGTAAGATGCCGTGATGCTGGCAGCCAGGAAGGGGTCTTCACTGAAGTACTCGAAGTTGCGGCCCGTCAGCGGTGACCGTGCGATGTTGACGCCGGGGCCGAGCAGAAAATGGACGCCGCGCGCGGGCATCGCGGCCCAGGCCCTCGCCGACCCTGCGCGCCAGAGCAGGGTCCCAACTGGCTGCCAGCGCGGCTCCGCCAGCATAGGCAGTGGTCGGTCCCCAGGTGCGCACACCCTCCGGACCGTCGGACATCTTAAGACGTGGCAGACCGATGGCCGAAGCGGCCTGCGTGAACATGTCATCGACGCCGCCCAGAAGCTCGATCTTCTGGTCCAGCGTAAGCCTGGCCACCAGAGCATGAGCCTGGGCCTCAATTTGTGGCGAGTCCGGAGCGGGAGCCTGTGCAAAGGCGGTCAGTGCGCAACTCTGGAGCAGAGTGAGCAGGAATGCGATGCCCAAAGGCAAAAACGATTGAGTAGAGAGGTTTTGTGATTTCCTCATGACCGGAAAGAGTACCTCATTTGTCCTTCGGATGTATACCAGAGTTCCTTTGATAGGCTTCAACCGCCCAAATTCTTCTGCCCTTAAGCGCCTTTAGCTCCGCTCCCAGCGGGTGCGCTGGGTACTGGGCGGACAGGTCGACTCGCGAATCACCAATTCCGGCAGAATCGATACAGCATGCGGAATTGTTGCCTCCCCGCGAATCCGTTGCAACAGGATGCGCGCGGCCGTCAAGCCCATTTGCTTCAGCGGCTGGCGAATGGTCGTCAGGCTGGGGTTGTGGTACGAAGCGCTCTGAATATCGTCGAAGCCCACCACGGAAATGTCTTCGGGAACGCGCAGGCCATGGTCCATAAAGGCACGGATCGCACCGATAGCGGCCAGATCGTCAAAGCAGACCAGGGCGGTGAATGGAGCGCCGCCCGCCAGCAACTCGCTCGCCGGACCATAGCCCAGCTCCGGAGTGGAGACCAGTAACCTCAATTGCATGATCAGCGCGGGCGGAATCTTCAGCTTGAGATCCCGCGCCACGGCCATCAGACACTCCCAGCGGTCGTCGGCGTCGGAGCTGCGGCTGTCTCCGCGCATGAACGCAATTTTGCGGTGCCCCAGTTGAAAAAGGTGCCGCAATGTCAACTCTGCCGCCCGCCGTTGATCCAGCACGACATCGGTGACGCCCACAATCTTGCGATGCCCGGCCACTGACACCACTGGCAACTTCAAGCTGTGCTCCAGCACCGTGTCGATCAGAATGAATCCTTCCACAGAGCGGTTCATCAACAGGTTCGAGTACTCCTCAATCAGGTCGGGCTTGCGCCGATGGCTTGCGGTCAGATAGAAATACCCTTCCTCTATGAGGAACTCCTCGACGCCGGCCAGCACCTGCGTAGCATAGCTGTCGCTCAATTCCGGCACCAGCACACCCACCGAAAAGGACTGCCGCTTGCGCAGCGATCGCGCATAAAAGCTGGGCCGGTAGTCAAATCTGGCTGCCGCCTCCTTCACTCGGTCACGGGTCTCTTGCGGAATCGAGCGCACGCCGGGAGCGTTGTTCAGCACCAACGATATGGTGGCTGGTGACAAGTTTAGATACTCGCCCAGCGTGCGCAGGCCAATGGGTTGCCCCGGCGTCGGATCGATCCCTGATTTTACATGTTTGGCCATACACTCCTGTTGTAACACCTTTTGCGATTCATTGGGCGTGACTTCTAGGGCTATGCTCATTTTCCGGCTGTGCACACCTCCTAGGCAGCCGTGACGCGTTGGCTAGGTCAAACCTCCGCAACGGTTACAGCGGTTCTTGAAGAGGGCGACACAGAAACCACTGCCGTCTTGTGTGGGTTTGCTGCTCGGAAAAAGCCCTCAGTAATAGGTCTTCGTTGCTGTGGTGGAAGCAGAAGCTGCCTTACAGCGTCGGCACAACGAAGAGGGTGATCGACTGTGCCGGGAAAGTGTAGCCGGCTATGGTGCTGCTCGTGCCTCTCGACGCTGGCGGCGTAACTGTCACTGCCGGCTGCGCTACGATTGCAGCTAGATTGGCGTTGCTGTAGAGGTAGGCCTGTGCGGTAGTTATGTTTGACGGCAGGCCCGTGAGCGAAAGTGTGCTGGTCAGCGGGCCGTAGGTCTTGTTGATGACCACCACGGTCACCGCGCTGTCAGTGGCGCGCAGAGCGGCGTAAACCGACAGCGTTCCCTGGTTGGCGTTGGCGGCACCGCTGGTGGAGGACAGAACCTTGTTGCCAAACGTCGAGTTGTTGCCATCGTAGTTGCGATAAACCGCGAAAGCCATATTGCCGGGACCCTGAGTGTTGTATGCCTGTGTCGGCCACAGAGCGCCTAAATCCAGGCCTTCGCGCCCAAAGATACCCAGAATGTCCGCCTGCGTTATCGCGCCGTTGATCGCTTCCAATCCCCCAAAGTTATATTCGTCGATGGCCAGCTTGGTGCCGGGGTAGTCGTTGGCGACCCACGTCTTCATCATGTTAATCAGTTGCGGAGCCTGTTGCGGAGGCGAGCAGCTCGTAGTGTAGTTCGGATCAGTGGTGTAGTTCGGCTGAGGGTAATTGTTCGCGGGATCGGTATAGGTCGGATCCCAAAAAACGCGCGTAGAGTTCAACCGCGCCTGTTGCGCACGGGTATTGCCCGCCGTGGTCAAGCCGGTGCCGTCGGCCGCGAAATAGGTGTGCAGGTCCACATAATCCAACAACCGCTTGCCATAGGTGGTTTCAGCCGCCTTGAACTGCTGTAAATAATATTCGATGAACGGCACGCCCCCATGTGCCTTCCGGTCGACCGGATCGCTCCACGGCTCATAACAAGGGCCTGCGTCCCATCCGTCCCAAATATCCGCCATGGAATAGAAGTACGCCCACCAATTGTCGACCACCGGTCCGCTCACTTCGGCAGTCGAATCGACAGTCTTGATGGCCAGGGCCGTGCCGATGCCGCCGTTCGTCACCTCGTCGTAGGTGAAGGGATTGGGATGCACATCGCGATGTACCGCGCTCCACCAGGTGGGTTCGTTGTCCAGATCCCAGATGGCTACCCCCTTGCCGCTGGCGGCATTGCCGTAACTGGGATTGGTCGCCAGGGAGTTGACCCAACCGCCTGCCCAGGTGCCCAGGGCCCATGACGTGGTGGCCGCGCTGGCTGAGGGTGGAGTTGGAGGAGGCTCCGAGATGCTGGTGACTTCCGCAAACGCCGGCGTTCCAGCTCCCATAATGTCGCAGCCGCTGGAACTTGTGCAGCCACCGCTCCCGTAAGGATAGACGCCGACGCCGCAACTGCCGTTGTAACTCTCCTGGCCAGGGTACAACGCTTGATTGAAACTGCAGGCCCCCGCCGTGCTATTAGCCACCCAGCCGAGCACCGGCATGGTGCCCAGCGTCTTGACGCCGATGCTGGCCGCGCTCGCCACCAGCCCGGTGAAACTGCCGCCACCCCACATGTTGCCGGCGCCGACGAAGTTTTCAAAGTACCAGTCGCTGGCGGAGTTGGTCATGTTGTTCTGGTAGTTGTATCGGGAGATGTCGTCGCCGCCCCAACGGGCAACGCTGGCGTGCGCGGTCGTAGCCGAGGTCGAATCCAGATAGTACGCGTTCATCCCGTAGATAAGCGGACTGATGGCATTGCCCGGGCTGCTCACATCAACGGTCAGAGTCGGCCCCGCGGCCGTGCCCGGAGGGCTAAGGGTTACGGTTACGCTGGCGCTCTTGCCCTGGGTCGTTCCTTGGGTGCTGGTAGCTGTGACCGTTACTGTGGTTGGAGCCGGGTAGGGCGTGGTGTAGAGGCCGCTTGTGCTGATTGTGCCTGGGCTCAGGCTGCTGCCGGTGGGCGCGGCCAACGACCAGGTCACCGCTGAACTGACCGTGCCGGCAACCATAGCCGTAAACTGCACCTGGCCCCCTATAGTGGCAGTTGCTGGATTGGGGGTCACGACGACCGCAGGAACGGTGTAGTTGGCGGTGACCGCCGCATTGGCGTTCATTGCCACCGTGCAGGTGATGGTGCTGGCTGAGGTGCAACCTGTCCACGAGGCAAAAGTGTTGCCGCCTGAAGTGGCCGGCGCAGTCAGCGTCACGGAAGTTCCCGCGTTATAGGTGCGCGTAAAGCTGGTCGTTCCGTTGGAGGCCCCATTGTTGTCCGCAGGCGCCACCCCGACGGCGAGGGGGGAATTCATATCGCTAAATAAGTCTTTGCTTATCAATAGTTTGAAAATGACAGAGTTAAAAATACCCCCAAAAGTACCCCCCGAAGGTTGGCGCTAGGGGCTGATGATTGGATTGGACCGGTGCTGCTCGTTGGCCAGCCGTCACTCTCTGGCCTCCATTCAAATCTCAGACTGCCGCGCTGCCGCCTGGTCGGTGCGCAAGGGGTTGGGGAGGGGGCCGGATTGCTTCGCAACGGGGTTCACCAGTGCAAATCTCGATTTTCCATTTTGTCACGTTGGTAGATTTCAGAGGTCCAAATTTTAGCCTGTATAACCCTCCGTTCGCAGAACCTGCTGGTTACAGGAGTCTATGTACACTCCGCGCGCGGCCAGTCCCCTGGCGCAGTGCCTGCGGTGCAGCGTGCCGTGGGTTGGGTCGAGCACGAGGAAGTGGTCAGGCACCAGCGCCGGATCGCCAGTCGGCAAAGGCTACATGTGGTATGACACGCCACCCCTGGCAGGATTGCCACTGAGATACAGAAAGTATCTGTGGAGCAACCAACTCCTTCAATCCAAGTCCGTCATCGCCTTTTATTGCCACGATCCTGATCGGCAGAATTTTGTTTTTTCAATAAGTTGAAACGGACATCTAATCAGTTAACAGGACCGCTGGACAGTGCTGGACGTCCCGGAAAGAGTCACGGAAATGGATTTGAAGTATTTCCAAGTTTTTGCCGGGTTATCCACAAGAGGACAGTCTTGAATTGCCCGCGGGTCTCTTAGAATATGTATACGAGTCGGAGTGCTCAAGTGCAGTTAAGGCTGGCTCTGTGGACTTGAGTCGTCCGGTTCCCGAATGGAATGCCAGCTAATCTGCTCCCCTGAAGTGCCGTAGTTGCTGCGTGCCGCTGAGAGCAGTCGCCAAGACGCCGCCCTCCCAGTTGGGTGTGGTGCGAAGTGAAGCAGGACCCAATAACTTGTTTTCACTGTTGCGCCCGTTTTGTCCACCACGACGAAGCAGACAACTAAAAGTTTGACTTCGTTGTCGGTCTGGTAGCCCATTCGAAGGCATCCGTGCTGTATCAGCGATGCGCAGGGTTGGCCGAATCACTGCTAAGGACTGAGGATCGAGTGTTGCCGGCGAAGCGGCATCTCTTGCTGAGCGCCGGAGGACCTGCGCTTTTGTATTCGGCACAAGCGAGTGGGGAAAAAGGGCAAACACCATGGGCGCTTCCGTGCAGACGCATGGGAGTTAAGCATGGAAAAGAGAATCCTTCGGTTACCCGACGTGATGAAGGTGACAGGACTCAAAGGGTCCTCTCTCTACAGCGCAATTCAAAGAAATGAGTTTCCTAAGCAGGTCTCTCTCTGCGTCCGTTCCGTTGGCTGGAACAGTGAGGAAGTGGATGCCTGGGTAGAGGAGCGCATCACAGCGTCGCGGGGGCAGAAATGACGGCTCCGCGCGACTTATTCACGAATAGTTGCGCCGCGGCCGAGGGCCCGGGGAAGGTTTTCGATGAGCCCTCGCCCCCCTTTCAACTCACCCGTCAGTTTGCTCCTCCACGCACGGCGGTCGTATCGGTCAAAAAGCTCCAACCTCATCCAGCAATGATCAGACGCGGCTTGGCAGGGCTGAACTATACAGGTGGTTCACGGGGGCCGTCAGCCGAGCGCCGCAGAGGAGGGAGCGGCACTCAAAATGGATCAGGTTCTACGTCTCAAGACAGTCATGGCGGTAACGGGGCTCTCCCGGTCATCGATCTACAACGCAATCGGGAAAGGGGAGTTCCCGGCCAACATCCCGCTGGGGGCCCGGTCCGTGGGATGGCTCAGGAGCGACCTGGAATCGTGGCTGAGCCAGCGAATTGAGCAGTCAGGGAGGCGGCCGTGAGGTCCCAGGGCAGCCTCTTCGCAGACCTGCTTGAGTCCGGCGAGGAGCAGCGGGGAACTGCCGCTCTTCCTTTGCCGAACCGGCAGGGGGCCGAATCGCCGCTTCCCCCAGGTGCCGAACCGCGGAAGACGAATGAACTCAGGCCGCATCCGGCGATGGTGCAGTGCAACCTGATGCCGACCGCGGTTCAGCTTGAGCCGCTGCACAAAGCCGGCATGCGGGTCTTTGAACTCCCGTTGCTGATCTGCCACGACGGCACGATCATCGACGGGTACAAACGGTGGATGATCGCCAGGGATCTCGGGCACCCGACGCTGTTGTGCACGGTACTCGACAAGTCAGAGGAAGATGCCCTGCGGTTGATCCTTGAAAACGCCCGTTCCAGGAGCTACCTGAACCCGTTCTGCCGTTTCGCTTTGGCCCTCACCCTAGTGTAGCCACTTGCCGCACAGGCGAGGGAGAATCGGGTGCTGGGTGGCAGGAAGAAGCAGTTGGCAAAACTGCCAAAGGATCAGAAGATCGATGTTCGCAAAGAGGCGGCACGGCTGGCAGGCAGCGGGGAACGCAACGCCGGCAAAGTCCGACTCGTCCTCGAGCGCGGTATCGACCGGTTGAAGACGATGGCACGTGAAGGAACCATTTCAATCGACGCGGCGGCGAAGCTGGCCGAAATGTCCGGGGAGCAGCAGAGATACGAACTCGAGGTCCGGCAGTCCGGGCGAGACCAGAAGCGGCGGATTCAGGCTCTCAGCACCACCGGCCGTGATACGGCCATGCTGCTGGTCAAGAGGCTGATGCCTCTGCTTGAGAAGGCCATGAAGGTTGAGGAGTTGGCAAAATTCAGGCCTTTGGTCGAACCGCTAATTGAAGCCTTGAGGGGAGAACTCCATGTCGCCGCCCGGGGATAGACGCTCCAATCTGCGCCGGTTGTTTGAGGAGAACCGCCCGTGTTGGGACCATGACGGGGTGCGGCCGTATGCGCGCTCTAGCATTGCCCAGGCGCTGTTGTGCGGTACCGAAGCGCTCGGTGCCGAAGTGTACTCCTCGATTCTGGGTGAGAGGCGCATCGTCCCTAACTCCTGCAAATCCCGTGTATGCACTTCGTGCGGCTACTGGCAAACCATGCGTTGGCAACGCGAGGTGGCCAGCCAGCTGCCAGACATCCCGTATTCAGGTGTGATCCTGACGATGCCGCGACCCTTCTGGGGTCTGCTGCGAAAGAACCGCTACCTGCTCCGGGCGATTCCCGAGCTTGCTGCCGGCGTGCTAACCGACTGGGTCCGCGAGTGCTTTGAGGCGGTGGTCCCCGTGGTGGCCGTGATGCACACATTCAACGCGAAGTTTGAGTTCAACGTCCACGTGCATTTGGTTGTGGGCCAGACGGGCCTGCACCTCGGCGGGGATGGCATCGTGCGCAACGTCTACCTTCCCAAGGGAGTCATCGCCGACCGCTGGCGTCGAGGGCTGCTTGACTTCTTCGAACTGGCTATCCGGAAGGGGATTCTGCAATCAACACGCAACGAACGCACGCTGTTGGCGCTGATCGACAGATATCGTACCCGCCCATGGAAGGTGATCACCAGCGAGAATCGCGGCATAGGGCAGATCCTGGGCTACGTTGCACGCTACGTTCGCCGCCCTCCGATGGCCGACTACCGGATTCAGGGTTGGGACAAGGACAATGTTCGCTATCTCTGGCGGGACAAGAAGAGCCAAGGAATGGTGCACGAGGAAATCCTCCCAATCCAACAGTTCATCGCGCGGTTCATCGACCAAATCCCGGACAAGGGAATGCATAGCGTGCGCTATTTTGGGCTCCTGGCCCCTCACGCAAGAGAGTGCCGATACGAGGCGTTTCTCCGCCTCCTACCGACTCCGAAGCCGCAGCCGGTCAGGCGCCTCCGATGGGCCTCCTCTATCCGGGAGATGTCCGGTCGGGATCCCTTGATCGATTCTGCTGGCAACCGAATGGCGCGGACTGGCTACCTTCTGCCAGCGAACAGGAAGGCCTCTGCAGATTGATAAACTCGAGCGTCGAGACCCGGCACCACCGCGGCGGGTTGTTTGTCTTCCACAGTCAAACCCAACCTGCTTTACCTGCGCAAAGGCACCACTCGCGTACCCACACTCTTGCTAGAGCCTCGCTTCCTTGAGGTTGTGGCCAGACTCGGAAAATGCCAATGCCATCGTTTCCGGATTCTTGAATTTCCTATAGATCAAGGGACCAGGAAAGAGCCGCCGCTCCCTGCGGAGTCGGCGGCTCGATGTTTATTCAAAGCAGAACTGGTTACTGGATGATGATCACGTTCATGCTCCAGGGAGTGAGCGTGAGCGTTAGAGGCAGAGATTGCGTACCCATATCGGTGGTTGTGGGCGTGGCCCATACCGCCGGGTTCGCATTCGTCTGGTCGTAGAGGGCTTTGTTGTAAGTGGTGACTTTCACGTCCGGAGAACTTGTGGTTTCATTCGAGAGCGAAATGGTCACCGGCTCACTGGTCGTTTCGTTCAGATTGAAAAGGATCAGTGCGGTTCCGCCGCTGTGGGTGGCGGCATAGGCGCGCACGTCGGATTGGTCGCCCGCAACCGTCGGCGTGAGAACAGACTCGCCGTTGACGGCCACCTGGCTGAAGAGTTGGAAAGCGACCGCGGTGGGAGACATGGTGCCGAGGGGGCCGGCGTTTGGGCAGTTTGTATCGGAAGGCCCATCGGAGAAGACGTTGTAGGCGCCGAAGGTCTGCCAGCCATAGAGCGAGGAAGAGAAGTTGGCGGGGTCGCCACTTGCGGTAGTACTAGCAAGCGTTCCGTTGCAATTGCCAAGGCCGATCCACCAGGTGAGGCGCGATACGCCGTCGTTCATGGCTTCGCCCAGCAACTGGCCGGCATACAGACCCTGGGTAATCGACCAGGATTGCTTGCCGGGATTGCTGGAGACAGAACCTACTTCTCCCGCATAGATGGGAGTATTCGGCTTGCCTGCCGTCTTCAATTCCGACTTGATGGTGTTGATATTCGTCGTGAAAGTCTGCGCGACGTCGTAAATCAGAGTGGTGTCATTTTCGTTTCCGGGATTGAAGACATAGAAGTGATATTCGACGAAGTCGTAAGGGGCGTTGGCCAGCACGATGGGGTCCCATGCTGGTGAATTGCCAGGGTTAACATCGACACCCACCAGAGTGTTGGGGCTGGCGGTCTTAATCGACTGATAATAACCGGTACTGCCCGCTACAGCGTCGGCATAAGTGGTGGGGTCATGCGGAAGCGTGTGCATGTCTTCTTCCCAACCGCCATATTCCTCGTTGCCCACCGTCACGTGGCTGACGGTGACTTTGCCACCGGCATTATTCAGTGCAGCCGTTACCCAATTCGCCGCCTCGGAGGGCAGTCCACCCGTGGTGCAAGTTGGGTCGGTGCCGTAGTCCGCCGTGAGCGCCACATCGAAGTTGCCGGGGATGGCGAGGTCGTTGAGGAAATTTGCAAATGTGGCGTTCCCATTGGCGTAAGCACCATTGCACCCGGTGTTGGTTTGCCAATGATAGTTATCGGAGGTGGAGCCACCAGGCCAGCGGAGAGCCGTGATGCCGGCCGCCTGGAGCGCGGAGAGGACTCCCGTGGTTGTGGGGTCATACCAGACAGCCATGTTCATGCCCATAAGCTGGTTGTAGACTGCCACCGCAGTGGGTGTCTGATTTACCGCAACCGTTGTCATGAGAGTCACGGTAATTGCTGAGGAACTGCCCTGTCCCAGGTTGTTATAGATTACGGAGCTGGTGGAATCCGGGGTGTATTTAGCGGTCAGAGTGTCACTGCCCACCGTAAGACCTCCAGCCGGAATGACGATGGTAGCGGCGCCGCCACTTAACGTTGTCGACGAGGAGGTATAACCTCCGCTACTCAGTTTCACCGTGCCGGTAGGGGTGCCGAGTTGGCCGCTGACGGTTACAGTCACCTGGAGCGATTGCGCGGTGGTGATGGAGGTAGAATCCGGGCTTACCGTCACAGTGGCGAAAGAGAGCGGAACGACGGCAACCGTAGCGTTGCCTGTATTTGTGATGTAGGTTCCTAAGCTGTTGGAATCAGGCGTGTAGGTTGCCGTCAGCGTGTCGGTGCTGTTGGCCAACTGGCCGGCAGGAATGACGATGGAGGCGCTGCCGCCACTCAATGTGGTGGCGGACGAGGTATAGGTTCCACTACTGGTTGGACCAGAGAGTGTTACAGACCCAGTGGGTGTAGGATTGCCCGAACCGCCGCTCACGACAACCGTGACCGACAAGCTCTGATCCACGGTAACGGTGGGCTCGGAAGAGACGACGGGCGCGGTGGGCATTACGGTGACGGTGGGAGTCAGCAAGGTCCCGACAGTGACGGAAGCGGTCTTGCTGTTGCTGTTGTAGTAGGCCGACCCGCTGGAGTCAGGAGTATAGGTCACAGTGAGGGTGTCGGTGCCCGTAGGCAGTGAACCGCCCGGAATATTGATGGTTCCGCTGCCGCCGCTGAGGGTGACCGAAGAGGAGGTATAGGCACCGCTGGTCAGCTTCACGCTGCCCGAAGGGGTTGGATAGCTGCCGCTGCTGTTGACCGTCACAGCGACGGACAGAGACTGCGATGTGGAGATATTGGAAGAAGCAGGAGTTACGGTCATGGTGGGGGTCGCCAGCGCGGTGACGGTGACCGAACCCGCTCCGGAGGCGCTGTTATAGGTGGCAGAGCCGCTGTTGTCGGGAGTGTAGCTGGCCGTCAGCGTATCGGTGCCCGCAGGCAGAGTGTTTGCTGTAACGGTGATGTTGGCGCTGCCGCTGGACAAGGTCGTCGCGGTGGAAGTATAGCTGCCACTGCTCAAGGTCACAGAGCCCGTGGGCGTGGGATTGCCCGAGCCGCCGTTGACGGAAACCGTAACCGACAGGGACTGAGCGGTAGTGATACTGGCAGGCGTTGGTGTTACCGTTACCGTCGGCGTAAGCTTGCTCGGAGCTGTCACGGTAACCGAACCCGCTCCAGAGGCGCTGTTATACGAGGAAGAACTGCTGGAATCGGGAGTGTAGCTGGCCGTCAGCGTATCGGTGCCAACAGCCAACGCGCCAGCGGCGACAGTGATGGAAGCGCTGCCGCTGGTCAAGGTTGTCGCTGCGGAGGTATAGCTGCCGCTGGACAGAGTCACCGAACCGGTGGGCGTACCACTGCTGCCGCTGACCGTAATCGTCACCGACAGGGACTGGGCGGTAGTGATGCTGGAGGGCGTTGGAGTTACCGTCACCGTCGGGGTCGTTTTTGTCGGGGGAGGGGGCGTGATCGTTGAACCACCGCCTCCGCCGCAGGCGCTCAGAGCCAGACTCATTGCAGCTGCCAACAGAAGCGCCGCCAATCCTGCTAATCGTTTCATTTTCATTTCTCCAGGTATCACCGGCCGTCCGGTTACCGCACTCGTTTTGGATTTCAGAGCTTGCCGTCTCCGAGAATATCCGTGGACATGATCATCTTACAGCAAAGAGTAGTAACAAAACTGTTCACAGTGAACTACGCACAGTTCCTCCGTAATGAATGGGCGCTGCCAAAATGATGAGAAGCTGGCCCTGCAAATCTGGTGTCGCCAGTGATGGCTCTCCATCTCCATGCAAAAGCACGCTTCCGAGATGCAGGAACAGGAAGGCCTCTTCACAGGATCATGAAGAGGCCCCGGTTTTTGCGATTGCATGGCATGTAGCTACTGAACGAGCACGGTCATAGTCGCCGTTTTGGTCGTTCCGTTGGAGGTTGCCGTAATGGTGATCGTCGAGGAGGTTCCGGGGGCTGCGGTCGAGCTGTTGGTGCCGCCGCAGCCACTGACGAATCCCATCCCAGCCAGTACAACAACCGCCAGAAGCAGCAGTTGCAGCCTGTTCCGCCGGCGCAGACCAAAGAAGCAGAGCGCCACGGCGAGCGTTGCTGCGGGCAGGTATGGCCGGGGGCGTCCGGAAGCCGACGACGACGAGGTGGTCGGTGAAACCGAGACAGTGGTGGAGACGGATCCGCCCTGCGGAACGAAGATAGGGTTGGGGTTGAGGGTGCAAGTGTAACCGCTGGGCGCTCCGCTGCAAGTGAAGCTAACCGTACCCGCGAAGTTGTTTGCGGAGTTGATGGTCAACTGCGACACGCCTACCGTACCGGGCTGCAGAACCAGGTTCGCCATGGATAAGCTCAGGTTCATGGCTGGAATCATGCCCACCGGATTGATGGTGAAAGCCTGCGCCACCGGCGCGGCCATGGCAAAGTAAGTGTTATCGCCAGGCTGGAAGGCGGTTACGGTGCAGGTGCCGGCGGCAACCGCGCTGACGACCGATCCCGAGACCGTGCAAACCGAGGACGGGGCAGCGGTGTAGCTGACCGGCAGGCCAGAGGTCGATGTAGCCGTCAGGGTGAAGGTGTTTCCTGCAACTAGGGTACCGGGATTGACGAAGTTGATGGTCTGCGTTGTCAGAGCAGGCAGGATCGCGATGGTCTCCTGCACCTGAGGCGCGGCAAGATAGTTGTTGTTGCTGGCCTGATTGGCATCCACCACGACGTTACCGGTCGAAGCAAAGGTCAGCGTGGTGCCGGAGATGGAGGCCGTGGCCGTGCTGGTCTTATCCACGGTAAAGACCACCGGTTTCCCGGAAGCGCCGCCCGTGGCGACCAAGGTGATCTGGTTGCAGTTCACGTTCACGCCAACGTTGGGCGCTGAGCAAACGCTGGCAACGGGGTTGGGCACGTAATGAATGGCCGCTGCGGGAGGTACGAAGCTGATGGCCTGAGTTGCCTGATTCACCATCACGGTCTGCTGCTCCTGCGCAGCCGCGGCGTAGTTCACGGTGCCCGCTTCGTTGGCGTCAATCACCAGGTTGCCGGCGCCGGTCACGGTGAGGATATTGGAACTGATGGTTGCCGTGGCCGTGCTGGAGGAATCCACCGTGAAAACGACCGGATTGCCCGTGATTCCGGGGGTGGCAGAAAGAGCGAATTTCAATCCGGGAGCATAGGTGACCGGCGTAAGCGGCGGCAGGAAGGTCAGGGTCTGCGAGGCCTGCTGCACCGTCAGGCTCAGTTGCGCCTGAGTTGCTGCCATGTAGTAGGTACCGGCATTGGCGCCGGCAGCCTGATTGGCATCGATTACGATGGTGCCCGCCTGGGTCACCGTCAGAACGTTGTTGGTGATGGTGCCTGCGCCCGTGCTGGCTGCATCCACGGTGAAGATAACCGGGTTGCCGGAACCACCGCCCGTAGCGCCCAGCGTAATCGTCAGGCCGGGAGCGTAGGTGGAGGTGGTATTGGTGGGCAAGGTAAAGGTGATGTTCTGCGGCGTAGCGGAACCGAAGCTCGATACCGCGGCCGTGCCGATGCCGCCGTTATTGGTGTCCGTGATGGTCAGCGTGGCAGTCTGGGTCAGGACTGCGGTCGCCTGGAAGCTGAGAGTTGCCGAATACTTCGAGGAGGTGATTGCATTCGCAAACGCAATAGGAGCTATGGAACCGCACGAATTGTTCGAAGTACCCGAGAACTCCGGATTCGAGGAAGTGAAGACCAGGTTGGCAGTGGCGCTGCAACTGGCGGCATTATCCACCACGGTAGCGGAGTTGGTCACCGCCGCTCCGTAGAGCTGGCCGGTGGGGATGGTGAGGACATTCGTGAGGCTGGTAGAAACGATGGCTTCACCCAGAGAGTCGCCGCTGCCGTGGTAGACCATCGTCCAGAAGTTGCCGTTTCTATCCATCTCCATGCACTTGGCGCCCAGGTTGGTGACGGCATACTGATGGGCCACATCGGGGCCGCCGGACTGGGTGTTGGGAACGGCGAAGATACCTTCATTCTGGGTTGCGTAATAAACGGTGCCGTCAGCGCCTACAGCCACGCCATCCAACTGGTTGTCATAGCTGGCAGGGATGGCGTTGGTATAGGTCTGCAGCAGAACCGGCGTTGCGGCAAACGCGCCGGAGCTATAATGCAATTCGTAGAGATTGGAGCTTGACGCTTCCAGGTTACCGAAGTTGCCCGACGAGGCGTAGACACCATCCGTGAAGAAGAGGTTGCCCCAGGGATCGACTGAAACCTGACTGACAGCGTTGACATCCGTGTAGACCACAGTGGGAGCACTCCCCTTCCCGCTGTTGAAGTTCGTAATGCAGGCCGTGGTGCACTCAATGATCTTGCTGCCGCCTGCAAAACTGGGAACCGTCACGGCCCAGAAGTTGCCGGCCGGGTCGAAATAGATTGCCTTAAGGTTTCCGCCCATGTTCACAAACTGGCAGAGCGCGGTATCGGTGCCATTGCAGGCTGGCGCACTGGAGGCATCCGTCACGGCAACGTAAGCGCCGTTCACATAGGGAACCTTGAGGATGATCGAGTTGTACTGATGCGAGATGTAGAGGTTGTTGTTGCTGTCAACCGCGATGCCGCTAGGATTACTGATGCTGGCGAACGCAACCACCGTCCCATTGCTCGGGTTATACACTTCGACATCGCCGCCGTAGCTCGAACCGACATAGACATTGCCCTGCTGGTTGATGGCGAAGCTGCCACCGGCCGGATTGGCACCATCCGTGAAACCACCGTTATTGAGCTTCGGGAACCAGGTAATCTGGCTGGCGAGAATGGCCTTCACGTCCGAGGCTACAGCGCTGTTTATGGTAATCGTCACCTGCGCCGATGCCGGACCATAGGTATTTCCATTCGACGCCTTGCCGCCCGCCTGATTGGCGTCAACCTTGATGACTCCGACGCCGGTAGTGGTCAGCACATCTCCGTTAATGGATGCGCAGGTGGGGCAAGCCGAAAGCGCATCGATGGAGAAGGTGACCGGGTTGCCGGAGGCGCCGCCGGTGGCGGAAAGTGTAATCTGTTGACCGGCAAGGAGAGGCGTCTCAGGCGAAAAGCCCGTTATAGTCTGCTGCAGGATATTCGAAGTCGTCGTCGAGCCGCTCAGATAAATGGTCTCGCTGCCGGAGGGACTGAAATTGATAGTGCCCGATCCAGACTGCGAACCGGTGCCGGAGGCCGTCACAGGAGAGAAGATTGCTGAGAACTGGCAATAGGCGCCGGCGGGACCGCTTCCGGGACCGCAGTTGTTATTCCCTGACCCAGGTGCAAGCGTGAAAAGCGTATTGGCAGGCTGCGTAAACCCGGCAATCGTCCAGGCAGCATTGCCGGAATTCATGAGATTGACGCCGAGGGTGGAAGTCTGATTATCCGAGACAAGGCCGAAGTTGACGGAAGCGGCCGTACGTTGAATGGCATAGACTGCCCCACCGCTGATATCCGCGGAGTAAAGGTCGCCCTCGGCATCCATGGAAAGGGATTGCGCCGACTGGGGATTCTTCTCGATCTGATAGGCGCTGGAGACGGAAAGCGAGCCGGAAACGATCGGAACGCGCACGATGCTGCCGCTCAGCTTGTCTGCAATCAGCAGGCTTCCGGAGGGTTCCACGGCCACGCCCGCGGGCTCGGCAACGGGCGATGATCCGCCCACCGTTATTGTGCTGAAGCCGGAAGCCGGGGTGAAGATGAAAACAGATCCGGCGGTGGGGTCGGCAACATACAGGTTGCCGGAAGCATCCACGGCGAGACCGGCGGGAGCTTGCAGCCCGTTGGCGCTAATGGCCTGCGTCACGCCCAGAACACCGTTGACGGGATTGAATGTGACTACGCGCGCGTTTTTCGAATCGGAGATATACAGCACTCCATCCGGACCGATGGCCAGACCGTTCGGGGCGCTCAAAGCCAACCCGCCGATGATCGACGTACTGGAGACGGCCACCGATTGGGTTCCGGCCGTAAATCCGCCCTGCGATCCAGAGAAGCTGTTGGCAATTTCATAGATCTGGTTGGAGCTGGAATCCGCTACATAGAGATTTCCATTTGCGTCGAGTGCCAGAGTAGCGGGAGCTGTAAAGCTGCCAACAGAAGTCAGAGTGGTCGTTCCCGAGGCAATCTCATAGACCTCGCCGGCGCCGGGGTCGGCGATAAAGAGATCGCCTGCCACGTCGGAAACCACGGACGCGGGCGTCGTGAACCCGGTTGCGAAGGCGGTGGTGACGCCTGGATCCAGGTTGACCAGGGCATTCTGCCCGACACCGGTGACGGTAACAGTACCGGCAGCACTGTTCGCCGAGTCCGTAATCGAGAAAGCCGCGCTGCGTTCCCCTGCCATCGCTGGTGTAAATGCAAGTTTCACAGAGGTTGCGGCACCACTGAGCGTGACGCCACCGCTGAAGGTGCCATTTCCTGTTCCAAGTGCAGTGCTGCAGGAGCCTGGGGTTCCCGCAGAGAACTCCGTGGTGGACGCTCCCGCTTCGGTAAGGGCCAGTTTGAGTGTAGGAGTGCAGCTTGCCGCGCTGTCGATGATGGTGGCGGTGGCTGTAGCCGCAGTGCCGTCCACGGTACTTGCGCCAAGTTGCAGTGTATTGGCGGGAATCATGGAGATGACGTCGCCGTTGTTGTAGTTCATCTGGTAGAGATTGCCCCTGGAGTCAAGGGCAATCGCCTTGCCGCCGAGTCGCGAAACCATATAAAGGCCGGCTACATTCGGTCCGGATTGTGTGTTGGGGAGAGCGAAGATGCCATCTCCATCGTCGCCAAAGTACACCGTGCCGCTGGACGCGACGGCCAGGCCGCTCAGGCCGTTCCAGGATTGCGTAGAGTTGTAACTGATGACAGTGGTGGGAGTAGCCGCATAAGTGCCGGATGTGAGCGGCAATTCCTTTACGTTGCTTACCCCTCCTTGCGCGCCGTCGGTAAACCAGATATTTCCCCAGGGATCGATCCCCATCGCTCCCATGGCAACAGAATCCGCGAAAAGCAGCTTGGGGGTGCCGGTAGGACTGGCGATACAGGCCAGATTGCACTCATAAATTGCATTCGGATTCGTGGAAGGAACCGTACCCTCGGCGAAGAAAAAATTACCCTGCGCGTCAAAAGCGAGGTCGGCGTAACCCTGAATGGCAACGCCGGGAGCAAAAATACAAGGAGCCGTATCCTGAGTGCCCCCCTTGCAGTTCGTGCCGGGGTAGCTTGTCGAAGTGAAACCCGCATAAGTTCCGGTGGCTGCGTTGTAAGGAATTTTGTAGATGTTGTTGCTGTAATAAGCGCCGAAATACAGGTTGCCGTAACTGTCAATCGTTGCCGCCGATCCGGCGATCGGCAAAATGGCAGTTGTAGCGCCGCCCGGCACCATCTCCAGGGTGTTGCTGCCCCAACCGTTCCCGACATAAACATTGCCGTTTGCACCGATGGCGAAGGTTCCGCTCAAGGGGGATTGCGATCCGTTCCAACCGCCGGTGAGTGCGCCAACCTGGACGGCAGCACCTGTGACAACAATTGGCAAGGTCGGTGCTGAACCGGCATTCGCCACCGGCGCAAAGAGACATAGGGTCAGCACGGAGAACAGGGCTAACCATGTTCCCGCCGCGAGGGGCCGCACTGGATTCGTGAAACTGTTCTGAATTGCTCGCATTACTCGTCCTCCTCTGGTTCTTTGCGTGATCGGGAATGGTTTACGGCCCTTGAGTCCCGTATTTCCGTTCGCCTTCATCCTGCTTGCGCCTCATCCAGCCTGCCGTGCTCCCTGCCGTACTTCGTCATCGGAGTCGCGCCGCGGAAGGATGATTCGTCGCCTCAAAACCCCGCTCGTCCTTTTGCCATTACGCGCAGGAAGGAGCGGTGAAATTTCTCTTTCAGCCGGACGCCGCATTCCGCGCCGGTTGAGGTTCATTTGTGGGCCGCCGGAATCCGTTCGTTTCCTGAATTACCTGCCGGATTCCGACGCCCGGTTCAGCCGTTGACTTTATTGCACCGTCACCGTGACATAGAACGGCAGCGATACCTGATTCTGGTTGCCGTATACCGGCTGTTCCACTCCGGCGTTCAGTATTTGCTCCACTCCCGTTTCCATCGCGGTGACCTGCACCGTATAGGTTCCGGCAGGCGTGGCAGTAGAGGAGACAGGAGTCAGGTTGGTGGTCGAGCAGGCGGAAAGACTGATGGCCAGAGCACCGCTGACCATGGTCAGCAGGACCATCATCATCCTTCCTCCCTTTTGGAAGGCTTTACGGCGGAAGAAGAGACCGATCATGCCCAGCCCGTAAATCGAAGCGAGGGTCAGAGTCGAAATCCCGGCATTCCGGCTGATCGTGATCCCGGAAGAAACATTGGTGTAAATCGTGACTCCGGCGATGGCAGTAGCGCAGGAGGCAGTGGCGCCATTGCCTTTCGTACCTGTGCAGGCTATGTCCAACGCATTGGCGATGTTGGGATCAGGATTCGGGTAGGTAAAGCCGCATTGGGCATGCGGAGGCAGATTGTTGCAAGTCAGGGTCAGCGGGAAGGTGTAATTGTTCAGCGTTCCTCCCTGACCGGCGAATCCATAACCGAGCACGGAGTTCAGGGCCAGCGGCGCGGATCTGGAAGTCCCCGCGGTGATGGTCAGCGATGGCGTGCTGGATGTAATCACGACAGCGGGAGACTGGACCACCTGGAAGAGCGTGGAAACCGTGCCCGTCACGCCGTTGAAGTTGGCATCCCCGCTATACACCGGTGTGATGTAGTGGGTGCCGAAGATAGGCTTGAAGGAAGAGTTTGCCGTGCTGATTTGCAGACAGGAGGTATTGAAGGCGGTGCCGGTGGTGTTGGCTACGGCAGTGGGCGTTAGATTCTGCACACCGGTAGAGCCGGTAGAGGCGCAGGCCACGCCCTTGTTGCCGTTCAGCAGGCAAGCCGCCGCGCCCTGGCCAGTTGCCGAGGTCCCCGGAGGACAAACGGAAGAATCGTCGTTGTAGGTGATGGTGCCGGTGGCAAGTCCGGCAGCCGTCGTAATGGTCACCGGCATCTGGTATTCCCAGTAGTTCTGCGAACCATCGTAGGGAGTGTAGCCGTTGGACTGCAGCGTAAACGGCAGATAGGACGGCGCTTTGGGATCCAGCCCGAGGGCGATGATGTTGGACTTTGCCACGTTCACACTCAAGGTGCCCGTGGAGCGGCCAAAGACGCGGTCACCGCTGTATTTGACCGTAATGGTCTGGGTTCCGGCGGAGACCGGCGACAAAGTGAACTGGGCTGTGCCGCCACTCAGAGTCGCGCTGACCGTGCTGGTTACCTGGGTCAGGACTCCCCCAGGGGCCGTAAAGGAGGGATAGCTCACGGTCACGGTGCCTGTCGGCGTGGTCGTGGTTCCCGCAGGCGGCGCAACGGTCACCGTGATGGGAGTGCTGATCACTTGCGTGGGGCTTCCGGCAACAATGTTCGATGTCGAAACCTTCAGAGCCGCGCTGACCACTGTCGCATCGACCACGGGAGCGTTTACGGAATTGGAAGTAACTCCAATGACTCCGGTCAGGGTTCCCTGCTCGCCGGGGCCGGGGACCATGTTGACATCAAAGGAGCAGGTGGAACCTGCTGCAACCGCACTGACTGTGCAGGAGACATCGCTGGCGTAGTAATCCACCGTGTTGGTCGAACTATAGCCACTGACGGTCAGCGCCGCGTTGCCGGCGTTGGTCAGAATTACCGGCAGGGTCGGCGTCGAACCCAGAGCCACGTTACCGAAGTTCAGGGTTCCGCTGGTGCTCACCGTAGTAATTGAGCCGCCAGCGGTAGGAACCAGATACACATTTCCAGCACGATCGAGAGCAACGGAAGAGGCGCTGGCTACATCGGCCGCCAGTGCAGTTTCACTCGCGGTGGACAGTGCTCCGCTCACCAGCGGAATTCTCTCGGTTACCGCGCCGGAGGTAAGGTAAACCGCGCCGGAAAGATCCACGGCCAAACCCGTCGCGCCGCTCAAACTCGTCAGCAGCGCAGCCGGTAATCCTGCGCTCGCGGTGAACTCAAAGAGATTTGCGCCATCGATCACGTACAGGTTATTGGATGCATCCACGGCCACGGCAGAAGGCGCGGTCAGTCCGGCAGTCAGCAACTCGATGGTTCCGGCAAAGACACTCAGATCGGATCCACCGATATCGCTAAGGACAACCACTCTCTTGTTGGTTGGATCGGCCACATAAAGATCGCCCAAAGAATTCACTGCCAGATTCAGGTTGCTCCCCAGTCCATTCACGAGGGTGGCCTGGCCCTTGGCGTTCAAACCGGAAAGACCGAAGGGCACTTCGTAAACATTTCCGCTGTCAGCGATAAAGACATCTCCAACACCATCCACAGCCACGCCTGTAGGCGCCTTCAGCCCCGTGCCGATCGAAACCGGAGTCGATGAGGCGCTGGAACCGGCGGCATACATAAGGACCTTGCCCTGGCCGGGATCCGCCACATACACATTGCCGAGATCGTCTGTCGTGACCTGGGAGGGAGTCTTCAGGCCTGTCCCGATTTTCGATTCCAACGCGGGAGAAAGCTGGCTGATCGCTCCCGTGCCGGTGCCGTGCAGGATAATGGAGCCCAATACATTGCTCTTGCTATCCAACATCAGCAGTTGCGCGGAGACGCTGCTTACAGCGGTCGGCGTCATGGTCACTGCTTCTGTGCAACTGGAGCCGACGGTTACAGCCTTATTCGGAACACACGTTCCACCAGAGATGGAGAAATCAGGGGGCGATACACCGGATTCAACGATAGTGAAAGTAGAGGGTGTAACCGCGCTGGTAAAGTTGAATGCCACATTGGTCGCTGTCGTGGTTGCGGTTCCCACCGGAGACGAGCCGAACTCGGCAAAGCCGCGAGTCACTCTCTGGAAATCCGGGCCGCTACCGGCATAAGTCGGCACATACAGAATATTGCGTGCCCAGTCGATTGCCACTTCGCCTTGCGCGGACACCGAGCTGATTTGGACAGCGGCAGAAGTCTGCGGCATACCGGAAGGATTCGGGATGAAGAACACGCCATTCGATGAATCGCTCACGTAGAGATTTCCAGCGGCATCCAGGATGACACCCTTGACGCTGGGCAGGTTGGGGTCGACACGCGTTACACGGGGATCCGCATCCGAGGCCAGCCCGGTTGCGCCTGCGGGAACTTCGTAAAGACCGGATAGACCACCGGAGTCTTCAACAAAGAAGACATTGCCCGCTGGGTCCTGCGCCACGGAGTTGGGGCGCTTGGTCATGCCCTGGATGATCAGAGTGGTGTTATTGCTGGCTACCGGATTGCTCCAGCCCCCGGTTATCGGAACACTGATAATGAAATTAACCGGAGCCTGCGAGCCGATGATCAGATTGTTGTTATTGCCGACCGCAATGCCCCAGGGCTGAAATCCCCAAAAGCCGGAACCGGCGGGCATATAGGAACTGCCCTCCATGAAATTGAAGCCCGTGGCTGTCGAACCGGCGCCCGCCGACAGCGAGCAGAGTGCCGAGGCGTTGTTGGACTTGGAAAGAGAGGACAGGCCGTCCCAGGTATTCTTCGCCGCGTCCCACGGGAAGAAGGTCAGACAGTTATTCCAGTTGCCGCCCAGGTAGAGGTTGTTGCCCGGATCGATAAGGATGGAGGGATTCTGATATGAACCACTGCCACTGAGAATATTATTTCCCAGCGTGATGGCTGTCGTGCTGCCTGCCGGCACCTCGAAGAGAGAACCGTTGACCCAATCCACGAAGAGCCAATTGCCGTACATATCGACAGCCGACTGCAGGACACCGCCAATGCCCGAAGGGTAGGTCAACTCGCTGGGAGAACTCACAATCACCGGCGGCGTAACGCCCTGGCCAACAGCTTCTCCCGAAATGCAGAAACTGAACAGAAGTAGCGCAAATACAAATGCGAAGCCGACATACCGGCGCGGAGCGGTGAACGACGTGGTGGCCATAGCATTCCTCCAGAAAGAACTTTTAACCGAACCCCGCAAGTGCTTTTTCTCACTTGCCGGTTGAGGCTTCTCATTGTTGCCGCCGGGGAGCTGCCTCCAACTCCCCGGCGACTTCGTTTTCTTTAGCCGTTGCCTCGGCGGCAGGCCTAGTTAACCGTTGTCGGCAAGACAAATACCGGGGACGACAGCGAGTTCTGCACTCCCGATGTGTCGGTGGTGATGATCTGCACGTTAAAGGTTCCGGGCGGCGTGGTTACCTTGGGCGCAGGCAGCGGCGTCGAATACCCGGCATTGGTGCAACTGGTGACGCCCATAAATCCGCCCGACAGTAGCAAGGCAACCCCGAAAATGGTCAGATAACGGTTGACTCTCCGGCGTCCCGCGAAGATTCCCATCAGGCCCAGGCCGAAGAGTCCGGCCAGAGTCCATGGCGGCGTACGCGTTACGGAAGAAATTGCACCACCGTTGACGGGAACGTTGCTGCTGATGGTCACCACAACGGTACTCGGCGCAGTTGGATCGCCGGTGACATGCCCCACAGAGGGAATCGGATTGTCGAATGTGCACTCCGAATAAGGAGGCAAGGTTGCGGCCACGCACTGCATGAGCACTTCGGGAGAAGCGAAGCTAACCAGGGGCTTGATGGAAAGAGTTGCCGTGGCAGGCGTTCCAGGGGTGATAGTCAGCGAAGCCGGGTTGGAAGTGATCTCATCGACTGGCTTTGTCACGATGAAGGTCGGCAGTGCGTAGCTCACGCTGCTGAAATTAGTATCGCCGCTGTAAACCGCGGTGATGTGATAGGTTCCAGGGGCAAGTCCGGAGAGGCTCAGCGTGGAAGCGCTCAACGGCAGAGGATCCTGCGACGGATCCACCGGCTGGCTGTTGACCAGGAATCTTACCGTACCCGTCGGGGTGCCAATCGCAGAAGTCACCGTGAAGGGAATATTGGTGCTGGTGCCATACTGCACAAACGTATTGCCTGCCCAGGTCGTCACATCGTTGGGATTGGGCGAGCAACTGGAGCCGGTAGCGGAAGCGCAGCCGGGCGCGCCAAAGTTCAGGGCCGGCGCGATGGTATTGATGGTGAAGGTGGTCTTGGATGCGGCGCTGCCGGCAAAGCAGGCCGAATTGGTCGGCGAGCAGGTGTTGGCCTTAGCGCCTGCGGTTCCCGCGCCGCCATAAACGGCCAGCAGGGTATAGGTGCCGCCGTTCAGATTGCTGTAGGTGAAGGTGGCAACACCGGAACTATTGAGGGTTGCGGTCTGCTTGGCCTGAGAACCCGAGCCAGGAACTGTAACGATCACAGAGCCTGTCGGCGTGCCCGCGGCTGAGGTAACCGTAACCGTCACCGTAACCGTTCCAGGGTAGGAGACTCCGCTCGCCGGGGTAAGCTTGACGGTTGTCGTCGATGCCGGGCGATTATCGACCTGCACGTTGGCGGACATGGCGATATCCAGACCCGCGGGCGCGTTGACCGCATTGCTCAGGACTGCCGTGGATGCCGTTCTCTCGCCCGGAGCAAGAGCCAGAAGCGTCAGTCCGAGATAGCAGTAGGAACCCGGCGTGGTGTTGACCGTGGGGCCGCAGGAAGGAGAATTCTCGTTGGCAGCTCCCACCGTATATTCGCTGGCGTTGGTTCCGGTAATGGTATCGTCGGCGAAGGCCGAGAGCGTCAGCGGCGCATTGCCCATGTTGAAGATCAGCGCATCCGCTTCAAAAGGAGAGTTGGGATTCACTTCACCGAAGCTGTCAAGAGCGATGTTGCCGGAGATGCCGATCTGCGTCAGGCCCGCGGTCGTAGACGATCCGTAAGAGGAGTAAATGTTCTGGTCTGCATCCACCGCCACGCTGTAAGGAGCCACGCTGTTGTTGCTGCCAAATCCGAAAGTCAGAATCACCGGGCTGTTGATGTTCAAACCTGTGGAAGTAGCGGGAATCCACAGTAGGCCGGTTGACTGCGCAACCAGCACTGAGCCGGAAGGATCGACGGCCAGGCCGGTAACCGGAGCGGCCAGAGGTGAGCCCTTGATCTGTTCGGCGACGCCTCCGAAGGGCATCGTAATCTCATAGAGATCGGAGCCATCCGCAACCCAGACATTGCCGGAGTTGTCGGTGGCGATGGCGGAAGGCCCAGAGAACGTGGTGCCCTGTGCGAGAACGGTAGTCGTTGCTCCCGACGACATGATCCAATCGGTCTGTGGATTCTGAATTTCGACAACCTGCTTGTTGCTCTTGTCAGCGACGAAGACATCGCCCAGGCCATCGACAGCCAGATTGAGACTGTTGCCGAATCCACTCGCAAGCGTGACCTGCGCACCCAATGCCCCATTGACCATCGGGACCTCGATCACCTTGCCGGAGTCGCCGATGTACACATTCCCTGCGCCATCCACGGCAACGCCGGTGGGCGCCGTCAGATTGGTCCCGATCGACTTGCCGATGGCGGCTGAGGTGCTGCCGGCGGGATACATCTCGATGGCAGCCAGGCCTGCATCCGCCACGTAGGTGTTGCCAAGCGAATCGGCTGCTACCTGCATCGGCTCATTCAGGCCCGAGGCGATCGAAACCGTTGCCGGGGTTTCCAGCACAGAGGCTGCGGGCGCCACACCAATTCCGGTCACCATCGCACTGCTGCCGGGAATAACTTTGTTATTGGAATCGAGGAACTGCACTTCGGCCTGCGCAAAGCCAGCCGTAGTCGGTTTCAGAGTCAGGAAAAGCTGGCAGTAGCTGAAGGCGCCCGAACTGTTCTCCATCGACGTGGGGCCGGGATACGCGATTCCCGCGGTACAGTCAGGAACCGGAGCAGGGCTGGTCGGCACCGGTGTGGTGGGGTATGGATTGGTGGTGGTAATCGAAAAGTTGGCGGCATCGGGGCCGACAATCTGAATCTTTGCCGGGGTCACGGCCTGCGAGAAGACATAAATCAGCGGCTGCGCGACTGACGGCGTACCTACAGGAGTCGAGCCTAGATTCAGCATGCCCGGCTTCCAGATGATCATCGAAGAGTACTGGCAGGTGGCATCAATTTGCGCCGTGGTTCCTGATGTATTGCAGGTAGGCGGCGTAGTGCCGTAAAGCCCTGTGTTTCCGTTTCCGCCCTGGGCCATCCAGATAAAACCACGCGGATCGAGAACGACAGAAGAGTTGGCAGGATAGGGTGCTACCATCTGCATCTCGTTCGCCGCCAGTTTGGGAGCCTTCGGGGTGCCTGTATTGGGAATCATGAAGAGGCCCTGCACCTGACCCAGGCCATTCCAGTCAGCGTAGGGAGAATTGGAGCTAAAGTAGAGATTGCCCTGCAGATCAAAGGTGATGCCCTTGATACCGTCATAGGGTCCGCCGTTGGCGTCGAGCGCATCCACGCGGGTCAGAGTGGCCTCCAGAGTACCATCGCCCTTACCCACCAGGATCGGAGGTGCACCGGCAGCCGGAATCTTGCTGGCCGGAATCTCCAGAATACCCGGCACTTCGTTCGAGTTACTGTCCGAGGTATTTTCTAGGAAAAAGAGATTTCCGGCGTGGTCAACCGCCAGATTCGAAGCGTATTCCTTCAGGCCCGTGACGATCTGCGTCACATTGATGGCGTTACCGGTAGAAGGATCGACATTAAATTTGTCGATTTCACCGGTATTCGACTGGCTTACATAGAGGGTGCCATCGTCGCCGACCTGTAGGTCCTGGGGGGCGATAGCTGTGGTGGAGCCACCGGAGACAATTTTCGGCCCGTTTGCGGTCCAGTTACCCAACGTGGAGATCTGCCAGGTATTGTGGACCGGGTCATACGGATATTTGCAGAATCTGGCATTGCCGTAACGGTCGGTAACATAGAGATTATTGGCAGCATCAAAGGCTACCGCGGCATTCCAGTAGGTGCTGGCCGCCTCAAGCAGCGAGCAATCAGATGCCGTCGTTGAGGATGGCTCGTGTCCGACCAGGAGCGTGGGAGTTGTCGCCCCCGGCGCCAACTGGAAGATGTTGGAATTCGCGGAATCCAGGAAAACGATGTTGCCATATTTATCCATCTTCATGGAATAAATCTGGTTCCACACTCCCGTGGTGCCGTGGTTGAAGGGAATCAGCGAGCCTGCCGTCACCGGCGCCGGCGCTTGAATCGGCAACTGCGCCAGGGCTGTCACGCTCGACAGTAGACCGATAATCACAATCAGGCACGCAAACCGTGCAACCTTACGCAGCATGACAGCAGACTCGATGGCCATTACATCCCCTCCCAAACAATCTGGATCCAACTAACTTCTGAGCGGCTGGCCGGCTTTTGCCATCATGCCCAAGCAGGCGCCGCACTCTTCTCAATCCTTCACCAGCCGGAAGCTTTACGCCGGCTGGCCTATAGATCCTCCGCAGCGGGCGCTCTTCCTGAATGAGGACAGCGCCGGGTCCAGGGAGAACCCCACTAGAACGTGAACTTCCCTTGCACTTCCATCAACCGGTTGCCAACTTTGATATCAGCGACGCCGAAATTCTGATACTGAAGCATGTTCTGCGTAAGAGCCTGCCCAGCGGTGGCATTCTGGATCGCCAACTGGAGGTTGTTGGTGTTTGCGTTGTTGAACGAAACCAGCGGATGATTGAACACATTAAAGGCTGCAAATTTAAGCTGCAGGTTCCTCTTTCCACCCATCGGGATGTTCTTAAGCAGCGTGACATCGTGATCCATGAACGAAGGACCAGAGATAAAGGGCAGGCGGTACACGCCATTCGTCTCCGGCAGCGGAACGCCAAACGCCGTGGGATTCATATACTGATGAGTCTTCAGACCGGCCTTGGGGTTGCCTGGCAGCGTGGGCATCAGTTGTATATCCGGAGTTCCCAGCCACACCACCGGGTCCAGATTGGTCACGCAGAAGGTGTGGCCCAACGAGTCCGGCGGAATGTGGTAGGTCGTTGCGCAGGCGCTGTTCATCTGAGGGTTGGACTGGTTCTGGTATTGAACCTGCACTGCGCTGAGCGAACCATAGCCGAAGCCGAAGTTTTCACCCTGCTGGGAGGCCAGCGGCAGACCGCTCATCCACTGCGATATGCCTGTCACCTGCCAGTTATTCGCCACTTCACTGAGAATCCGGCTGTGCCCCTTATAAGGATGAACCGGATTGATCATGTAGTGCACGTTGACGGTATGCGTGCGGGCATAAGGGACCGGATTGTAATCGTTGCGCAGGTTGAGTGGATCGACGATGTTGTTGTTCCACGACGCCGCCGTGGCCAGGTTCTTGGCAAAGGTATAGTTGGCGCCGTAGGTCACCAGGCCGGCGACCTTATTCCACTGCGCCTGCAGGCTGTTGTAGTTGTTGTAGAAATTGTGTTTCAACTGGTAGATGTGCGAGAAAAACGGATAGGGCCTGAAGAAGTCCATCTGCGACGTCTTGATGCCGGACGACATGGAATAAATCTGCGTCTGATCCACTGTTGGATCCTTCACGATCGCCGTAGGATCGACAAGGAACAGGTTGTTCTGCGGGTTATTTGGGTTCTTATTTGTCGCACAACCCTTCTCAATGCCGCAAATGATGTTCAGGTCAGAGGCGCTGTTGTATGAGCTTCCGTTGTACGAGCCGAGATTGATGCTGTGGCTTCCCACATAAGCCACCGCAACATGCGACTTGAGCCATCTCCAGCCGATCTCCCGATCGATGTCGGCGTTGTATTCGTAATAGATCGGACGATTCGTATCGGTGGGCGAAAGCACGTAGACGCTGACATCGGGCGGATTGTTCGGCGTCTGATTATCGATCTGGGCGAAATTCAAATTGCCACTCAGAGAGCTGGTGCGGAAGCCCTGCGCCGTAGAGGCGGCCGCCGCGTAGGGCTGGAACTGCTCCTGATTGCGATAGATGCCCCAGCCGCCGCGTACAATCGTCCTTCCCTTGCCCCCGATATCCCAGGCCGCGCCGACACGCGGAGTGAAGTAGACCATCTGCGGGGAATTTACAGAATTGGAGACGCCCGTTTTCTGACTTAACCAGGTGACGCCCGGCATGCCGGTGCTGGTGCAGGAGCGAAGATATCCGCCGCATTCGCTGGCATAAAGGCTGTCAGAGAATGTCGCCAGTCCGTTGTTATGCTTATCTGTCCAGGGCCCGAGGTGCTCCAGGCGGAAGCCGGCCACAAGAGTCAAATTGTGCTTCAGCTTTACCTGATCATTCACAAACCCGGCCATGGTTGTATATTGCATGTCCACTTCGGGAACGAAGTTGCTCTGCGTGTAAGAGTCGGCCAAACCCATATACATCATCGCCGAGGGGTTGAAGCAGCTGCCCAGATAGGCAGCGCCGGAATTGCGCTGCTGAGCCGCCGGGTTGGGATTCTGACAGGCAACAAAATTGGTTTCCCCGAATGCCGGGCTGGTGTATTCCAGGTAGGTTCCGACATTGAAGCTGTATTCACCCTGGGGGAATACGTTGCTGATGCCCATACCGTCGTAGGTTCCCGTCTCCCAGTAGACGCCGAACTGCAGGAAGTGATTGCGCAACTGCCAGCTGAGATTGTCCTGCACCATGGGATCGGTTTTTTTGGTCCGGATGCTGTTGCTATAGAAACCGCCAGGCATCTGGAGGTTTGGGTAGCCGTTGGAGCCACCGCTCTGAATGCCGGGCACTGAGTAATCGCCACCGTTTTTGTACATTCCGAGGTAGGTGAAGTTGCCCTTGCCACCGTTATAGGAGTTCATATTGAAGCGGCTGACCGCCTGCGGATCACCCATCCGGCCCGGCTGGCTCACCAGGGACATGGCTACGGAGAGTTCGTTGGTGGCCGATGCGCCCAGAGTACGCGAGTAGCGCGCGGAAAGAATATTGGAGATGTCGCCCGTGGTCACATTGCCGGGATAAGGGATGGAAGCACTCGGAAAATAACCGAAGGCCACCGGGTCCTGTGCAATCTGCTTCTGCAGGCCATAGACGAAGAACAAGTTGTTATTGGGATTGATCACGTATTGCAGAGTGCCCTTGAGTTGGGAGCCATTCTGGGTCTGCATGATCTGCTGAATGTAGTTGTAACCGGTGGGATTGGTGAAAGGATCGGCGTTGGGCAGGGGGAACCAGTTGATGAGGGCGACGCCGGCCGCATTGGCATACGGAGCAGCGTTCTGGTTCACCATAATGTCGCCATTGGCCAGGAAGTTGTTGGTATTGCACATGGCCAGAATCGAGTTGGGATTGGCCAGACCATCCGGACGCCCGCCGCAAAGCTGCGCGTCGAGCGAAGCGGCGCTGAAATCGCCCTGGCGCTCGGCCAGGGTCGGAACCCAGGCGGTCAACGCCTGCTGGTTGGCCTCAAACTGCTGATTGTAGTATTCATAGCCAAAAAAGAAGAACAGCTTGTCGCGATTCTTGTTGTACTGGGTGAAAGGCAACAGCAGCGGGCCGCCTATGTTGCCACCCGGAAAGAGGTAGCGGCCGGCCGGGCGGGACTGCTTCAGGAAGTTGTCATACCAGTCGTTTGCGTTCAGGGAAGCATCGCGCGCCATCATATAAGCCGCGCCATGAAATGAAGACCCGCCCACCTTGCTGGAAGCGGAGATGACCGCGGGACCCTTGGCAGTAGCGGCGCCATAGGAAGAACTGATCGCCTTGACGTCCTGAATCATGTCCAAGTTCATCTGCTGAACCGATCCGGAGTTGGTGGCGATGTCGGTCAGCGAAACGCCGTCAATCACGGTGGCGATGCCGGTAGGACCGGTGCCGTTGGCCGAAAAGGCTCCCGTGGGACCGCTGAGGCCGACTACCGCCGTGTTGTAACCGGGACGATTGAAGAGCCCCTGATTGCCCGAGCCCATCGAATAGCCGGGCAACATGCGCACCAGTTCCCCTGCATCGCGGCCGACAATCGTCAGAGTCTCCAGTTCCTTGGCAGTGATGATGTCGCTGCGTTCGCCGGTGTCCAGCGTCGCCAACTGCGAATCGACCGTCGATTCCACTGTCACCGACGCCGTAATGGCGCCCACTTTCAGGCGGATATCCGTGAAGCTCAGGGAATCGCCGGCGCGTACAGGAAAGGGTTGGGACTCCCAGGGGTCAAAATTATCGGCCTTGACCTCGAATCTGTAGCTTCCGCCGGGGAGGATTCCGGCGAAGGCCCAGTTCCCCTGGTTATTGCTGGTCGTAGTGCGGGAAACTCCGGTTTCCAGGTTGGTCAAAACGATGACAGCTTTCGGAATGATGGCGCCTGCCGAATCCGCGACAATGCCGGTCACACTGCCGGTCGCCTGTCCATAAAGCGCTGTCTGCGCCAGCAGAAATACAGCGGAAAGCATCGCCAGTAACGAGGCTGTCGGCCTGATCCTTGAAAGAAACTTCATAGTAGTCCCCCGGTCGGCTACGTACCAATTGCGTCTGCGACGTCTGCTTCTCAGCTATCACAATTCTGAAGAGAATCTATGGATAACCAGAACGCAGAATCTTGTATTCCAACCACGGACGCACAATAAACGTTTTGTATTGCACTGTCAAGTGATTATCATGGAAAATATTTTCCCTGACAAGGCCGCCCCGTCAACCGTAAACCGGGATTTCCATTTTCTTTTCCAGCAGCAGCATCACGGCTGTCCGGTAAAGTCATGTTCCTGTCTTGCAACCGATATAAAACTAGCAAGTTATAGTCATATTATGCTTGCCGCGATTTGAAATGCATGTTTGCCTCCTGCCTCATCGCCCATGATGAGGGGATGAATGAAGGTAAGAGCATCTTCTCCCAGTTAATTGACTTTCTTCCCGGTCGCGAGTTCCGCCGCTGTGTCGCCCGTTACGGCGGCGATCGCTATACCAAGAAGCTTTCCTGCTGGGAGCAGTTCCTCGCCATGGCCTTTGCCCAACTGGCCTACCGCGAGAGCTTGCGCAACATCGAAGCCTGCTTGGGAGCGATTGGACCCAAGCTGTATCACATGGGCTTCGGCTCGGCCGTGGCGCGTTCCACGCTGACCGACGCCAACGAGGACCGCGACTGGCGCATCTTTGCCGACTTTGCGCAGGTGCTGATTCACTCGGCGGTCAAGCTCTACGCCGGCGACGCAACCGACATCAAGGATGTGAGCGATCTATACGCGCTGGACTCGACCACCATCGATCTTTGTCTCGCACTGTTTCCCTGGGCACGGTTCCGCACCCACAAAGCAGCCGTTAAAATGCACACTCTGCTCGATCTGCGCGGCTCCATCCCCACCTTCATTCACATCACTGACGGCAAAGTGGCGGACGTGAACGTGCTTGACGAAATTGAACTCGAAGCCGGCGCGTTCTATGTAATGGATCGCGGCTATATCGACTTCGAACGGCTCTATCGCTTCACCCTGGAGTCGGCCTTCTTCGTGGTGCGCACTAAAACCAACGTGCTGCTCCAACGCCGCTACTCGCGCCCAGTGGACAAGACCACCGGTCTGCGCAGTGACCATACGGTCATTTTGACTAGCTACGGTTCTGCAACGGCGTATCCGGATGCACTGCGCCGCGTCACCTTTTGCGATCCGGAGACCGGTAAGCGGCTGAAGTTCTTGACCAACAACTTCACGCTGCCGCCGCTGGCCATCGCCGAAATCTACAAGAAAAGGTGGGCTGTGGAGCTATTTTTTCGCTGGATCAAACTCATCTTCTACACCATGATTTAGGAAGTGGTCCATTATCAATAGGTTGCAGTTTTGAAAACGGCCTAGTGACACGCTTTCTCTCCACCCGCACCGAACTGAAGAGGGGTTCAGCATAAGCGCAGTACCGGTGGCAGGGCGACGCCGCAGGCTTGAAAGACCTTGCCTGCCACGCCGGAACTCTGACCACGAAAGACGTACCCTTTGCCACCGATCGAAACTTCCATCTCCACAAGGTTGTCCAGATCGCGGATTACGTCAGCCCATTCCAGCTTCCACTCTTTGCGCGCCAGGCGTTCTTCCAGCTCTTGGCGCAGCAGCAGCGCCAGGAACGAGCAAAACACATATCCGCGTATCGTTTCGTCGCACTTGTGATAAATGGGCCGAGTATCCAGCAGCGACTTCATCGACCGGAAGACATCTTCCACCATCCACAGTTGCTTGTACTTCAGCGCCACCTCGGCCGCCGGTAGATCGGTGTTGGTCGTCAGCACCCACTTGCCGTCGTAGCGCGCTTCCTCCTCGATCTTGTCCTCATCCACGGCGAACTGCTTGCCGCCGGCGCGCAAGTACTTGCGATATCCCTTGTTGCCCACCAGCGACTTATCGCCCTGGCGCAACGCATCGCGCAGTGCGGCTACCACAGCCTCGCGGTCATGGCGATCCTTCGTAGCTTGATCCTCGTTCACGCACACTACATAGCGGCGCGCATCCTCAACCCATACCTCCTTCACCTTCAATGGCGATGGGTCGTCGCGGTCATCGCTCTTGGGATGCACCTCGGCATAACGCCTGGCGCGCGCCACTACCGCCCTGGCTTCGCTCGAGCTTCTCATGCGCACGCCCAGGATGTATTGCCACTTCCGCAACTCCACCTCCGCCAGGGTCTCGGCGCTGATCATCCCCCGGTCGGCGACGATGCATACTGAGCCAATGCCGAACCGCTTCTGCAACCGCTCCACGATGGGGACCAGGCTCTTCACATCGGCCGTGTTCCCCGGCCATAACTCGCTGCACACCGGATTGCCGCTGCGGTCCAACACCATGCCCACCACCATCTGCTTCAGGTCAGGACGATGGTCTTTTGAGTGTCCATGCTGGCCGATGGTCTCGCCTCCCTGACCCTCGAAGTAGATCGATGTGGTGTCGAAGAAGACGATGTCCAAATCGCTGAATAGATTGCGGTGCCGCCGGAACAGCGCCTCCTCGATGAGATCCTTGTTGGTGCGGGGAGCGAAAGGCGTGGCCCCATCCTGCTCGGCCTGGGGAAGAATCTCGCCCACCCAGGCCATGGCCCGGTAGAGGTGCTGCAACTCCAGATCGGCTACGCCCTCGATGGCGTAGCCGTCCTTCCACTTTTCGGCGGCGCGGTCGCTGCCGGGAGCCAGGAGCCGATGCAATACGGTGAGGAAGATGGCCCGCTCGACGGAAAACTCGAAGCGCCGGCCTTTGAGCAAGGCGGTCAGGACTTTATCGATGGAGCAGGCCTGCCAGAGCCGTTCGAAGATCAGACCGGGGCCGATGCGGGCGCTACGCGTGGCCATGCTCTCGCCGCGCGCATGGGCGCCGAGAACGGCGAGCTTCTCTGAAAACCGCCCCAGCGACTGGACCAGCGCGTCGAGTTGGCCGCTGGCCAGCAACTCATCGAGGCGGCCCAGACGATGCAGGACGCGTTGCTTGACCTTGCCGTCCACCCACTCGTTATCCACGATGAGCAGATAAGTCCGGGAACCGTTGGTTTGCGTGCGAACGAACAAGTCTACCTCGATGTGTCACCATCATAACGCAACCTCATCCATATATGAAGCATACGTGATCCCTATATCGGAAAATTACGTGACACTAGGTTTTCACGGATTAGCCCAGCGTCTCTAATGAAATCAAGGAGTTACAGCCGTTCGGCGCCGCTAACTATAGAAGATAAGTCAAACCGGATATCCTCGCTGGCCGTGACAAACTGGCCCATCGCCTCCAAGCTAAACTTTTCTGCGTCGTCCATGCGGATGTTCACTACCCAGCATGACCTACCCTTCAGGCTCATCTTGTATTGGAATCAAAGCCGGCCTTCAGGCTCATCTTGTGTTGGAAGAGAGTTAACCTTTTCAAACAGGCTTGATCGCGCTATCATAGTCGGCGGCGCGGCGCGGGAGCCTGAGCACGCTCTAGGGAATTCTGATTAAGTCGATGTTTTGAAAGGGCACGACTTCAGTCGTGCCGCAAACGCTTGATACGAAACGACGGGCTTTAGCCCCTGAGGGATGTTTTTCAGCATTTCGGACTTTTACTACAGGATGTTAAGTATCAATGGGGGCAGATCATGCGCGGACGTCTATGGATCCTCTTTGCGGTTTCACTCCTGCCTTTACAGCTTCAGGCAAAGGTTGTTGTCTTGTGGCAACCTGGCTTTCCTACAGTAGCCAGCCAGCCGATCGAGCGAGCAAGCCTCGATAAAGCTCTTACAGGCCTGGAGCCGGTATTCGAGGATGAGGCAACTCTTGCCGCCCCTGAGACGCTTTCGAACGCCGATCTTCTTGTGCTGCCATATGGTTCTGCAGTCCCGGTCGAGGCGTGGAGGAGCATTGAGCGCTACCTCGACACGGGCGGAAATCTGCTGGTAATCGGTGGTCAGCCGCTGCGTGTGCCTGTTAGTTTGGTGAATCACCAGTATGTGGCCGCCATGCCGCAAGACACTTATTCCCGCGCGCTTGGGTTTCGCCACACTTATGAGGTGCCGGTCGCCAAAAGCGCCGCGTTCCACTGGAGGGACGGCTATTCGTGGCTGCCCGCGCTCGAGATCCGGGCCCAGCGTTTCTTCGCGGTAGAAGGCCTCCTCGATGGCCTGGGGTACATGGCCGATTCCGCCGGCCAGTTGGTTGCAGCTCCGGTGATTGTTTCGAACCACGTAGGCGGAGGTTCGGACCGGAGAATGCTCGGCAGCCGTGTCGTGGCGCTCGACTTCGATCCCCAGCCCGGTTACTGGCAGAGCGCGGACGGCATCGCACTCGTGCAGCAGGCCGCTGGGTACGCGCGACAGGGTGCCGCTGACTTTTCAGTGGAGACGCGTTTCGCTGCCATCCGCCCCGGCGAGCCACCCTTGATTACCGTGCATCTGCGCATTCCATGCAAGGAGAAGCTCGGAGCCACTGTAAGTGGCGAAATCCAACTCCGGCTGCTATCTGAGAAAGATGTCATCGCAACGGCTACGCTTCCCTTCACAGGCAAAGGAATTGCGGATCTCGATGCGCCGTTCCATCAACCGCTGCCGTTGGGATTCTATAAAGTCTCCGCCGTATACAGCGAAGGCGGAGTTGCCCGCGAGTTCTATCAAAACGGATTCCTGGTCACAGAGCGCAGCGCGCTTGCCTCTGGGCCCGTTCTCGGTGTCCATGGCGACTTCCTTTCGCTGGACGGCAAGCCCTTCTTCCCGGTGGGGACTAACTACTTCACCAGCGAAGACAATGGCTGGGATTTCTCTTCCCCAAGGAACGCTTGGATCTGGGACAAGGACTTCGCGGAGATGGCTGCCCACGGCATCAGCTTTGTTCGCACCGGCGTCTGGATGTCGAACGGGAAGTTTATTGAAAGCGATTCCGGCGGCGTAAACGAAAGATTTCTGCGCAATCTTGAAGCATTTCTCGACTGCGCTCAGCGGCATAACATCGCGATCAACTTTACCTTCTTTGCCTTTGCTCCGCACTCGGGCGGATTTCCCAGGAACATGGATGCCAGCGTAACCCCGCCTAATCCATACACTGACCCCGTCTCAGTGGATGCCGAACAGGCTTATATCCGCTCCGTGGTGGAGCGATTCAAGGATGTTCCCTGGCTCTCCTGGGATCTGATCAACGAGCCGAGCTTTTCCAATCCCCGGCAAATCTTCAAAGGAAACTATCCTAATGCCGATCCTACAGAGATAGCCGCGTGGCATAAGTGGTTAAGTCAAAAATATAGCAATCTTTCCGAGTTAGGCGACGCATGGCGAGTGCCTGTTGCGGATCTGGGCAGCTTCGATGCCGTCCCATTACCCTTGATCGGAGATCTCCACTACGAGCGATACGGCAACGTAAATCAGGTTCGCGCCCTCGACTATAACTTGTTCGCGCAGGATATGTTCAGCACCTGGGTCAAGTCCATGGTCTCGCTCATCCGGTTGTCCGGCAGTAACCAACTCATTGATGTGGGGCAGGACGAAGGCGGAGTAACTGACCGCGTACTGAATCAGTTTTACAGTGGAGCGGGCGTGTCGTTTACAACGAACCACACCTATTGGCAGGACGACTCGCTGCTATGGGACTCGGTGGTAGCCAAGCAGCCTGGAATACCCAATATCACGGGCGAAACCGGATACCAGCCAGCCTGGGAGCGCGACGGAAGCTGGCGCTACGATGAGTTCACCGGCCTGGGCCTGACAGAGCGAAAATGGGCGCTGGGCTTTGCTGCTGGCACGAGCGGCGCAATGCAATGGGACTGGGAACGTGAAGTCGATTTCGGCATGCAGCGCAGCGACGGCTCGGAAAAAGCCTGGGAAAATATGATACGAGACCTGGGCGAGTTTGCGCGCCAGGCCGCCCCATTCGCGGATGCCCTTATCGAACCGGACGTTGCCATTGTTTTGCCGCAATCCTATCAGTTGTCCGTGTCGAACTCGTTGGGCCTTGAAGCGCAACAAACTGCCGTGCGGGCTCTCTTTAACTACGCACGTAGCCAGGCCTATGCCGTCGGCGAATACCAGAGCCAACTGCTTGGCAATCCAAAACTCATTCTTCTTCCGTCTCCCTTTGGACTTACGGATGAGGCATGGCAGTCAATCGAGCAAAGAGTGCGAGCCGGGGCGGTTCTTTTGGTCACCGGCCCCTTCGGCGAGGATGCTCATTTCCATGCGACCGGTAGGCAAGACTCTGTCGGGCTCCCCTATATCAATGGACCTCTAACTATCCGCGAAAATCTCTTCGACTTCCCCGGCGGGGAAGAAGTATTGGAGTATCCCGGCATGAAGACTTCGGTCCTTAGCCGGGCCATCCTGCCCAATGGAAAAGATTGGGCTGAGAAACCGCTTGGAAAAGGCAAGATCCTCTTCGCCGCACTTCCGCTGGAGTTGAGTGGCAATCTGCAGGCCGTTGCTGATGTATACAGCTACGCACTTAAGGTTGCCAAAATCGCTCCGGTCTACTCCACCACGCTAATGGACCCTGGAATCCTCATTTGCCCGACACGTTTTCCCAGAGCAACCTTGTATGTTCTCGCCTCCGAGTCCAACCGGAGCGACGTTTCATTCCAAGACCTGCGTAGCGGCAGGAAGTTTTCCGGTACGCTGCCAGGCGGACGGGCTGCACTGCTTCTGGTCGGCACGGACGGTAAACTGCTTGCTACTTATCATTGGCCGGCTCAATGAGTGCATCCAGCTATTTCAGCGCCTTTTCGATACCCGCCTCTACCAGCGGCGCCATTATCGCGTAGCCGGCCGGCAGCGGATGCACCCCGTCCTTGCTCAGCGAAGCCGGCAGCCCGTCGCGCTCGTCCTTCATGGCCGTGTGGTAGTCCACATAGACAGCGCCCTTCTCTGCTGCGTAGGCCTTGATCCACGCATTCAGCGCCAGCACCTTGGGTGCAGGCGTCATTCCCGGCTTCCAGCCGAAATCAAGGACCGGCAGCACTGAGCAGAACACCACGCGGATCTGGTGGGCTGCGGCCAGCTCAGCCATTGAGGCCAGATTGTCCTCAATCTGTTCCAGCGTCTCCGAACCCGTGTTGCCGGCAATGTCGTTGATTCCCGCCAGAATCACTACCACCCGAGGTTTCAGGTCGATCACGTCCTGACGAAAGCGCAAGAGCATCTGCGGTGTAGTCTGCCCGCCGATGCCCCGGTTGATGTAGGGCTTGCCGGGGAACGAGCCCTCCGGGCCGCTGAGATTCCACATATCGGTGATTGAGTCACCCTGGAAGACCACTCGGTTTTCGTCCGCCGCAGGGGGGCCAAGCGCCAAATCGGCCTCCTTGAACCTGCCCAGCCAAGGCCAATCGTTCTTTAGCTGCTCTTCGCGCGTCATTTGCGCTGCGGTAGCCGGCGCTGTTGCCGGTACCGCAATTCCCGTGGTCTGCCTGGCAGCCGGCGCTTTGGCCCCCGGCATATTCCCCGCTTCCTGGGCAGTAATCAGGGCTGGAACAACCAGTCCGGTCATTGTCATTACGAACATAACAGTGCGCACTGTCATTCGATTCACTTGGGGCGACTCCTTTTCCTAAGCGAACCGTATTTTTGGGGTGGAGCTGCATTCTTACCGGTTCGCCGGACGCCGGGCGCCTTCAAATCTTTCAGCACGGCGTGGTTCTTCTCGATGAGAGCACAGCGCTGTTCCACACAGGCGCGGGAGCGCAGCGGATCGGCGGGTGTGTTCATCACGTAGTCCAAAAGACGGGGGACGGTACTGGTGGCCACATGCATCCGCGTGTCCGACGAGGCATAGTAGATGAACACATCGCCATTCTTGCGTTCAATCCATCCACTGCTGAAGACAACGTTAGAGACATCGCCAACGCGCTCTTCGCCTTCTGGGGCGATGAAGTAGCCGGCGGGCTTGTGCGTGACGATCCACGGCCGCTCCAGTTCAGTAAGGAAGAGGTAGAGCACGTAGCGCAGACCGGCAGCGGTGTTGCGCACGCCATGCGCCAGGTGCAGCCAACCCAGCGATGTCTTGATGGGCGCGGGACCGAGGCCGTTCTTGGCCTCCTGGATGGTATGGTATTCACGGTTGTCGAGGATGATTTCCTCGTTGATGACGGCACGCTCAATGCTCGGGGCCAATCCCCAGCCGATGCCGCCGCCCTTCCCCGCCTGGATGAAATCGTCCTGCGGGCGGGTATAGAAGGCGTACTTGCCATCGATGAACTCGGGGTGCAGAACAACGTTGCGCTGCTGCGGAGATTTGGATTTCAGGTCGGGCAACCGCTCCCATATCTTCAGGTCTCGGGTGCGGGCAATGCCGCACTGCGCGACAGCCGATGAGGTGTCCCACTCCGGCGTCTTGGGGTCTTTGCGCTCGGTGCAGAAGAGGCCATAGATCCAGCCGTCTTCATGCTTAACCACGCGCATATCATAAACATTGATATCCGGTTCGCCGGTCTCGGGCAGCAGAATGGGGTAGTCCCAAAAGCGGAAGCTATCGATACCATTCGTGCTCTCGGCAACGGCGAAGAACGACTTGCGGTCCGCGCCCTCAATACGCGCCACCAACAGAAACTTCCCCTCGTGCAGAATTGCTCCGGCGTTGAAGACAGCGTTGACGCCCATGCGCTCCAGCAAGAAGGGATTGGATTTCCAGTCGAGGTCATAACGCCAGGGGATGGGCGTGTGCGCCGCAGTCAGAACAGGAAACTCGTAACGGTCGAAGATACCATTGCTGCTGGACGACTTGCGGTTACAGCGGGCAAGCAGCTTCTCCTGCTGCTTGAATAGGCGTTGAACGCATTTCTTGAATTCCGCCTCAGTCATGATCGTTCTCTGGTCCTTAGTTGCGTTTTGCAGTGAGCTTGCTGCATAGCTTCGACTTGGAGAACTTTTCCGGCATCCAACCGTTCCATTACCTCAAAGCAGGCGCGCCCGTTATGGTAAGGGCACTTCCAGGAGTCGACTTTGTAGAGTTCCATGGCGGGCACGCCGGACTGCGACACCATCGAGAACCATTCGCCATGCTCGCGATCGACGATGTATTTCTCGATGAACGCCCAGCTTCTTTCCGCACCTTCCAGGAATCGCCGTTGGCCGGAAAGCTGATAAGCATTGAGGAAGCCGACCACGGCCTCGGCTTGCGGCCACCAATGCTTGTTGGTGTCGATGATGCCCGCTGGATCGACTTCGTAAAGTAGACCGCCATCGCTGTCGAGTCCTTGCTCGAAGACGGCCTGCGCCATCTTCACCGCTGCCGCGCGCACTCGCGCCAGAACCGCCGGATCGCCAAGGATCTCTGCTGCCTTGCAGAGCAGCCAGCTTCCCTCGATGTCGTGGCCAAAGGATATCTTTGTGGAACGCGGGCTCCACTCTTCGTCAAAAAACATGATGAAGTGATGTGTTGCGGAATCGATGATGTGGTCAAGACAGATTTTAATCAGTTCGCCGAGCCGCAGGCGGACGGTCTCGTCCTCGTGGAAGCGCAGCAACGCAGCATAGGCCTCCAAAAGATGGAGGTGCGTGTTCATGGACTTCTTTTCGTCCAAGTCCACATCACTCAGGCGCTGGTCTACGGCCAGCTTCCAGTCGCGTTCATAGGTCTCGAAGTAACCGGTGTGCATGTCATCGTGGCCTGCGGATTCAATCTGCTCCACCAGGCGCAAGGCCATGGCGAGTGCCTCGGGATCGCCGCTGGCGTGCGAATACTCGGCTAGCGCGTAAACGGCGAATGCCTGCCCATAGATACGCTTTTTCGTGTCGATGGGGCGGCCCTCAAAATCGAGCATCCAGTAGATACCGCCAAACTCCCGGTCCCAGAAATATCGCGCAATGTAATCGTAGGCGCGCCGTGCTGTGGCTAGATACACCGGATTGCGATAGACGCTGAAGGCCCTGGTGAAGGTCCACAGAATGCGCGTGTTGAGGATGATACCTTTGGGCGCATGCGGGTCGATGGTCAGGTCATTGGCAATCTGGCCACGGAAGCCGCCATACTGGTCGTCGATGGTGTTGTTGATCCAGAAAGGTAGGATATCGGAAAGCAACTCCGTTTCCACCTTCTGCCGCAGGCCTTGCACGAGAGCACCTCCTAAGGACCGGGATACCGGTTGATGTTCAATGATGCCGCGACTGGATCAGACAGGCCGACTCACAATCGCGTCTATTCCGGCAAGTTCTTCCACCGTGAAACTCAGGTTGGCGAGCGCGGCCACGTTCTGCTCAATCTGCTCCACGCGGCTGGCGCCGATCAGCGCCGAAGTCATACGCTCGTCGCGCAGCACCCAGGCCAGAGCCATCTGCGCCAGCGACTGCCCGCGTCGAGCAGCCAGTTCGTTGAGCGCTCGAATCTGCGCGAGACGGCCTTCGGTGATGTCGCTGGTTTTCAGAAAAACCGCCTTGGAGGCGCGCGAGTCCTCCGGGATGCCCTGCAAATAGCGGTTGGTCAGCAGCCCCTGCGCCAGCGGAGTGAAGGCGATGGCGCCGATGCCCTCGTTGCCCAGCACATCCAAAAGTCCGTCTTCAATCCAACGCTCGAAGATCGAGTACTTCGGCTGATGAATCAGGCAGGGCGTGCCCAGTTCGCGCAGAATCTTGACGGCCGCGGCGGTCTGCGCCGGGTTATAGCTGGAGATGCCGGCGTAGAGCGCCTTGCCGCTGCGCACCGCCTGATCCAGCGCCGACATCGTCTCTTCTACTGGAGTTTCGGGATCGGGGCGATGCGAGTAGAAGATATCGACGTACTCCACGCCCATGCGCTTGAGGCTCTGATCTAAACTGGCTAATAGATACTTGCGCGAGCCCCAGTCGCCGTAGGGGCCAGGCCACATATCCCAGCCGGCTTTGGTGCTGAGGATCAATTCGTCGCGATAGGGCTTGAAGTCCAGGCGCAGAATATCGCTGAAGTTCGACTCCGCGCTGCCCGGAGGCGGGCCGTAGTTGTTGGCCAGGTCGAAGTGGGTGATGCCCAGATCGAAGGCCCGCCGCAGCATGGCGCGGCTATTCTCAAAGACATCCGCGCCGCCGAAGTTGTGCCACAGGCCCAGGGAGATGGCCGGTAACCGCAGGCCGCTCTTGCCGCAGCGGCGATATTGCATGGTGTCGTAACGCTGTTCGTTTGCAATGTACAAAGGCTGTTACCTCCAGGTTTGAAAAACAGGGCGAGGAAGGCAGTCCCTAGGTAATAACACCCTTGATCGAAACTTTCTTTCGGCCGTCCAAGGGCGGAGGCACGATATTCCCCTCAATGGGCACGCCGTCCACAGTCAGGGCGATCTGGTTTCCGCTGCCTTTCCGCGCAACAGAGATTTCGTAGACCACTCCGCGAAAGATGCGGGAGGCGGTAAAGCCCGGCCAGCTTTTAGGAATCACCGGGGCAATCTCAAGGCCGTCGAACGTGGTGCGCACACCGAGAATCCACTGCACGATGGCGTAGTAATTCCACGCCGCCGTGCCGGTGAGCCAGGAGTTTTTGGCCTCGCCGAAGGCGGGCGCGTCCTTGCCCGCGATCATCTGCGCGTACACATAGGGCTCGCAGCGGTGCAATTCGCTGATCTCCTCTCGCGCCGAAGGGTTGATGCGCTTGTAGTAGTCGTGGGCTTGGTCGCCGTGGCCAAGGCGCGTCTCGCCGATCATCACCCAGGGATTGACGTGGCAGAAGACGCCCGCGTTCTCCTTGTATCCCGGCGGGTAAGAGGAGATTTCGCCCAGGTTCAGATAGTACTTCGAGTAGGCCGGCTGCTGCACCACAATGCCGTGCTTGGTGGCCAGATGCTCTCCCACGGCGGCCAGCGCCTTGGCGGCCTTCCCGTCGTCGAGACCAATGCCAGCCAGCGTGCAGAAGCCGTTGGACTCGATGAAGATCTTGCCTTCTTCGCACTCCCTGGAACCGATCTTGGCGCCGAAGTCGTCATAGGCGCGCAGGAACCACTCGCCGTCCCAGCCGTGTTGGCGGACGACATGCTCCATCTTCGCGACCTCGTCGAGATACGAGGCGGCTTCGACGCGGAGTCCGCGGCGGCTGGCGATGGCGGCAAGTTCGCGGCCAGCGTATACAAACAGGCCGGCGATAAAGACCGACTCGGCCACCTTTCCGTCTTTGTTGGTGGTGGTTTGGAAGGACTGGCCGGGCGTCGAGGAGAAGCAGTTCAGATTGAGGCAGTCGTTCCAGTCGGCGCGGCCAATCAGCGGCAGGCCATGGGGGCCAAGGCGGGCCAGGGTGTAGGAAAAGCTGCGCTGCAAGTGGTCGTAGAGCGGCTTTTCGGAGCCCGGCTGGTTGTCGTACTGGACGGGTTCGTCCAAAATGCTCCAGTCGCCGGTCTCCTTGATATAGGCGGAGACGCCGACGATGAGCCAGTGCGGATCGTCATTGAAGCCGCTGCCGACGTCGTTATTGCCGCGCTTGGTGAGGGGCTGGTACTGGTGATACGCGCCGCCGGTCGGCAGTTGCGTGGCGGCCAGGTCGAGGATGCGCTCCCGGGCGCGCGCCGGAGCCATGTGCACAAAGCCCAGCAAGTCCTGATTCGAGTCGCGGAAGCCGAGGCCGCGGCCTATGCCCGACTCAAAAAACGATGCTGACCGCGACATATTGAAGGTTGCCATGCACTGGTAGGCGTTCCAGATATTCACCATGCGGTTAGTATGAATGTCCGGCGTATTCACCTGGAAAATGTCGAGCAGGCCCGCCCAGTACTGGCGCAGCCGCTCGAAAGCCGCGTCCGCCTTCTTGGGATCGAGGTACTTGGCGATGACCGGCTTGACCAGCTTCTTGTTGATGGTCTGGGAGTTGGGAGGATCGAACTTCTCGTCGATGGGATTTTCGTGGTAGCCGAGCACGAAGACGATCTGCCGCGTCTCTCCGGGTTCGAGGTCGAGCTTGACCTGATGCGCGCCGATGGGCGACCAGCCATGGGCGATGGAGTTGGTGAGTTGGCCCGCTTCCACGGTTACGGGCTTGTCCCAGCCGCGGTAGCGGCCCAGGAAGGCCTCGCGCTGCGTGTCAAAGCCGGCGCCGGGCTCCGAGCAGGCGAAGTAGGCAAAGTGGTTGCGGCGCTCGCGGTACTCGGTCTTGTGATAGATGACGCCGTCCTCCACCTCGACCTCGCCGATGTTGAGATTGCGCTGGAAGTTAGTGGCGTCGTCCTGGGCATTCCACAGGCAGAACTCGATGCTGGCGAATGTCGAAATCGACGCCCTCGTCGCCCGCCGGTTGGTGACTGTCAGTTGCCAGATCTCCAGGTTTTCATCCAGCGGCACAAAGTAGCGGGTGTGCGCCTCGATGCCGCTGTAGGTGGATCCGATCACCGTGTAGCCCATGCCGTGGCGGCATGAGTAGTCCTTCAGATCGTGGCGCGTCGGCTGCCAGGACGGGGACCAGAACTCTCGCGATTCGTCATCCCTCAGATACACGTAACGCCCGCCGGAATCCATGGGCACGTTGTTGTACCGGTAGCGGGTAAGCCGGCGCATGCGGGCGTCGCGATAAAACGAATAACCCCCGGCTGTATTGGAAATAATTCCGAAATAAGCCTGGCAGCCCAGGTAGTTGATCCACGGCAAGGGCGTATCCGGTTGTGTTATTACGTACTCGCGGTTTCGATCGTCAAAATATCCATACTTCATGACGCGTGCTCCCTCAAAGAATGCGTGCCGCCAGTATAGCCCCTGGCCAAATTTCAATCAAACGTTTTTCCAGAACGCTTCGCAGTTTATTAAGAAGGAGGGGCGGACTTGCGCGGCGCAGCGTGAATGTGAAAAGGTATCTGCGCGAGAGAAATAGGGCAATCGGCCGCGTGTGTACGGGGTCGTTGCCAAAATTAAGGCAAATGTGAAAGAATTTTTTGTTTTGCGCTTATCCTGGGGGCTTTCGCGAGGTGAAACTGCAAACATGGCGAATCCATTGATCCTGCGCTTCATGAGTCCACGATATGGCCGGGAGTTGCTTCTGTCCGTTCTCCTTGCCGGTCTTCTCCTTTGCCCCTCCGCACTGGTTTATGGAGCTGAAAGCACGGGAACTGAAAGCTCCCGGCTGGCCATTAAGGTGGACCAGGTGGGCTATCCGCTGAACGGCTCCAAGGTGGCGCTGGTCAGCTCCCACGCCACAACCTTCGAAATCAGGCGCTCGAGCGACGGTGGGGTGGTTTTCCGTGGAAAGCTGACGCCTCCGCAGAGCGACCCAGACTCCGGCGACCAGTTGCAGGCTGCGGATTTTTCCGCATTGCGGCAGGATGGGAGCTTCTACCTGGAGGTCCCCGGCGTGGGGCGAAGCTGGGACTTCACGGTGGGCAAGAATGTCTTCGAGCACACCTACTACCTGGCCATGCGCGGCTTCTACGGGCAACGCTGCGGGACGGCGGTGGACCTGGGCCCCGAGTTCCCTGGGTACTCGCACGCCATCTGCCACCAGCATGGCGAATTCCACCCCAGTTCGGGGGCCAGTGGGCCGCGGGACAACGTGGGCGGCTGGCACGATGCGGGCGATTATGGCCGCTACATGGTCAACTCCGGCATCTCCACCGGCACATTGCTCTGGGCATGGGAGATTTACGGGCGGAAGCTCAGGAACATTTCGCTCCGGATTCCAGAGTCGGGAAACGGGACGCCGGACATTCTGAACGAGGCGCGCTGGAACCTGGAGTGGATGCTGAAGATGCAGGACGACGACGGCGGCGCATGGCACAAGCAGACCAGCGAGCGCTTTTCAGGCTTTGTTGCGCCCGAGGACGACAAGCTGCCCAGCGAGGTGATCGGGACCGGCGCGGCGCCCTACAAGAGCACCTGCGCTACCGCGGACCTGGCGGCCGTGGGCGCAATCGCCGCGCGGGTCTACAAGCCTTATGACGCGAAGTTTGCCGCGCGGGCGCTGGAGGCGGCGCGGCGAGCCTGGGTATGGACCGAGAAGAATCCTAATGTCATCTACAGGAATCCGCCCGGCGTGACGACCGGCGAGTACGGCGATGCAAGCTGCAAGGACGAACGCCTGTGGGCCGCTGCGGAGCTGGATCGCACTACCGGCGAGGCGCAGTATAACGACTTCTTCCTGAAGAATTATGCGGATTTCCTTCCCAACTTGGATTCGCCCCCGGCGGAGAACTGGAGCTCGGTCGGATCGATGGGGTTGTGGACCTATGCGCTCTCAAGACGGGAGGGTTTGGATGCCAAAGCGGTTGCCGCGATCCGGGAGCGGACCCTGGAGGCGGCGCGCGCGGTGGTCGAGCGCACCCGCGCCAATCCCTACCGCATGAGCATGCAGGCCAGGAACTTTGTATGGGGTTCGAACGGCGTTGCGGCTGGATATGGCGTCTATCTGCTGATTGCCAACGAGCTTGCGCCGGACAACAGCTTTGTGGATGCGGCGCGGGACAATCTGCACTACCTGCTGGGGCGGAACACTTTTTCGCTGTCATGGGTGACGCAGGTGGGCGAGCACCCGTTCCAGCACCCGCATCATCGGCCCAGCGGTTCAGGCAAGCAGCCTGGACCCTGGCCGGGCTTACTGTCGGGCGGTCCGAATGCACGCCGGCAGGACGCGGTGCTGGCGGCGCTGCCCAAGGATTTGCCGCCGGCGAAAGTCTATGCCGATCAATTGGCCTCATACGCAAGCAATGAGATTTGCATCAATTGGCAGGCATCGCTGGTGTTTTTATTGGCTGGGGAGTTGCAGTAGGAAGTTTTTAGCCGGATTAACCTGAAGGTGCGGGGGCGAAGCTCGGTCTGCGAGTCGTTGCATTTCAGCTTTGCAACGCGGTGGTATAACCGGCCATGATCGGCCAGAAAGCGGCATTGCAGTTTTTCGCGAATTGCGGAGAAGCGATTCCGGTCGAGGAAGTCGAGGGATTCCATATGCATCTGCACGTTCTGGATATCGTCATTATTGTGGCCTATCTGTTGAGCACGGTGCTCATCGGCTACTGGGTTTCGCACCGCGCCTCGCAAAACATGCAGGCCTATTTTCTGGGCGGCAACAAGATGCCCTGGTATGTGCTGGGCATCTCCAACGCATCGGGCATGTTCGACATCAGCGGCACCATGCTGCTGGTCTCCTGGATGTTCGTCTACGGCCTGAAAAGCGTGTGGATTCCCTGGCTCTGGCCCACCTTCAATCAGATCTTCCTCATGGTTTACCTTTCCGCATGGCTGCGCCGCTCCAAGGTGATGACCGGCGCGGAGTGGATCAGGACGCGCTTCGGCGCCGGACGGGGCGCTCAGTTGTCGCACCTCATCGTGGTCGTCTACGCTTTCGTCAGCATCATCGGATTCTTCAGCTACGGGTTCAAGGGCATCGGCAAGTTCGCCGCGATTTTCCTGCCTCATTTCTCGTTCACGCTTCGGCTATGGTCTCTTTCGGGAAGTTTTTTGCACTGGCATCTCGCGCCGATGTTTCTGCACCTGGAGTCTTCTCCCAACGTGTACGCGCTGATCCTGATCGGCATCACGTCCATCTACGTCATCAAGGGCGGCATGATCAGCGTGGTCATCACCGAGGTGGTGCAGTTCGTCATCCTGGCGATTGCCTCGTTTGCGGTGGGCATTATCGCCATGATGAAGGTGGCGCCGGATATGCTGCGCAAGGTGGTGCCCGCCGGGTGGGACAACCTTTTCTTCGGCTGGCATTTGAATCTTGATTGGTCGGCGTTGCTGCCCGCGGCCACCGCCAAGATAGCCGAGGACAAATACGAGCTCTTCGGCTTCTTTGTCATGATGCTGCTCTTCAAGGGCATACTCATCTCCGCGGCCGGCCCGGCGCCTAACTATGATATGCAGCGCGTGCTCTCCTCGAAGTCTCCGCGCGAAGCCTCCATGATGAGCGCCTGGGTCAACATCGTGCTCACTCCTCCACGCTATGTTCTCGTCATCGGACTTACCATCCTGGCGGCGGCGTTTTTCGGCGACAGCATTCACGCCATGGGCCCCCACATGGATTTCGAACTGGTGCTGCCCATGGCCCTGGAACGATTCGTCCCCGTCGGCCTGCTGGGCTTTCTGATCGCCGGCCTGCTGGCGGCCTTCATGTCCAACTTTGCGGCCACCGTCAACGCCGCGCCGCCGTACTTCGTCAACGACATTTACAAGCGCTTCATCAATCCCCATGCGTCGCCCAAGACCTACGTGCGCCTCAGCTATCTGGCCTCCTTGGCCGTAGTGGTGATCGGCGTCCTGATCGGATGGAACGTGCCCTCGGTGAACTTTGTCGTGCTGTGGATCGTCTCCGGCCTGTGGGGAGGCTACATTGCTTCCAACGTCCTCAAGTGGTACTGGTGGCGCTTTAACGGCTACGGATACTTCTGGGGCATGGTCACCGGCATTGCCTCTTCCGTGCTGCTGATGCCGGATGTGATGGGGCAAATCCCGGCGGTGAAGAGCCTTCTTGACAAGGTTCCCTTCAATCTGGAAGTTACGGTCACCTTCCCGCTGGTTTTGACCCTTTCTTTGATCGGTTGCCTGCTTGGCACGCTGCTCACCAGGCCGGAGTCCGACGAAGTACTGATGGACTTCTATCGCCGCGTGCGGCCGTGGGGCTTCTGGGGTCCGGTGCTGAAAAAAGTTCTGGCCGAAGACCCCGGCTTCAAGCGCAACAAGGATTTCTACCGCGATATGTTTAATATCGTTGTCGGCATCGTGTGGCAGATAGCCCTGGTGGCGCTGCCTCTTTACATCGTGATCAAGGAATTCGACCGCGCCGCCATCACCCTGGGCGTGATTCTGGCTACGTCGCTGATTCTCAAATTCACCTGGTACGACCATCTGGCCGAGCGCGAAGTTGAGACCGACCTGGCCGCTGCCGGAGACAGGTAACTGAACTTGGATCGCCACTCCAATGTCCCGGTTTCACAGATATCGCCAGCCGCTCAGCGGTCGGGGGTCTCTGTTGAGCGCATCTCGTATCATGGCTGGCCCAATTGCTATCTCATCGCCAACGGCAGTGTGGAAGCCATCGTGGTTCCCGCCATCAGCCGCGTGATGCAGTTGCGCCTCAAGGGTGAGGCGGACGGAGCATTCTGGGAGAACCGGGCATTGGATGGCCTACAGCACGACGCGGCGTCAAGCGATTGGCTCAACTTCGGCGGAGACAAGTGCTGGCCCGCTCCGCAGTCCGCATGGACCCAGCATCAAGGCCGCGACTGGCCGCCTCCGGCCGCATTCGACTCGTGCCCCGTCGAAGCCGTTGCCGTCGAGCGCGGCGTGGTGCTCACCTCGCCGGTCGATCCGGGCTACGGCATCCAAACTGTGCGCCGCGTCGAACTCGATCCAGCGCAACCGGTCATGCGCATCCGCACCGAGTATCGTAAGCTCCTCGGCCCCGCTGTCACGGTGGGCATATGGACCATTACCCAGATGCAAGAACCCGAGCGCGTTTGCATGCTCCTCTCGGTAAAATCGAAGTTCGCGGCGGGATTCGTCCGCTTGCTGGCGGCGGAACCGGCAGGCTTGAAGATCGACGGACGCCTGCTCTCGCTCAGGCGCCATGCGCGGCAGCAGGTCAAGACCGGCACGGATGGAAGCAGCCTGGCGTGGCTGGGACAAAACTGCGTGGTCCGGATCGACACGGAAATCGGGCCGGGAGAATATCCCGATAGCGGCTGCGTCACCGAGGTCTACACCAACCCCGGCCCTTTGAAATATGTCGAACTGGAAACTCTGGGGCCCTTGACCACGATGAACGCCGGCGACCGGATCAAGCAGGCCACGGTGTACACGGTGATGCCCCGTTCCACGCCGGACCTTGAAGCTGAAGCAGAGAAAGCGTTTCGGCGCGTGCGGGAAATCTAAGGCAGCCGGGGAAGAGAGAAACGCTCCGGTTTGTGCATCGGCGGAAATCGATTTATCATGGTTCCGCCACAACTTTCGAGGTGCAAAATGTATTTCAGGTTCTTTACCGCCGCTTTTGTCGTAGCCTTCGCCGTCGCAGCCTCCGCTCAAACTGCGCCAACCCGGCCAAAAATCACGGGCATCTCGCACCTGGCCGTCTACACGTCCGACCCCGCGGCCGCCGATCACTATTACCGCGAGGTCATCGGCGCGGCGAAACAGCCCGACCCCGAGAATCCGCAGGGCGTGCGCTACGCCTTCAACGATCAGCAGTTTATTGAAGTGCTGCCGCTGCCTCCCGGTCAGGGAATCAACCGGCTGGGCCACACGGCCTTTAACACCGGCGACGCCGAAGGGATGCGCAAGTACCTGGCGGCCAAGGCATGGAAGACTCCGGCCAAGGTGGAGAAGGGCTCCGACGGCAGCCGCTGGTTTACGGTGCTCGACCCGGAGGGCAACAAGGTCGAGTTCGTCGAGCCTCCCCCCAATCCCAAAGCCATCGACGCTCCCAATGTCATTGGCCGCCACATCATCCATGCCGGTATCCTGGTCCACAGCCGGGCCGTCGAGGACACCTTCTACCGCGATCTGCTCGGCTTCCGCCCTTACTGGTTTGGCGGCATGGTGGAGGGCAAACTGGACTGGGTAAGCCAGCAGACCCCGGACAGCCACGACTGGCTCGAATACATGCTCACCAGCGGATCGTCAGGCTCGGGTATCCCGGCCAGCATCTCTCAGCACCAACTCGGCGTGCTTGACCACCTCTCCATCGGAGTCGTGTCGGTTGACGCGGCCTTCAAAACCCTTCAGGACGGCAACCGTCTGACCGGCGTGGTGGCCGATAAGCACACCCAGATCGGCAAGGACGGCAAGGGCCAGTTCAACCTCTACGACCCCGACGGCATCCGCCTGGAACTGATGAACTTCCATGCCACGAACAAGCCCTGCTGCTCGCCCTTCACGGCAGACGATCCGGCGGAGTAACGCGGGAAACACCTTGCCCGGTTTCCAGCGAAACTGGGCAAGGTGGAAACTGCTCCTACCGCGTCCGCCATAAAATGAATTATTTCGGCGTCCCACTGCAGAAACTTCAGCACACAACCGGATCACTTCCGACTTGTCCGTTATTGCCCGAAATTTTCGGCAGGCGGGGGCCGAACGAGAGATTGAGCTTCCCGGAAAATGCAGCCGGCAACTCCGCAAGGGAGATGTGCTGCGCATTGAGACGCCCGGCGGCGGCGGCTGGGGCAAGCGTTAAGAGTTACAACAATCAGCTGGCCGGTACATTGAACGGCTATTTATGAGCGTCGTCGCGCACTACAATCACAACCAGAATGCGCGGCCCATGCACGCCTTTGATGCGCGTCATTTCAATGTCAGCGGTGGCGCTGGGGCCGGAGATGTAAGTGGCCAGCGCGGGAGGCAGCGTGCAGCGGCCGAAATACTCGGGCAGGGTTTCAACAATCTGGCTGGCGCGCAGGATGCAGAGATACCAGTCTGGCAGGAGGGACAGCACGCGACGGCCCTCGGTGGATGAATGGTGAAGAACGATGGTGCCTGAATCAGCGATGCCGCAATAGGCAGCGGTGAGGACGCCTTCAGCCTTCTCGATTTCGTTGGTCGCCAGGTCGCGATCAAACATGATGTTAAAGGCGGGGCAATCATATCCGGGGGCCAGCCATGCGGAGGGAATGCCCTGGGGAACGACAAAGGTGTGCCTGCCGCTGGCCGCAAGCTGGGCAGAGATGGCGGCAGGCAGTTCTGCCGGGGTGGACTCAACGACTTCGGCGTCATACTCGCGCAGGCGATGAATCATCAGCTCGATGCGGGCCTGGGCAGAAAGATCGCCACGGCGGACATACGCGCGAGGCAGAGCCGCATAGGCATCGGCGAGTTGAGAGGCATCCCCGGCGGCGGATGGAGTGGCTGCGTGGATGCGGTCGAGAATCATTTGCCGGGATTGGACGAGCGGGTTCATTTATTCCCCTTTGCGCGTTGGGCCCACCACTGGTGGAAGGTTTGTTGAGGAAGGCCGCGCAGATCGCGGGTTTGGGTCCACTTTGCGCCCAGGCTGGGCAGCGAGTGAATCCAACCGTCTTTGCGGGTGAAGAAGCGGAGGCCGATGCGTCCCATGCGCTGCGCCGCATGGAAGCCCCAGGCGGTGGCGAAGATGAGGTTGGCGATGCGCAGGCCGAGATACATGAGATCGAAGAAACGGCTTGCCTGCTTACGCTCCTGGTTGACGACTTGAGAGCGCAGTTCGAGCAGCACCTCGGGAATGTTGATCTTGACCGGGCAGACCTCGTAGCAGGCGCCGCAGAGCGAAGAGGCGTAGGGCAGCGACTGGGCGTACTTCATCTGCATCAACTGTGGAGTGAGGATGGCGCCGATAGGTCCGGGATAGACGGAACCGTAGGCGTGGCCGCCGGTCTGGCGATAAACCGGGCAGGCGTTCATGCAGGCCGCGCAGCGAATGCACTTGAGCATTTGCCGCTCCTTGGATTTGGCGAGGATGGAAGAGCGGCCGTTGTCGAGCAGGACAACGTGGAATTTCTGTGGGCCGTCGCCGGGCGTGACGCCGTTCCAGAGCGAGGTGTAGGGGTTCATGCGCTCGCCGGTGGCGGAGCGAGCCAGGAGCTGGAGCATGACTTCGAGATCCTGGAAGCGGGGCAGCACCTTCTCGATGCCCACCAGGCTGATCATGGTTTGCGGCAGAGTCAGGCACATGCGGCCGTTTCCCTCGGACTCAACCACCGCGACCGTTCCGGTTTCCGCGATGAGGAAGTTGGCGCCACTGATGGCCGTGGGGACGGTTAAAAACTTCTGGCGGAGATAGGTGCGGGCGGCGTTGGTCAGCTCCTTCGGATCATCGGAGAGGTTCTTGAGGCCCATGGTGCGGGCGAAGATTTCGCGCACCTGGCTGCGATTGATGTGCAAAGCGGGAACGACGATGTGAGAGGGATCTTCATCGCCCAGTTGCAAAATAATTTCCGCAAGATCAGTCTCGAAGACGTTGACGCCAGCGGCCTGAAGAAAGGGATTCAACTGAATCTCGGCGGAGGTCATGGTCTTGATCTTGATGACTTCGGAGGCGTTCTCCTGGCGGAGCAGGTCGAGGATGATCTGGCGCGCTTCAGCGGCGTCGGCGGCCCAGTGAACGTGGCCTCCGGCAGCGGTGCAGCGGGATTCGAACTGCTCGAGGTATGCGCCCAGATTGTCGAGCGCATGAGCGCGGATGGCCGAGGCCGCCGAACGCAGCTCCTGCCAATCGGTCTTTTCAACGACGAGTTTTCCGCGCTTGGCCTGGATGACGTCGATGGCGTGGCCCACGTTTTTGCGCAGTTGCGGGTTGCGCAGCATGATCAAGGCGGCCTCAGGAAACGGCGGAGCGAATCGAGGGTCGAGGCTGACGCGTCCGGAACTGGCGTGGCTCATGAAGTGGCCTCCATCCGGTTGTCTGATTCCGTGCTGGCCAGAATCTGCGCCAGATGGATGGTCTTCATGCCGGCGTATTGGCGGTGCATGGCCCCGCCCAGGTGCATGAGGCAACTGTTGTCGAGAGCGGTGCAGTACTCGGCGCGGGTTGCGAGGACATCTTGGAGTTTCACGGTCAGCATAGCCGAGGAGACTTCGGCGTTCTTCACTGAGAATGTTCCGCCGAAACCGCAGCAGCGATCGACATTGGCGAGGGTGGCCAGATCGAGGCCGCGCACCTTGGCCATCAGCTTGTAGGGCCGCTCACCAAGATGCAGCGCACGGACTCCGTGGCAACTGGCGTGGTAAACAACGCGATGGGTAAAAGTCGCTCCCACATCTTCGACGCCCAGCCGGTCGATGAGGAACTCGCTCAACTCAAAGACCCTGGGCAGAAAAGCCTCGAAGTCCTTGCGGAGGGCTTCGTTTCCCAACTCGGCGAAGAGGCCGGGGTATTGATCGCGGATCATGGCCACGCAGGAGGAGGAGGGAATGACGACGGTTTCCGCATCCTGGTAGAGGCGGACAAAGCGCTTGGCCTGGGAGAAGGCTTCGCCGCGAAAGCCGGTGTTGGCGTGCATCTGGCCGCAACAGGTTTGCCTGGGATGGAAATCGAGATCTACGCCCAGGCGTTCGAGCAGCCGCACCACAGCGCGACCGGTCTCCGGGAAGAGCGTGTCGTTATAGCACGTGATGAACAGCGAAGCGCGCATGGTTGTCTCAAAGCGAGCAGTACGGCAAAAAATCAACCTCATCCTATTCGATAAAGAGACGAACTGTCTATTGTGACAGAACGCCGAACAGATTCTTCACTTCATTTTGCGAATTTCGCTTCCCGCAAGTAAAAAAGCGCCCACGCCGTAGGTATAGCTGGCGCTGGCCCTGAAGTGCGCGGGCTCCGGGCCGGTCTGCTGGATGCAACCCAACCGCCCGTCGGCATAGACATGATGAATCATTCCTGCCCATGCCTTCTTGATCACAGGCGTGTAAACCTTTTTATCCAGCAATCCTTGATTGACGCCGGCTGCGAGCGCGTAGGTGAAGAAGGCTGAGCCGGAGATCTCCGGCAGGTCATAGCTGGCGGGATCGAGCATGCCAGAGCGCCAAAGCCCATCCGCGTCCTGCAACTGGGCCACGCGCGCGGCCATCTCTTGTAGCTGCTTAATGTACTTCTCACGCGCTGGATCGTCCTGGGGCAGGTATTGGAGAGTCCGCATGATTCCGGCCATGACCCAGCCATTTCCGCGCGACCAGAAGATCTTTTTCCCATTGGCCTCGGTGCGGGGCAGGTAGGAAGAGTCCCGCGCATAGAGATGCTCCTGGGTGTCGTAGAGGCGGGCGGAGGTCTTGGCCCATTCCTCATCCAGATAAGTGATGTATTTTTTGTCGCCTGTGGCGGCATACATGCGCGACCAGAGGGGAGGGGCCATGAAAAGCGCATCGCACCACCACCAGGCGATCTCCTTGCCGGGGATGGTCGAAGTTCGTGGGGCAGCCAGAACGAAGTCGAGCACCTGCTTCGTATTCTGGAGCATGACCGGGTCTTTTTTTTGCAGATACAGATCTAGATACGCCTGCCCCAGACTCTGATTGTCGGCATCGGGCACATGAACTTGATCACCATTGACGCGGAGTTTCCAATCGAACTTCTTCCCCATGGCTAGCATGGCGTCGCTGTATTTGGGGTCGCCGAGCGAGTCGGAGGCGGCTAAGAAGCCGTCGTAGAGAGCGCTCCAGGTCCAAAGGCGGTCAAAGTAAGGTTGAGAGCGCTGGAGCTGCCAGTCGGCCACCTTGCGCATGGCTTTGGCCACGTCTTTGGGCCTGGTTGAGGTGGACAGGTCCGTGGCCAGCGGGCCGGGATTTTCCGGGGCGTCGCCGAAGTGGCGCATCTCGTTATTGGCAATGGTCGATTGCTCACGCTCAGTCAGCGGACGCTGCGCGTGGACGCACTGCAACTGGATAGCCAACAAAAAAATACCCGCCGCGACGGCGAGCCTGCGATTCAATCCACTGGATGACATGAACCTACCTCGACTTGTTCTTCAGAATAGCCGGAAATTAGATGGATGAAAAAATTGAGGTCCAGCGGCGGGAGACCCGGATATCCGGATCTCCCGCTGCATGGTGTGAGTGAAGCGACCGATTAGAAGATGGCCTTCAGTGAGAACTGCGCGATACGATTCGTCACAGCCGAAGTGATGGTTCCAAAGGAAGTGCTGCTGCCTACGGGGTTAGTGGTGTTCGGGTTCTTGAGTTCGGTGTGGTTGAGCACGTCAAAGTACTCGGCTCTGAACTCAAGGTGCGCCTCGCGATAAAGCGGGAACGCGCGCATGGCGGCGGCATCCCAGTTAGTGTAGCCGGGGCCGCGGAGCGAACCCTTGACCACGTTGCCAAAGCCGGTTCCGGGGCCGGCCTGGAGCGGGACCGAGAATGCGGCATTGTTCAGCCAGTTGACGCAATGGGCTGCTGACGCAGCGCAATCGCCCGTGCCGCTAGCCCTGGAGTAAGCGGGCTTGGTATAGTCCCGCTGGGCGCGATCCTGGGTTAAACCCGTCAGGGAGTTATCCGTTCCCATGAAAGCGGTCAGGGAATCTCCGGAGTGGTGCTGAATCAATCCGCTGGTGCGCCAGCCGTTGACTGCGTATTTGACGTAGCGATTTCCCTCGTGCATTTTGGGCAGTTCATACACGTAGGAAGCAGAGAGTGCATGTGGCTTATCGATGTCCGAACGGCCGCGGTCAAGCGCCTTGATATCTGAAACAATCGCCGCCGCCGGTACCCCTACCGCGTTCGAAGGATACAGAGGATAGACATACGATTCGCCGGCATTCAAATCCTGAGTGTTTGAGACTCTGGTTGCCTGCGGCATATCGTCCAGCGACTTGGACCAGGTGTAGTTGATGAGTAGCGAGAAACCATTGGACATCTTCTTTTCCAACGATGCCTGCATTGAGTGATAGTGTGCCGCGCCACTCATGCTGGCCTCGACCATTTGGCCATAGTTAGCAGCGCAACCAGTACTGGTAGCGCAGGGTCCGACGGTGGGAGAGGTGTTATAGACGCGGCGCCCATTCAAGCTTACTGTACTGGCCGGAGTAGGAACCCAGGCTCCGCCTGTACCTGTAAACGAGCCGGTATTGACTGTGGGGTTGATTTCCAGATTGACAAACTGATGCCGGGATTCAGAGCCGACATATGCCAGCCTGGCCGCCCAACTGGTAGCAATTTGATGCTCGATGGTCAGGTTGAAGTCATCGGTGACAGGCACCTGGAAGTTTTCGGATGGATCGAACTCATTGACGACAAACCCATTCGGGAAGGTTTGTGTGGAGGCGAAGGGTAGAGTGAAGGGGAATGGATTCGGATACGCCGTAGACGTTCCGGTTCCATAAGGGTTGCTGAATGGCCCTCCAGAGTTAGCTGCACTTAACATTGCAGGATTGGTTAACGCGACGGCGATGGTATTGGGCACATTGCTGGACTGATTGAGATTGAAGAAGCCCGGCATACGATCCTGGTAGAAGATGCCACCACCGCCGCGCACCACGGTCTTGCCGGTGCCAAAGATGTCGTAGGAGAAGCCGGCACGAGGCATGAACTGTGCGTACTTGTTGTACAAGCCGTTTTTATTCGGCATAAGGGGGTCGCCAGAGAGTACCATGCCAGCCGGCAGAGTGCTGAACTGGGATGTCTTCGTGCCAGCCACGTAGTTGGCAGGACTGAATGCGGTCTGCACTCCGTTCTTGTTTGCCCAGGGGGCGAAATCTTCCCAGCGTACGCCGTAGTTCACGGTCAGCTTGTGACTGATCTTCCAGCTATCCTGGGCATAGATTCCGGGGAAGTGGTTGCGATCTTTCAGCAACTCGAAGTTTCCCTGGGTAAATCCGGTCATGAAGCCCTGCTGGAAGTTCGCAAAGACATTGGGATTAGCGGTGGTGGTACCGAAAGTGAAGCCGCCGTAGGACTGATAGATGTTGTTCACGTCGAATTTGCTGATCTCAACGTGACCGCCGAAGGAGAAATTATGCTTGCCTTTTACCCAGTGCAGGTCGTCGTTGAAGGTGTAGTTGTTGCGGAACCAACCCGCATACGCCGAAGACGATGCACCCATATTGCCGGTGCCCATACCCACGGAGAGATAGGGGCCGGTTGACGGCTGCCAGATATTCTTCACCCCAAATGCAGTGATGTCCTGGCTGCCCGGAGGTCCGCCGCGCAGGGCGACTTCGCGCTGATAGTTGAGAACCAGGTTATTGAGAATGTTGCTGGTGAAGGTGTGCGTCTCAGCCAGCAGCGCGTTCTGATAACGGGTGTTGAAGTACGACGTATAGCTTTGCAGCATGGCGGGGTCGTAAACGCCATCAGCGAGGTAGTAGTTGTTGTAGTAGTGGCCAAAGAGGTGATCCTTGTCGCCGAACTGATGGTCCACACGGGCCACGTACTCCCTAAATTCTAAAATCGAGGGCTTGAAGTAATTGACCGTGCCCCCGATCTTACCGGCGGCTTCGGTTCCGGCGTAGGTGGGAAAGGCTTTCTCAAAGTTGACCGAAGCCGGATCGAAGTTGGTGGAGGGGATGTGGTTATTTGCATAGGCCACACCCGTATATGGATTGGAAATCTGCTGGGCAGGGACAAGAGCTCCCGTACCCCCCGAAGCCGCGCACAGCCCGCTTCCGTTGAATCCATTGGGCGCTGCGCAGAGGTTGCTGTAATCAGCATAGGAGTTGCTGCCGCGTCCTTCTTCCGCCAGGGTTGGAAACGTCGCTGAATTGGCGCTGGAAGCTGAATGGTCAAACCTTCTCTGATAGCCGAAGAAGAATTGCGTGCTCCTCCCTTTGGAAAAGTGAGGGATGATGACCGGACCGCCGATGGTGCCGCCGTACGTATGCCTGTGCAGTGTGTCGTAGGACGTGGAGAAGTACGGCTTGGCGTTGAAGAATCCATTGCGCAGGAACTCAAATGCGTCGCCATGGAACTTGCTTGCGCCGGACTTGATGATGATGTTGACCACCGCTCCTGCGCTCTGCCCGAATTCAGCATTGTAGTTGCTGGTCTGAACGCTGAACTCCTGCAACGCGTCAGGGAATGGAAACGGCGCATTGGCGTTGGTCATTTCATCCACGTTGTTGCCGCCGTCCAGAAGGTAATTCTGCTGGGAGGGGAGCGTTCCGTTGGAACTGGTGATTACAGCAACGGGAAATGTCTTTCCACTTCCCTGGTCGGTTCCGTTGCCCTCGTTGCTGGAGTCGGTGACACCGGCAACCAGTGTGATGAGCGCGGCTGCATTTCTGCCGTTCAAGGGCAGATCGACGACGCGAGCCTCGTCGATGACCTGAGACAGGGTACCCGAGGTGGTGTCGATTTGCGGAGCATCTCCGGTGACACTGACGGTGACCGCGGACGAGCCGACCACGAGCTTGATATTGACGGTAGCCGATTGGTTGGCTTCGAGCACGATACCGGATTGCGTGTACTTTTCAAAGCCGGTAGCAACCACCGTTATCGAGTAGTTAGAGGGCAGGAGCGCGGGAAATACATAGGCGCCATCGCCTCCTGTTTTCACCGTGCTAACCGTGCCGTTACTGGTTTGAGTCGCCGTAACCGTTGCGGACGGCACAACCGCTCCGCTTGGATCCGTAACGGTTCCGACAATCTTTGCGTAACCTTGTGCGTTTAGGCGTGCCGTGGAAGACACAGCAATCACAAATGCGATTACCGCGATCCAGGCAAGACGATTCCAGCGAGATGTTGCAGTCGTCATCATTTCCTCCGACATAATTCAGCCCCCAAAATCAGGACAGAGCCTGCAAAGCTACAGCAATGCTCCAGGCAGGCAGCTGAGACACATTAGCGGTGGCTGGAAAAACAAATTCCACCACGCTAGACAGTAAAATCCCACGAAGGTGTAAATGTCAATAGAAAAATTATTTATATTGCGGTGAAGGCCTTCTCCCTTCTGGCAAGGTTATTGAGCTGCGGAAGGGAGTCCGGGCACGGCCAGTCAAAATGGAGTTAAATATCTCATTATAAATAATATAGAAAGATAAAAGCCGAAAGAGCTTGTGCCCGGATTTCTCCTTTCGGAGGATTGATCCGGAGGGGTATACGATCCCCATGAAAGGACACAGTTATTACCTGTCCAAGCCCAATTTGATGGAGTACATTTTAGCCGGCCTGGCGAACGCCCTCGAATTCGATAAATATCTTTTGCCCAGCGCTCCCGGCGGGCAGCCGAAAGTGCTTGCGATACCATGCGACGGCGGTCGGCAGGTCGTGAATGCTCACGCGAAAGGCAGAGTCCTCATTCCAGGCGTAGGGCGTCGTAACCCGCTTCCACTGGGAGTCGTCGAAGCCCGGCTGGTCGGCCCCTTTCGGGTCGCCCACCAGAACCTTCCAGTCGGAGTTGTATTTCACGCAGTTTGCCCCCGACTGACTATGGCTGAAAGCGGTCAGGAGAAACAGGTTGGAGAGTACAAGGAGAGGCAAACGAAAGCGCATCATTCCACACCTCAATGCGATAATGCTGATTCTAAACTTGTTATGCCAAGACAACCGCACCGCTTCGCTGTTATTCCACAGGCACGGAGTCAAAAACACAGACCCTGAGGGTTCTTTTGTGGCCGTCCGAAAGCCATCTGCAACGGCCCGCCAGAAGAGAAACCCATCGTAAAATAAATTCTATAGGAAAAGCAATTCTATACAGAAATATGGTTTAAGCTGTATTGTATTTGCATCCGGATTTTCGGGTTTTTGGCAGACCTGGCCTTTCCCCCGAGTCATTCGGATCAGCCGGAGCAGCGACTCGACCGTTGCATGAGCAGAGGCGCTGATCACTCCGGTGAAAAAATGCACGTTGAAGAAGGACTTTTATGCGTATCTGCTTTTTGCTGCAAATTCGCCCTGAAAAATTGCAGGAGTACAAACAATGCCACACCCAGGTGTGGCCGGAGATGCTGGAAGCGCTGCGCCAGGCCGGCTGGCGCAACTACTCGCTGTATTTAAGGCCTGACGGGCTTCTGGTTGGCTATCTGGAGGCGGATGACTTTGAAAAAGCCTGCGCCGATATGCAGAAATACCCGGTCAATGCCCGCTGGCAGGCAGTGACGTCTCAATTTTTCGAACCGATGCCGGGCGCTGCGGACGAGAATATGATTCCGTTGGAGGAAGTCTTCCATCTCGACTGAGAGGGAAGACTTCTTTGAGGGTTGTTGCTCAAGCTTTACGAAGACCTGCCCAATTCGGCCAGGTTTGCGGCTGCGCCTCCCGTCGCGACTCACGGGAAAGCTGCAACTTAGTCTTTGACAAAATCACGCGCGCCAGCTTACTGTTTTTCAGATATTCATCAATTCTAGTGTGAAACGCGCGGCGCAAAGCCGTGACCGCTCAGGGGGAATGCAGAGGCAAAATGATGAACGTGAATCCGTTGTTGGGAGTCTTTCTTTGCTGGCTGGGCGGTGTGGCGTCTGCCAGCTTCTACGTTCCATTTCGCAAGGTGCGCGGCTGGTCGTGGGAGACCTACTGGCTGGTCGGCGGGGTGATGAGCTGGATCATCGCGCCCTGGATTGGCGCGTTGTTGCTGACCCATGATCTGCTGGGCGTTCTGCGTGGCGTCTCGCCGTCGGTCCTACTTTGGACCTATTTCTTTGGAGTCTTGTGGGGAGTCGGCGGCCTTACCTTTGGGCTGGCTGTGCGCTACCTGGGCATGTCGCTGGGCATGGCCTTGTGCATGGGCAACTGCGCGGTCTTCGGCACGCTGATTCCGCCCATCTTTCACCACCAGTTCAGCCAGCTGCTCACGCAACGATCGGGCATCGTGACGCTGGTGGGCATTGCCGTCTGCGTAGTGGGCATCATTTTTGCCGGAATGGCCGGCATCTCCAAGGAAAACGAACTCTCCACCGAAGCCAAACAGGCCAGCGTGAAGGAGTTCAATCTCAAGCGGGGTCTCTCTCTGGGAATCTTTGCCGGCGTGATGAGCGCCTGCCTTGCCTTTGGACTGGATGCGGGCAAGCCCATCAAGGACTTAGTTGTGGCGCACGGAAGCAGCGCTCTTTGGCAGGGATTGCCGGTGCTGGTCGTGGCGCTAGCTGGCGGCTTTACCACCAACTTTATCTGGTGTGCCATCCTCAATGCGCGCAACAGCAGCTATGGCGAGTACCTGAAGGTTTCCGTTGGCGCGGCATTAGTACGCAAGCCCCCATCAATCATCCGCAACTACTTCTTTTCATTCCTGGCCGGCGCCATCTGGTATATGCAGTTTTTCTTTTATACTATGGGCGAGTCGCAGATGGGCGACTACAAGTTCTCCAGTTGGACGCTGCTGATGGCCAGCATCATCATCTTCAGCACGCTTTGGGGCATTGCGCTCAAGGAATGGCACGGAGTCAGCCTCCGGACCAAGGTGCTGGTGGCTTTGACGCTGATTACGCTGGTCGGCTCCACAATGATTGTGGGCTATGGAAATTATCTGAAGATGTAGTAAGGAATAAATCAGGCGTCAGCAGCGGTCGAGTCACGCAGGCTGCTGACGCCTTTTTTATTTGGGCTCGCCGTAGGGAATGTCACTAGAATTGTTTCCTGCCGCATCCGTGAAAACCACCTTGCTGCCATCAGCCGTCTTGATCTGGTTCTCTGAAAGCTTCCAGTTTTTCGTGTTGGCAACGGTGCCTGCCGTCGCCGCCTCAATGTCCAGATGGTCAATGCGGAAATTGTCGAGCGTGGCATTGGGATATGCACTCACGTCGAATGCTCTGCGCGCGCCAGTGGCTTTGATATTCCAGATGTGGACGTCGCTGAAGTGGGGAAGCCCCTTCTCTTCATCCACACTGGTGGTGAGTACGACCCAGTACGGCGGAATATCCTTCACCCCCGGCGGAAGCGTCGCATAGCTATAACTCGGATTCCAATTCATGGTGATGTGAATCGGAATGGCGACGCCTACCAAAGTCAAATCATGTATGCGAATGTTCGTCGCCGTTCCGCCCCGTGTGTGCGCGGACTTGAAGAGCACGCCGGAAGGAACTCCGCTGAGCGCGGTGATGTTGTAGACCTCGATATTGCGAAAGCCTCCCGAAGTCTCGCTGCCGATGGTGACAGCCGCCGCGCCGTTGCGAATGATCGAGTCGCGCAGGATAACGTCTTCAGTTGGCCGGTTCACACGCAATCCATCGGAGTCCCGGCCCGCTTTGAGGCACAGAGCATCGTCGTTCACATCGATATCGGCGTGCTCCACCAGAATCTTGCGCGAGGAGTCGATGTCGATGCCGTCGGTGCTCGGTCCCTTGCCGCCCTCGTTATTGCGGATGGTGACACCGTCCAGATGCACATCGCGCGAGTAGAGAATCTGCACCGTCCAGAATCCCGATCTCTTGAGCAGGATGCCGCCGCCCAGTTGAACCTCGTAAGAGTTCTGAATCAGGATCAGGCGCGGCCTGCGCGCATCGTAGTCCGAGGCCCAGCGCAGGCCCCTGGGTTCGTAGGTTGCGCGCAGATCCCAATAGGATTTCCACCAGATCGGGCCGTCGCCATCGATGGTTCCCTTGTCGGTGATCTTAACGTTGTGCTGGTCGCGCACGTTGATCAGCGCCGCCGGCCAGCTCATCTCGATTCCCGCAATGCGCGTCGGAAGCATAGGATAGTCTTCCAGCTTTTGCGAGCCAATCAGGGTGGCGCCTTCGGGTAGATCGAGCGTCACACCGGATTTAAGAAAGAGCGATCCCGTCAGGTAGGTTCCGGGTTTAACGCTGACTGTGCCGCCGACTTTCGCGGCTTTGTCGATTGCTTTTTGCAGCGCAACGGTTTCGAGTTGCTTGCCATCTCCGATAGCGCCGAAATCATTGGCAAGAAATGTTTTTGGCGCGCACCAGGCGGCACTTACACTGAGCGTCGCCAGCAGCAGTGCGCAAGCGCCACGGTTTATATGGATTTTCATTCGGGCCTCACTTCCAAAAGGCGAATCGGCCCCATCAGCCCGGAGGGAACCGCTTGCAGATGGTCCATATCCTGCATGTCGAAACGTTTGCCATAGAGGGCATTCAGGGCCGTGTAGTCGCGCGGCGGCTGGCCTGCCATCTCATTGACAGCGGTGTTGAAGACCGATACCTCGATCCGATTTTCTCCGCGATGGAGGAACTGAGTAATGTCGATTCGATAGGGCGGATGCCAGAGTGATGCTGCCCGTTGTCCATTGATGGAAACTATGGCTGCCTCGCGGATGGGAGGATCGAGGAGGACGCGCATTCCGGAAGCGCGGGGGGGCCTGTTGTCGATGGTCGCAACGCCATCGCCAAAGTCCAGAAGCACGCGAGCATGGGCCGCGGGTGCATCCGGCAAAGTGAAGGCTCGCGTGTAGACAGCAGTGCCGGAGTAGAACTGCTTGCCCGGCAGCCCGGTCCACGAGGCCAGAGGCACGACGGGTTGAGAGGCTTCATTTCCAAAGCGAATTTGCCAGCCTGAGTTCAAATCCTGAAGCAGATGCTCTGCCTGATTCTGCGCCGAACGTGCTGGAGTGGCTCCCGCCGCATCCCCGAGCACAAAGACGCGCGACTCATAGGGCGCAAGCAGGATCGGGACGCCTGTACTCTTGTTGTACTTGGCGCTGGCAAGAACAGCGCCACCATCCGGATTCCAGGACTCGATTGTCGCGTGCGCGGCGCGGAACTTGATGTTGCCGCTCACCGGCTGGTTGGAGGAATTGACGACAAAGTAAAGATCCATGCCGTCCAGCTTGCGATGAATGAAACCGAGGTTGGATGTCTGGCCGTTTGCGTCTACGTCAGGCGGCAGAGCCTTGTGAAGCGCCTCGGCAAGCGCACCCACGGAGTCAAGCGCCACACCTTTGTGGCCGGGGCTTTGGAAGAGCCTGGCAGAAAGCGCGGCAATCTCGGCGGACGTATCCTGCTGCTTGAGTCCAGGGGTAAGCGATGGCGTCTTGCCGACGGCAAGCACCTGGCCACCTGTTGCTGCGTAGGCCTCAATCTTGCGGTAAGCGCTCAGCGGCAGCCGCGTAACGTTGGGAAGAAGGATCACGGGATAGGGAACGCCGTTCAGCTTGTCGATGGTTGCTGCGTCGATGTAATCGATGTTGTAGCCCGCGTCGAGGATCGCCGCCATCAACTCGGGAGGGATGCGCTTTTTCATCTCGTCGGTTACGGAAACGTGTCCCAGTGTGAAAGCGGCCTGCGCGTCGTCCTCCGGCAGCAAGATGGCGATGTCGTTGGACGGTTTGCCTTGCCGCAGCAGCCAGCTCATGCGCTGCAAGTAGCGCGTGACATCCGGCATCACCGGGTACCAGGGATTATGCGCATTGAAAGCAGCGGCAGCGTACAGCGACCATCCCGGCTCGCCGGCTGCCACGGGCGAATAAGGATAGCCATGGCCGATGAACTGGTTGACGCCCAGCAGGAACATGCGGTCAGCCTCGGCCTTCATGTCCAGCGGCGTGGCGCGGAAGGCGGGCGAATGGAGCCACGTCCAGGTCTCGGCTGAGGTCACGTTGCGGTTATAGAGATGGCTGGCGGAGCTTGCCCAGCGAGTGAACGAGAAGGCGCGCCACTGCGGGCCCTCCCCTTCCGGCAGTTGAGGAACCACTTCATCGGCAAGCGTGACCGCGGGTTCTCCGTAAGTCTGCGAGCGGAAGCGGGTATGGTGCTCCGCGGCAAAGCTGGCTAGAGGCGCAAGATAATTTTCACGGATCAGATCAGAGAGCGTCTGGCCCCAATCGTGGCGCACCGCTTCAGCCTGCTGCGTTCCGCCGGCGACAAGCTCCGGCAGATGTGGAATCAGATCGTAGCCGCGCCGCGCCAGAAACTCCGCAGGCAGATTTGGGGTCCAGTCTGCTAAGTAAACCTCCAGCGAGTCGGAAAAGACGGCATACGGCGGCTGGTCGCCAAAGGCGTTCAGCAGCGGAGTTGCCACGCCGGTAAGATGCGCATCGATGGCGGCGCGGGAGAAATGATCCAGCACAAATCCCTCGGCGCCAAATGCGGCACGCTTCACCATTTGTTTTGTATGGCTGGCAATAAAGATCAACGCGGTGCGCGTCCCCGTGCCGTCGGGAATCGACCAAGTGGTCGTATCAATGCGTTGCGCCGAGGTGGGATCAAAAGATTTTTCCGTGCCGTTGACGACGAATTCGGCAATGAGCTTTTCTCCCTCGGCAAGCGTTGGAGCAGCGAGAGTGGTCCCGGTGACGGGCACGGCCACAACACGCAACTTGCCCGCCGCCAGCTCCAGCGTCGTCTTGGGACCGCCATACGGCCAGCCGCTGCCCAGGGTGATATCGACGCGCATTCCCAGCGATTGCGCAGTCACATTGGCGAAGCGCACATCGTCAAGAAACTCCGGCGACAGGTAGGCAAGGTTCTTGATGCCCTTGCTCTCATCGTCGAGCATCAACGGATAGACCGGCTGAATTTCCACTCCGCCGATGCCCACCGAATGCATGGTTTCAAGCTCTTTCTGCAACTCCGGTTTGGTGACGGCGGGACCAAACCACCACCAGCGCATCATCGGCCGGGCATCATCGGGAGGAGCCTGAAACTGGCGATAGAGAGTGGCAATCGTATTCGGAGCCGGTGAGTACACAGAGACCGCGGTCTGGGCTTGGGCAACGAGTGCCCCGCCGGCAAGAATCAATGCAAAGAAACGCTGCATGACTGCCCTCGATTCAAATTGATTTCGTCCATCCAGCAATTTCAAACTGTCAATTACTTCACGCCTGTCACCACAAAGCTATATGTGCCCGCTACAAGTTCATAGCCTGTCTTCCCATCCTTCACGACCAGCTTTGCCAGCGGTTTTCCGTTTAGTGTGTAGTGTGCGGCCTCGGCTTCAGAGATACTCAGCCATCCGCTCGCGTTGGGCGGAATGGTCACCGTCCAATGCGCCATGTCGCCGTCCACGCTCCAAATGGAATGAATTTCGCCGTAGGCAGATTGATAGCGCAGATCCAGGCTGCCCAACCTGCGATCAAAAACCGGATGCAGAATGACAGTATGGAAGCCGGCATCGAGCGGCGTTGCATCAATGCCGGCGGCATAGCGGTACATCCAGTCGGCCACAGCGCCATAGGCATAGTGGTTGAAGGAATTCATGCCGGGGTCCGCCAACATCTTGTCGCCATTCCAGCGCTCCCACATGGTTGTCGCGCCGTGCTCCACCATGTAGCCCCACGATGGATAGTCGGTGTTGAGCAGCAGCTTATAGGCAAGCTCGGGATAGCCGGCCTTGGTCAGCTCTTCCAGCAGATACGGCGTGCCCAGAAAGCCTGTGGCCAGCAACTCGTGATTGGCATGGATTTTGTCTACCAGCTTTTTTGCAGCCGCGGAGCGCAACTCTTCCGGAAGCAGATTCATGTGCAGCGCCAGCACGTAGCCGGTCTGCGTGTCTCCTCCGTGGCTTATTGCATTTGGATTGTTAATGGCGCCAAAGGGAGACGCGCTGTTGTTTGCCCCGGCCACAAAGCCGTCCTCGCGCACAAACTGTTTTTCAAACGCGGCGCGAATCTTTTCGAAGAGCTGACGGTACTTTTCCTCGGCTTGCTCGCGGCGCGTGGCATGGGCCATTTCGCGCATCAGCGTAACGTCATAGGCCCAATAGGCAGTTGAGATGAGCACGATATCCGTCTTGCCTTCCGGAGAGAGCCAGTCGCCGTAAGGGGTTCCGGATTCGTGACGCCACAATCCATCGGGATTGGCGGACGCAATGGCGTCCATATACTTTTCCATCGACGCCCAGTTTTCTTCAATGATGCTCTTGTCGCCGGTCTGCAGCCACGAGGTCCAGGGAATCACCACGCCCGCATCGCTCCAGCCCGCGCCCTTCTCTCGCGATCCTTTGGTCGGATTCGGCGCATAGACGCCATAGAACGGCGTTCCCACCTGCGTGCCGCGCATATCCGTGGCGAACTTGCGCGAGAAGGCGGCGAGATCCATGTTGTAGCTGGCCGCGCGCCAGAAGACCTGCGCATCGGCCATCCATCCCAGCCGCTCATCGCGTTGCGGGCAATCCGTGGGCACGCCGACAAAGTTCGACCGCTGGCCCCACAGAATGTTGCTCCACAATTGGTTGATCAGCGCGCTGCCGGTTTTGAGTTCAATCGTGAATGGCGCGTCGGTGTGAAAGACCAGCCCCACGACATCATCTTTGGCTGGCACGATAGCATCTTTGGCTGGCGCGGTGGGCAAACCGGTCAGTTCGACATATCGGAAACCATGAAACGTGAACTGCGTCTCAAACCTCTGTGTGTGGCGGCCGGACTCGAGGCCGAGAATAACAAACGAATCTGTGGCCTTCGCCGTGCGCAGATTGTCGGTGTAGATCGTCCCGTCCGGGTTAAGAACCTCGGCAAAATGGACCTGGAATATCCTCCCCCTACCTAGTACGCGTAGTGTCACTCGTGCCGCGCCGGAGAAGTTCTGCCCAAAGTCGTAGACATAAACACCCGGCTTCGGCTCCGCGAGCGACACGGCCTTTAATTCGCGCTCCACGCGGATTGGTGGAAAGTCCTGCGCCACGATCTCGACTGGAGCGGGATGGATAATCGTCGCCCGCTCATGAATCCAATTGTCGTCGAAGTCCGGGCTAGACATGCCCACCCAACAGTCGCCCGGATTCATCGTCTCGCCGTCGTACAACTCTGAGTGAAGGATGCACGATCCCGCAGCCTGCCAACTGCCGTCGGTGACCACCCATTCCACGCTGCCATCAGTGTGCTCAATGCGCAGCTGCGCCAGCAGCGCGGGAGGCGTATCGCCGAAGTTATTCGGTTCCTGCGCCCACTTCAGCGAAGTCGCATACCAGCCAGGCGCCAGCATCGCGCTGATCGCATTCTTTCCCTGCACAACCTGATCGGTCACGTCGTACGTCTGGTACACAACCCGCTCGCGATAATCCGTCCAGCCCGGCGCCAGAACTTGGTCGCCTACTCGTCTTACATTCAAACCGAATTCATAGGCGCCAAGGGCCGTGGCATACAGCCGCGCCGACTTCACGGGCTTTTCCACTGTAAACGAATGTCGCAGCTCCTTGACTGTATCGGGAATCCAGGGATGGCCGAAAGAATCGTCTCCCGTCCCCTGCTTGCATACGACGGCGCTCTTCCATCCCGCATCGTCAAAATTCTTCTGCTGCCAGCCTGGACCAAACTCAAGCGAAGTCTTCCAACTCGTTCCGCTCGCAAAAACATCCGTGCTTCCGTCCGCGTATTCCACAAACAGCGTCGCGATCAGGGGCAGGGAAGCGGCCTTTTCGCCGGGCTGAAGGTAATGCACCTGCTCAATGGCGATGGTGTTAGAGCCAGTCGTCAGAGCGCTGTTCGCATCGGCGCTCACAAACTTTTTCCACGGAAACTGCCGCCAGGGCGGATAGGGAGTGGCCACCAACACCTGCGCGCCATTGATCCACGCGGAGACAGTGTCCTGCGCGGTGGCGTAGAGCGTGGCAGAATGCACGGGCTTGGTCAGGGTTACCGATTGCCGGAAGGCAACGTGCTGCTTAGCGGGTTTTCCTGTGGGCAAAGCCTGAGCGGCCGGCATCGGAATTTGATCGGGAGAAGCAATCCAGGCCGCCGGAGCGTGGCGCACCGCAGCCTCCTCCGCCGTTTCATAGCCAATCCATTGCGCGCGCCACGGCTGCTTCAGCAGTCCCGACTCCCACCAGCTAACCGGGCTTTCAGGCGCAGGCTCACCCGCCTGATCCCACACCAGGACCTTCCAGTAATATCGTGTCGAAGGAGCAATCGCGGCGCCGGCATACGGAACCCCGACCGACTGCTCACTGGCCACGCGTCCGCTATCCCACACGTCCGCATGGCCCACGGCGAGCAGCTCCGGCTGGGAGGCTACGAGCAGCCGGTAAGCCGTTTGGCACGCGCCCTCGCGACTGTCGCGCAATTGCCATGAAAATCGCGGCTGCGCGTCGTCGATGCCCAGCGGCGTGACCATTTCGTCCACGCGCAAGGCGACCGGACTCAATGCTTGCGCAACCGCCGTGGCGGCGCATAGCGCGATTCCAATTCCGGTGCAAACTGCGATTACAGCAAGCCGCACGCCGGCGCGGCAGATTTTCTTATTCATTGCGCCTGTACCTCAAACTCTGAATGTTGCGGCGTTGTGCCGATTCTTCAACAAGCCTTGGGTACAACGGCGCTTTGATTATTTACGCTCAGCTCGCATTGCCGCGCTTGGAGAGCGTCTCCTTTTCGTAGCCGCGCACTTTCTGCAGCCATCCAATCCCCTCGGGAATCCCATGGCTGGCGCAATAATACTCCCACACCGCGGACCAGGGCATCGATTTCTGCTCCTCGAAGATGGCCATGCGCCCGGCGCCGTCCTGGCTCTTTTCCGCGGCCAGTTGCAGGCCCGTAGGCTCCAGCAGAGCCAGCAGCAATGCTTTGCGCATATTGCGCGCGCCAATCACCCAGGCCGCGATGCGGTTGATGCTGGCGTCGAAATAGTCCAGTCCGATGTTCACTCGCGAGAGGGCGCCGCAGCGCACAATCTCCTGCGCAATGGCAATCGTGGCGTCGTCCAGCAGCACCACATGGTCGGAATCCCAGCGCACCGGCCGCGAAACATGGAGCAGGATCTCGTCCAGAAAGCACAGGGCCGTGGAAATTTTGTCGGCGACGCTCTCGGTGGGATGAAAATGCCCGGCGTCCAGGCAGAGCAGCGTCTTGCGCGTGGCCGCATAAGCTAGATAGAAGTCGTTGGAGCCTGGCGTGTAGCTCTCTGCGCCAATGCCGAAAAGCTTGCCCTCGACGGCCACTTTATGATGCTTGCCGAGAGGAGCGGCAATGATCTCGTCCAGGGCCTCGATCAATCTTTTCCGCGGCCCAATGCGATCCGCGATATTATCCTTGTCCCCATCCGGAATCCAGATATTCATCACCGACGGAGTGCCCAGCTCCACTCCGAAATACTCGCTGATGCGGCGGCACGCCAGGCAGTGATTGATCCAGAACCTGCGCACAGCGGCATCCGGATGGCTCAGAGTCGCCCTTTCGCTGAGCGGATGCGAGAAGCAGGTGGGATTGAAGTCCAGGCCCAGATCATGCTCTTTGGCCCACTTTACCCACTTCGCGAAATGCTTCGGTTCAATGACATCCCGCTCCACCGGCTTGTCCGTTTCGAGGTAAATCGCATGAAGATTGAGCCGCTTCTTACCCGGAATCTGCGCCATCGCAACTTCAAAGTCAGCGCGCAGTTCGTCAGCAGTGCGGGCTCGCCCCGGATAGTTGCCGCTGGTCTGAATGCCGCCGGTCAAATCGCCCTCGGGATTTTCAAAGCCGCGAACGTCGTCTCCCTGCCAGCATTGAATGGAAATCGGAATCTGCTCCAGTTGGGGAAGAACCTTCTCGGTATCCACTCCAATCTCCGCGTAACGTTCCTTGGCCAGATCGTAGGCTGTTTGAATCTTCTGCGTTACCTTCATCTCTCGACATCCTTTCTTATTTCTGGTGCAACAGATTGCTGAACTTTTTCCATACGGAGTCCGGAACAGGCTCCAGGGGACGATACTCGTTGATCTCGAAGGACTGCCGGATCACGGCGCGCGCCGCATCGAGGCTGGGGATTTCGCCCAGGGCAATCATTTGCGAGCAGATGTTACCCAATGCAGATGCCTCCACCGGGCCGGCGCTTACCGGCAACTGGCAGGCATTGGCGCAGAGTTGATTGAGGAGGCGATTCTTGCTGCCGCCCCCCACAATGCGGATTCTGGTCAGGCTTTGGCCGCGCAAAGATTCCAATTGCTCCTTGACCAGCCTATAAGAAAGCGCCAGGCTCTCCAAGGCGCAGCGCCCAAATTGCGCCAGCGTCTCGGGCGCCGGCTGCCCTGTTTCCACGCAGTACTCCTTGATAGCCTGCGTCATGGAATCCGGGTTCAGGAATCGCGCATCGTCAGGATTCACAATCGACCGCCATGGAGCGGCCTCCGCCACGGCGCTCATCAGGGCATCGTCGATGGGCACCTGGAACTCCTGAGTGATTCGCTGCAGCAGCCACAGCCCCATAATGTTCTTCAGCACGCGGTAGCGGCGTCCGAAACCGCCCTCGTTGGCAAAGTTCCATTGCAGGGCCTGCGCGGAGGCATACGGGACCACGCTCTCCACGCCCATCAGGGACCATGTTCCTGAACTGAGAAAGGCCTCCGTTTCGGCCTCGAAGGGAGTTCCAACCACCGCCGAAGCGGTGTCATGCGTTGTTCCCGCCACCACATTGACGGCCTTGCCGCCGAAGCGCGCCTCTCCAAGAACTGTGCCCGCCGCGACCGGCGGCTGCATCCATATCTGCTTCAAGCCAGCGGCGGCAAACAAATCCTTGTCCCACGTTCCATCCAGGTTCAGAAGTTGCGTGGTCGTGGCATCTGTATATTCGTTGGCTATCACTCCGCAAAGCCGGAAATGAAAGTAGTCGGGAATCATCAGCAGGTGGCGCGTCCTGGCTACCCATTCGGGCTCCCGCACGGCCATTGCCGCCAGTTGAAACATCGTATTGAACGGTTGAAACTGAATGCCGGTTCGCCGGTAAATTTCAGCTCGTGGCATGCGCTCCGTCACTTGCTCAATCTTTCCTTGCGTCCGGTCGTCGCGATAGCAGATCGCCGGGCCCACGCGCCGCAACTCCGCGTCGAGCAGAATAAAATCCACGCCCCAACTGTCCACGCCGATGCTGGTAATGGGCGCTAGCCGGGAAGCGTCTTCAATTCCCTGACGGACGTTTTTCTCAATCGCGTCAATATCCCAGCATAAATATCCGCTGTGCTGATCCTTGCTGAACGCAATTGAAAATCGGCTCACTTCTCGCAGGCTCAGAGTTCCCTTGAGGAGTTGCGCGGCAATCACACGCCCGCTGCTGGCGCCCAAGTCAACCGCTACAAAACAGGGATGCTGCTCTTCAATACTGTCTGTTCCGGTCATCTTTCTTTCCTAACGGGCTTTCTCCGCCTTGTCCTCAAAACCTGTTCCGTCTCCATTTCCGATAGTCAGACAGCGCTTAAAGCTCTGGGTTCTCATATGAAACATTGTACCTGTAGAAACAATCTATGCCCATTTTTCTGCGTTGTCAAAGGCTGTTTTTCTTTGTTTGGAAGGCGTAATAATCCTGGCGCAGGAGGCGCAAGATGGCTCGCGTTCCGCTCAATTTCGCGGAGATCTTCGTCGACTTCCATGAATATGCAAAAGGCATTAATTCACAGTTTGGCCTGTACGGTTTGCTTGGGAAGATGCCAGTTCCACGCCAAGGGTATCCGGGGTGACCACGCGGTGGCGCACGTAGTTGTAGGGGGGGACCGTGTATCCCCGCATCAGCGAGATGCCCAGCTGGATGAGGCGCGGACCGTAACTCTCCACTTCATGTGACACAGAGCCGATAATGGCGCTCTTGCCTGTGCGCATCTCATCGAGCACTTCAGGGATGCAGTCCTGTGAGGCGATGGCTATGTCTGCCTCAATGCCGTGCTGGCGGGCGGCGTCCAGGATGCCGAGCGCGCTGGAATCGGTGGCGGTAGCAATAAGGATGCGTTCTCCCTTGCGGTGGTGGCCGGTGAGAAATTTGGCCATTGCAAGCTGGCTGGGCTCACGCATGCCCCGCCCCTCAATTTGCACAAAGCGTTCCGGGGCAATGGAGCTGATTCGTTCGCGAACGCCATCGAAGGCGCCAGAGATTCGGCTTTGCACAAAGCTGCCCGCTTCTGCGAACCCGACTCCCAGCACCCAATCGACTTTTTCCTTCCACTTGACCAGGGCGTGTTGGGCGAGCAGGGCGCCGGCTTCGTAGCCTGATTCAAAGTTATCCACCCCGAAATAGGTGGCGTTGGGGTGGGGTATGTCGATGGCGACAAGGGGAATGCCAGCCTTCTTGAAGATATGGGCCACGCGCGGGGCCACAGCTTCCTCCACCTGATACTCAAGCACCAGGTCCACCTGCTGGGCCACTAATTCTTCCGCATTCTGGATGGCAATGTCGGGATCGTAGCGGTTATCGAGCACGATCAGTTCCACGCCCGAGGCCGCCGCCGCCGCAACAACACTTTGCGTCACTGCGACAGGAAAGGGCATATCGCCGCTCAAAGCTGCGAAGCCGAAGCGCAACCGCCGCGGCCGGGAAACCAGGCGATACTGGCCGTCCTGCGACTGCGCGACATAGCCCCGATGCACCAGTGTCTTGAGGATGCGATAGACGCTGGTCTTGGAGATCTGGGTCTTCTGATAAACGTCTTCCAGGGTGACAGGAGCATGGTTTTGCTCCAGCTGCTCGATCACGTCAAGAGCCTTGGAAAGAATGGGGATCAGATAAAGCCGCTTAATCTTAGCCTTGGGCAATCGTTTGCCTCCCTGTCTTCAATCCCATCCAGCAGTTGCTCCACCGTGCGGCTTAACAATGCGAAGAGCGTGCCGTTGCAGCAGGTGAGTAACGATCTCCGCATCGAGCGACCTATTCCGGAGCGTGGTGCCGAAAGCTGGCCCGGGAACAACCATGGTATTTCGTATAGACAGTATTTGTCTATTGCAAGTCCATCTCTTCATTGCAAAGGGCGCTTCCGCCTGCTAGCCGGCAGGCGGGAGGCCAATGACAGCTTACGGCACGAACAAACGCAGCCGGACGTGCCAGTTCGTGCTTTCCCCAGGTTTAAGCGTCACCATGGAGGTATCCATTCCACCCCATTCCTTGCCGAAGGGGTCGGCGAAGTTGTACTGGTGCTCGATGGCCACGAAGCTCTTGTTGGGGGGTGCGTACATCTGGATAGTCTTGATCTCCGGCGACAGGCCCTCGACGTCGACTCCATAGTGCGCGGCGGGATCGACAATCTTGGCGGTCACGGCGCCGCCCTTCCAATCCAGGTGGCTCCAGTTGTCGTCGAAGAAGGTCTTGGCCAGGTCCGCGCCATCGGGGGCGTTCAGGTCAAATTTGGTCCCCTTGACAGGCAAAATTTTGCCGGTGGGAAAGACGTTGTCGTAGTTGTCCACCTCCGCCATATTGGAGGCAGGAATACGCACCCTGGCCTGCTCGCGGTTGCCGGATGGCAGGTTGAAGTAAGGGTGCCATGCGATGGCCATGGGCTCCGCTTCGCCGCCCACGTTGTGAGCCGCAATCGAGGCATCCACAGTCTCGGCCGAGAGCGTGATGGTGATGACCAGGTCGGTCTTCGAGAACCAGTGGCCGCCGAAGTCGCCCGCATGAATCACGCCGATGACCTGCGCGCCGCCAGGAACATTCTTGACGTGGATATTGTCGGTTTTGGCCTTGAGAATAAGCCCGTGCATGGCGTGACGTTCTGCCGCGGGCAGCTTGCCGATGTTGTTGGCCGGCAGGGTCAGCGAGCGGCCCTGCCACTCGGTGGTCAGGGTTTTGCCGTCGGCCGCAAGCTTGCCGCGAATCCGGTTGGGATAAGGAACCAGGAACGCCGATCCCAGACGGTAGCCGAAGTCGCCATTGTCGTCATCGTCCACGTCGAGCATCTTCTTTGCGCCGGCCAGGTCGGGCGAGGCCAATACGTCCACATTGCCCTTGCCGGGAAAGTTGGCCGTGATCTGCAGAATCTCCATGCCGCGGCCGGGCGCAACCGTGATGCTGGTGAACTCCGGCTTGGTGGTGCTGACGGAAGTGCGGGTGAGAAGGATGACCTTCTGGCCGCCAATCTCGGGCAGAGCCTGAGCGTGGCAGTTAGGGACGAGCGAGCCAGTCATCAAAATCGTCAGGGCCACAAACATCAGGGCAACTGCGCGAAGCAGAGTCTTCATTCCATCCATCCTTAAAAGAGTCATTTTACGCCTGCAGCCCGCTGGCAGCAGACCGATCTTCACGTGTTATTTGAGCAGCACGCCCGCGCTACGGTAGTTCTGGCCGCCAACCACAGTTTCAACCACCGGAAACATCGTTGTTTCCGTCAAATACTCGATCACGCCGTCTTGCAGCACGACGGTGTCTTCCGCCTTGCCGCCTCGCGCCGAGGGATTCCATGCGAAGGCCTGCCGGTTCACTACAATCTCCGCGCCATTCGGCGTTGCCACCCATTCTCGTTCTTCATAGCCGGTGGCTCCGCCCTGGTGATGCAAGT
>CABEBC010000306.1_pt1 | contig 44425 bp, 40 predicted proteins | sample 3422291 | NCBI WGS metagenome assembly CABEBC01 (sample SAMEA5534345, study PRJEB31848) | metagenome | biome: tundra; feature: field; material: soil | place: USA | collected 2013-05 | depth 0.45 m
GACCGCATCCACCGCAAACGCCAGCGGCTTCCTTCAAGTCGCTGTATCCGAAGCGCCCCGCCCGAAATCATGCAATCTCAACCGGTTGTGTAACGGGCGCTCCAGATACAGCACTAAGACATTTCAGTAATAATCATGTAATCTCATTCCATTGATGGGAGCATTGCGATTTTGCTACTCGATCCAGAACCAGCATTCCACGGATCCGTGAGCATGCCCCAGAAAGGTATCATTGAGGTGTCCAATGATCAACAAAGGTTTGTCTGACATTACCGAAAATGATCTATTGTCTCTCATCAACGAGGGAGTGAGTGAAGGTCGCAACATAGACTATAAGCGTGATCTTCCAAAAGGTAACGACGAGGGCAAAAAGGAGTTCTTGGCAGACGTTTCGTCATTTGCTAACACAGCGGGCGGAGACCTGATTTTCGGAATTGAAGAGGAGCAGGGCCTTCCTACAAATGTCATCGGCATTCATGTCGTAGATATGGATTTGGAGGTTCGGCGGCTTGACAGCATACTCGCCTCAGGCATTAGTCCGCGGATCAAGTACGAAATGAGAGCCATCCCGCTGCAGAGCGGCAACGTGGTACTCATGGTTCGTACTCAACGAAGTTGGCTTGGACCTCATCGTATTGTCTTTAAAGGGCATGATAAGTTTTACGGAAGAAATTCCGCTGGCAAGTATCCGCTCGACGTGACAGAACTTCGGACGGCTTTCAATCTCTCGGGCACAGTGAATGAACGTATACGGGCTTTCAGGACGGATCGGATCATTGCGCTAATGAACAATGAGACTCCGATTCCATTCACGGATACGCCTAAAGTTATTTTGCACTTAATCCCTCTAGTGTAGTGTCTCACGCAGATCGTCTTTTATTGAGAGCGGTCTGAGCGCGGGTGACCTTTTCCAGGATGTCATTTGCTTTTGCGGTCCAGATGAAGGGCTTTGGATTCTTGTTGTGGCCGTCGATGTAATCTCCGATGGCTATGATGAGTTGTTCGAGGTCCTGGAAGACGCCGCGCCGCAGCCGGTTGTGGGTCAGGTCGCGGAAGAAGCGTTCCACCATGTTGAGCCACGAAGCCGAGGTCGGCGTGAAGCGAACGTGGAATCGCTTGTGCGCCTCCAGCCAGCGTTCAACCCGTTCATGTTTGTGCGTCGCGTAGTTATCGCAGATCAGATAGATTTCCTTGTCCGCAGAGACGGTCTGATCGATCAGGCGCAGAAACTTCAGCCACTCCTGATGGCGATGCTTCTGCTGGCACAGGCCGTAGACTTCGCCATTGGCTGTATTGAGCGCGGCAAACAAGGTGGTCGTGCCATTGCGCTTGTAGTCGTGCGTCATGGTTTGTCCCCGGCCCTTTTTCATCGGCAGGCCGGGTTGCGTGCGATCCAGTGCTTGAATCTGACTCTTCTCGTCCACACTCAACACCAGCGCGTGTTCGGGCGGGTTGAGATAGAGTCCGACGATCGCCTCCAACTTCTCCGCGAAGTGCGGATCGTTGCTGACTTTGAAACTCTCCACGCGATGCGGCTTCAGACCGTTGGCCCGCCAGATGCGCGACACCGAAGCCTTTGAAATGCTCATTTCTTTGGCCATCAAGCGCGTAGACCATTGCGTGGCGTTGGTCGGCGCGCTCTGCGTGGTCTTTGCAATTAGGGTTGCGGTCACTTCTGCGGAGATCGATGGGGTGCGCCCAGGCCGCGGAGCATCTTTCAGGAGACCTTCAATGCCCTGTTCCAGAAAACGTCCGCGCCATAACGTGACCATGCGAGGAGCGACCTTCAACGTTGCTGCGATCTGCTTGTTCTGCAGCCCATCGGCAGCCAGCAAAACGATGCGGCTGCGCATCACCACACGGGCCGCTGTTGAACGGCCACGCGCCTGCTGCTCCAGCTTCCGCCGGATATCTTCCTTCAGAACAATGGGCCGAGCTACGCGCATATCGAGGTCTCCTTATCATAAGATGAGCCTCGATACATAATCGACTCTATTATTGAGACACTACACTAGAATCCTTCGCCGGCCAACCCCAGTTCGACGTGCTTCCCCTTTACGACGATCCCCGATCTTTGCCAGTGATATGTTCAACCATTTGGGAGCGCCGGTTGAATTTAGACGGTCTGATGTCGTATAAATACGGTTCTCCATGTTCCGCATACACTCAGCTTTACCGTTCTGGAGTCATAGAAGCCGTAAGCGGAGAGATCGTAGCAAAGACCTACAAAGAGTGGACCGTAATTAAGAGCCGTGATTTTGAAGCCTATATCCTTCAATTTCTACCCGCGTGCATTCGAACATTACGCCAAATCGGTGCGACTGCCCCAGTCCTCGTCGCGCTTACGCTCACTAAGACTTATGGTCTATTTATGGGTACCGATGCCGAACGGTTGGAGTTTGGGATGTCATATCCTATCGAACAGAATTCAGTCATCTTGCCAGAAACCCTAATAGAGGATCTCTCGATACCGGTCACGAGGATTCTTAGACCGCTGTTCGATCTTATCTGGAATGCATGCGGATATCCGCGGTCTGAGAACTTTGACTCAGAAGATAATTGGATAGGGCGTTAGCTTGGGCTTAGTAATCAAGCAGAGCGATGCTTCTGGTTGCTTTTGCGATCAGCAGTTAGAAGGCCGTCTCAACGGCTGATATTACGCCAAATCGCTCATTGACATGTTCTAAAGCCGCGAAGACAGGATTGATCCTGAAAAACGCCCCAGCGCTATCCAGCCAGCCGGGCACCCCATTCTTGCCGTTTTGCGAAAGGTCGAAGAAACGGCGATTCTCAACCCCCAATCCCGCCTGAAAACCGCCCGCTCGCGACCGGTCACTGACCCCTGATCCCTGTTCCCAGCTTCACTGTTTCACTATAATATTTTCAAAACTTTGCTGTTAATTATCTGGTAAACATGACATTAAACTCAACAGAATGAATATGTTCCACGTGGAACAATTTAGCGGATTGTAGCCCCTATTTCCTACTCCCTGACCCCTGATCCCTGACCCCTGACCCCTGACTCGACTAGGTCAAGACTAGGTCAATTGCCCTGAATCTGATGCAATATTTTCCGGGTTATTTGCCTTAACCTGTTCAATAAAAACAGGATAGAGCGTTTTTGGCGAAAGCATGGAGAAAAGTGCCTTTTAAGCAGGAAAACGCACCCACATAGCAGAATTGCATGTGCCTATATGCGCACGCAATTTGCGTAGAATGCAACACTTTTTGTGCAAATCAAGACTTGTAAACTCGCTCTACCACCCCAGAACGTTGGAGAGGGAAGTAGGGAATCTGACAAATCCTCTAAATTGTTGATTTTATTTGGTGGACCTGGTCGGGATCGAACCGACGACCTCTTCCATGCCATGGAAGCGCGCTCCCAAACTGCGCCACAGGCCCACAGGCTGCAAGGATGCAACTTGTCTATTGTCTCCGCTGGGGCGCGATTCGTCAAACCTTAGACCTGGAAACCGGTCCTGGCGGCTCTGAAGAGCCCCGCAACCAGCCCCGCGACCAGCCCTGAGCGGAAATACTTCCGTGACCGGGAACACTTGAGGGGGCTTCCGGTGTCTAAGATAATAGGGGACGCGGGGCACTGGGTTTGGATTCCAGTGTCCGACTCCCGCGCACTCCGTGGCAGCATTGGATTTCCGGCGGCGCTTTTTCAGCCGTTGGAGCGAGTGGCCGCAATCGAAACCGGGCTTTTTCCGGTGCATATTTGGCAGCAGTCAAATTTGTTTCTGATGCGGTAAGGTGGGAGGATTCTGATATGCAGGCGGACCTCACCATGGGCAATCTTGCCAGTGTGCTGACCTTTGAATCCGAAGAGGCGGCTCTGATCGCGGAGCTGCAGGCTGGTTCTGAGGAAGCATTTGCGTGGCTGATCGCGCGTTACCACCAACCGATCTTCTCGCTGCTGGCGCGTGCCGTTCAGGACCGTGACGCCGCCGCCGATCTGACCCAGGATGTCTTCGTGAAGGTCTTCCGTGGAGTGGGCGGCTTTCACGGCGAGTCGTCGCTGCGGACGTGGATTTATCGGATTGCTCTGCGCGAGGCATCCAACCAGAGGCGCTGGTGGTCGCGGCACAGGCAGGCCGAGATACCTATCGAGCAGGAGATGGGCGGGAGCGAAAATGGCAAGCCGGTGCTGCTGAAGGAGATGCTGGTGGACCCCGCGGAGTCACCGTATGAACTGGCGTTGCACGAAGAGAACCGGGTGCGCGTTGAGGCGGCCTTGAAACAGGTGCCCGAACCATTCCGGTCTACCCTCATCCTGCGTGACATCGAGGGTTTTGTTTACGAGGAAGTTGCAGAACTGCAGGGCGTGAATCTGGGGACGGTCAAGTCGCGGCTGGTGCGTGGGCGTGCGGCCTTGAAAGCGATTCTGACGGCTCCGTCGCAAAGCGCGTGTTCTCCGGAGCGCGCGGAATATGAAATGCCCCTCGGAGAGGAGGCGCGATGAACGGCTGTAATGCAATGCAGACTAAATTTACCGAGTACCTGGACGGCCGTCTGAACGGACGCGAGATGCAGCGCGTCGCCGCCCATGTGGAGAGTTGCAAAGAGTGTGCCGGCGACTGGAAGTCTCTTGAGGAGATGCAGTCCTTGCTGGCCGCGCTGGGCCCAGTGCCTGAGCCAGAGGATCTGTTGTTGCGCATTCGCGTGGCCATCAGCCACGAGCGGGGACGCCGGCGCCAGCCCCTCTTCCAGACCTTGAATCTGGCCTGGAGAAACACTCTGGGACCCTTCCTGCTGCAGGCCGCCGCAGGTTTTGCCTCCGCCGTGCTGCTGTTGGGTACGATCATCGTGCTGGCTGGCATGTTTACCCGGCCGGAGAGCGCACAGGCTACGCCGGATGAGCCGCTGGGCGCGGCCACCGCTCCACGATTCCTCTATCTGTCCAGCGTCGCGGGCAGCAATCCAATCGGCGACGTCTCCACCCCGGTCGTGCTCGAGGCCTATGTCAATGGAGAGGGCCAGGTCTACGACTACCGCATCGTCTCTGGCCCCACGGACAAGGCCACCCGCGCGCAGGTGGAGAATATGCTCCTATGGAGCCGCTTTGAGCCTGCACGGCGCTTTGGCCAGCCTGTCAATGGACTGGCAGTGCTTTCCTTCTCCGGCGTCTCGGTGCGCGGGTAGTTCAGAGAAGTTTTCCACAGCGCGGCCCCCCGGCTTATGGGAGTTGCAGGCTGGATAGGCTGCGGTTTTTTAAGCCAGAATTACTGTGCTTTGATGCACAGCTTTTTTTGCGCAAAACTGGGCTAAATGAACGTCAGCTCGGCTGGTCGTCCCATCTTTGACCTATTTATTTTACATATTCCCTAAGATTTGCCTTCTATTCCCCTTTCACGGGAATACGAAATGAGTCTAGGCTATTGTTGCGCACACTTGCGCCAGATAGAGGAGATCCCCCATGAATCAATCCCTTCGCCTTGTCCTTGCCGCCACTGTTCTCGCGGTTGTTTCGCCAGTCCTTCTGGCCGCTCCCACCAGCCCCTGGCCGGTGCCGGTTCCGCAGGGCGGTCTTTCCTTTTCCTCACCCTCTAACCCGTGGCCAGTGCCTGTTCCGCAGGGCGGCCTTTCCCTTTCCTCACCCTCTAACCCGTGGCCAGTGCCGGTGCCTCAGGGCGGCCTTTCCCTTTCCTCACCCTCTAACCCGTGGCCAGTGCCGGTGCCTCAGGGCGGCATGACAGCGCTCTAGTTTTTATGATTCTCTCTGTCCCAGGTCACTGGAAACGGAGAGAATAGAAGTCGAGAGGTGGAATGAACCTGTCGGCGCTCGATTGGATGTTGGTGGCGGCTACCTCACTGGGCAACACCGCCCTGTTTGCCGTTCTGATCATCCGGCGCAGATGGAGAGATTTCCCTGTTTTTACTGCATACATGGGCTTTGAGACGGTGCTGGGTCCTGTACTGTATGCACTCATCTTGCACGGTTCGCGGAGCTGGTATGCACGGGTCTATTGGTCTTCGTCTCTGATCGAGTTCGCCCTGCAGCTGGGGATTGTCTTTGAGATTGCGCGTATCGTTCTGCGGCCCACCGGGACCTGGGTCCGGGACGCCAGAAAGCAGTTCATCTTCTGGGGCGCGGCTGGCATCCTGTTCGCTGCCGCGCTCCCTTGGCTGGTTTCGCCTCCAGCCTCCTTTCTGCTTGATCGCCTGATGGTGCGGGGATTCCTGTTCACCAGCCTTGTGATCTGTGAGCTGATTGCCGTGGTGACGAGGACCTCAAAGAGCCTGGGCCTGGGCTGGCGCAACCATGTAATGGCTCTAGGCAACGGGTGGACGGCCTGGGCCGTAGTGGCCATCCTGGTGGACGGGCTGCACAGCTACTTTGGAGCGCAGCGATACTATAGTGAACTGGATCACATGAAGATGCTTGCCTACTTGGCGGCTCTTGGCTACTGGATGGTTCAATTCTGGCTGGAGGAGCCTGCCCGGCAGCCGATTTCGCCCCAGTTAAACGCCTATATTCTGGCTTTGCACCAGAAAATTAAAAATGACCTTGACAGAGTGCGCGCTCAAAGGTAACATTCTCTCGATGACCTTTGCGCTATCTTATCTCGTCTTTGGGGTCTTGCTGTGCACTTTCGCCGGAGCGGTGATCGCCGACCGGCGTTCGTCCCGCAAGATGGCGCTTCTGGATTGGAAGGATCTTGTCGCCGGGTTGCATCGGCTGGACATGGTTGAGTTATCCGCGGTGGCGACGGATTACCTGACCCCGCGCCGCGGCCAAATAGATCTGGACCCGAAAGAAATCTGGGAGTCCCTCGGAGGTTATGAAGGCTTAAAGAGGATGCGCGAGAATGCAGAGATTATGCTCGCGCTGGCCGCCTATGCGCAGCGCTGGAACTTTGAAGAAGCGGTGGTCGTCACAGAGCGGATGAGGCTGGATGCGGCATCTTTGCGACGCGCCGTCCGCCGTGTGGAATTAGGCATGATACCAGCTGGTTTGTTGCTGCATTTCCGGCTTACCCTCCCCCTGCATGCCCAGGAGGCGTCTTCGGCCTACTACCTGATGCGCCAGCGCCTCCTCGCCCTCTACGAAACCAGCCACGTGAGCCGCTATCCCACGCTCGCGGCTGCCCTGTAAACGAAAGTCAGACAATTTCGGCGCGGCCCAACCGTCCTGCCGCCTTGCCGCTCCCATTTGACCCTGCCAATGCGTCTAGAATTAAACAGGGTTCTTCATGACATTCAGAGCATTCCCATCTTTTGCCGTTCTATCGGCCGCTGTTTTTTGCCTTTTCGCCGGCTTTTCGCCAGCCACGGCATTTACCCAATCCTCCAGCAACTCCGCCAACCCGTCCGGAGGAGGGCAGACTTCGTCTTCCTCGCCGGAATTTGTGCGGGAAAAGGCCCCTTCGCTGGTAGATCCCGCCGGTCCCACCATCTCGCTGGTCAGCGCAGAACCGGTCTTCGTCATGGCTGCGGCGCTGAATGCCTGCGGCTACGATGACGGCCTGGAGGAGAGCGCCCCGGTCCGTAAGCGCGTCCGTGACGAGATAAACCTGGCGCTCGCCAAGAGCGAGGACGCCCGCAACAAGCGCGACCATCTCTGCCTCAACATCGCCCAGCACCGCATGACCGGCGGTGTGCGTGACATTGCGCAGTACATCTCACTGGCACTCTACCTGACCCCGCCACCGGAGCTGGAAACCGCGGTCGAGCTGACCGAGATGCCCCCTGACTCGACGCAGGTAGTGGAGATCGTCCCCCTGCTGCGCGATTTTGTCGCCGCCGTGGATCTGCACGCCATCTGGCTGGTGGTGCATCCCATCTACGATAAAGAGGCCGACCAACTGCATGATCCGCTCTCCAAGATGATTGTCTCTACCAATCTCTACCTCAAGATGCCTGCCGAGACCTACAACGGGCGGCGTTTTGTGGTGGTCATTGAGCCCATGCTCTCGCCACGCGCCATCAACGCCCGCATCTATGGCACGGACTATGTGGTGGTGGTTTCGCCGGTGAATGGAACGATCCGCATGAGCGATGTGCGGCACACTTACCTGCACTACATGATCGAGCCGCTGCTCTACCTCAGGACCAACGCCCTGAGCCGCACGCAGCCCATCCTCAAAGAGGTGCGGGAAGCTCCAATGGAGTTTCGCTATCGCTCTGACACCATAGCCCTGACCGTGGAGTGCCTCATCAAGGCTATCGAGGCGCGCATCATGGACACCGGCATCCCCGTGTACAAGATTCCAGCCAACGTCGATCGCTCGGAGCTGCCGCGTTATGAGCGCGAGCGACAGGCCTACCAGCAGAAGGTGGACGCCGTCCGCATTGCCGCCATGCGCCACGATATGACGCAGGGATTCGTACTCACCCAGTACTTTTATGAGCAGATGCTCCAGTTTGAGAAGGATCCAGCCAGCCTGAAGGACACCATCGGCGAGATGGTCTACAGCATGGATGTGGACCAGCAGGTGCACCGCGTCCGAAATCTCGACTTCGACAAGGAAGGTGACGAAGACGTGCTCTCGCGCAGTACGCCGCGCAAGCTGACCGGCCTTGATCTGGCCGAGGCGCGCCTTGCCGCCGGTGACGTGGCCAAGGCCAGCTCCATGGCCCGCCAGGCGCTCTCCACGCACTCCGATTCTTCCAATACTCTGGACGCGACAGCTAATAGCGCCCGTGCCGAGTTCATCCTCGCCAGGGTGGCTATCCTCACCGGACATCCCGACCAGGCCATCGAGGGATTCCAGCGGACGCTGGCCGCCAGCAAGGACCCGCGTCTGCTCGCCTGGTCGCACATCTACCTGGGCCGTATGTTCGACCTGGATTGCAAGCGCGACGAGGCCTTGACCGAGTACAAAGAGGCATTGAAGGCACGCGATGGGCAGTTGGATACCCGGCTGTCTGCTGAGCGGAACATTAAAGCAGCCTACGCCGTCAAGGGCCACAGTTGCGAGGAAGATGCCGACGACACCGGCTTGCCCGGTCCCGCGCCGGCCAAGCCCTTAACGGCCAGCCCCCAGCCGGATAAACCCGAATCTTCATGGCCAAATGGGAGTGAAAAGCCCCAATAATCTTGCGCTGGCGGCCGCCGGGGGAGTGCAGAACGTCTAATAATAAGAAGGGTGTCTGCTGGACTGGAACTCCGGTTCGGAAGACATCTGCGGAAATGTTTAGGAAACTGTGGGGTTGAAGGGTACAGGATGAAGCCCGTGCTCTTCAACCAAAGCTTAATTCAGGGTTCGTCCGATCGAGGCGCATGTGGAAGCCGTTCTTGCCGAGTTGGAAGCAGCATTGGGACATTATTTTGCACGCACCGAGTTGCTGGTGCGTGCGCTGACCCATCGTTCTTTAGCCAACGAGCGAGCGGCCAGCGACCCGGTACTCGCCGGCCACAAGGTCAAAGCTGCCGGCATGGGTGATAATGAGCGCCTGGAGTTCCTGGGCGACGCTGTGCTGGGCCTGGTGGTCGCCGAAGCCCTGTTTCTGCTTCACCCGGAGTGGCAGGAGGGTGAATTGACCCGCGTCCGCGCCCAGTTAGTCAGCCGCCAGCATCTTGCGGAGGTTGCCGCGGCCGTCAATTTGGGCAGTCATTTGCGCCTCAGCCGCGGCGAGGACAAGGGCGGCAGCCTCAGGCGCAAGAGCACGGTGCTCTCCAATACCATGGAGGCGGTGCTGGGTGCGCTCTTCCTGGACGGCGGCCCGGAGCCGGTTTCTGCCTTTGCCCGACGCTGGGTAATGGGAGAGGCCGCCGAGCAGTTGGCCGAAGAGTTGCGCTCCGGAGCCGCTTTGGGCAACTATAAATCTGCGTTGCAGGAACACTTGCAGGCCACTAGAGCCGGTGCTCCAGTCTACCGGGTCAAGAGCGAAAGCGGTCCCGACCACCACAAGTGCTTTCTGGTCGAGGTCCGGCTCAAGACAGCCGAAGCAGAACCAGGCAAGCAACTAGCGCGCGGCACGGGCAGCACCAAGAAAAACGCCGAGCAGGATGCGGCGCGGCGCGCATTGGAGCGGTTGAAGGCGACGGAAAAAGAGGCCGTCGCCGAGGCCCAGGTCAAGCCGGGAGGCTACAAGGGGGAACAGGCAGAGCTATGAGCACCTCCGCCCAGGGGCAGGGCCCATCCACGCATTGGTTAGAGCGGCGGCGGCTCTATCTGCCTACCGTGCCCGAAGCTCTTGCCTCGCTGCTCAGGACGGTGGTGGTGGCGCTGTTTTTGCTCACCTTTGTGCTTCAGCCCTACCTCATCCCCTCCGAGAGCATGGAACGCACCCTGCTGGTGGGCGATTTTTTGCTGGTCAACAAACAGGTTTATGCCCCATCCGGCAGCCTGACTCAATATCTTTTTCCCTACCGTGAAGTTGCGCGCGGAGATATCGTTGTCTTCCACAATCCCCAACACCCTTATCTGGTCAAGCGTGTCGTGGGCCTGCCCGGCGACCGGCTGCGCATCAAGGATGGCCGAGTCATTGTCAACGGCTACGTCCTTTACGAGCCTTACGCAGCATTTGAGCCTGTGGCCGGCAACCCCTTCCGCGACGACTTTCCCGCCAGGGTTTATACCGATCCAGAGGTGGATCCGGTCTGGTGGAAGCAGATGCAGAGCCTCATCCGCGACGGCGAACTTGTGGTGCCCCAGGGCGAGTACTTCGTGCTCGGCGACAACCGCAATCACAGCACCGATTCCCGCTATTGGGGTTTTGTTTCGCGGCAGCAGATCGTGGCCCGCCCACTGGTCATCTACTTCTCCCTCTCCAGGCCCTCCACCACCGATGTTCAACAGGCCGCGCTGCTAGCCTCGGATGATAGACTCGGACACGATAGGGAACTCACCGCAAGACTGACAGGATTTGCCCGCTGGAAACGCATCTTCCGCGTGGTGCATTGAAGACAACGAGCGAAAGAATGACCAAGAAAAAAACGCCGACTCCCACGCCGCCGCCTGAGCCCCAGCCCCTTGAAGAGCGCGTGGAAGAGACGCCCTACGAGGCGGTGGCCAGCATCTGCTCCATTCTGGTTATTGGCCTTTTTATCCTCACCTTCCTCGGCCAGAACTTCGTCATTCCCTCCGGCTCCATGGAGAAGACGCTGCTGGTGGGCGATCACCTGATGGTGGACCGCATCACCCTTGCCCCGCCCGCCAAATGGATGCCTCTGGTCCACTACCGCGAGCCAAAGCGCAACGACATCGTGGTCTTCATCAAGCCTGTGACGGACCCGGATGCGGAGGGAAATCCGCAGTACCTGATTCTGGTAAAGCGGCTGATTGGCGTTCCCGGCGACCGTATTCATCTGCGCGATGGCATCGTTTACATCAACGGCAAAGCTCAGAAATTGCCACAGGATGCTGATGACTCTCCCAGCAATCCGCGCGATGCGATTTTTTTAGACGAGTTTCCGTCCCTGCCCCCTCCAGACATCTCGCAGGTTCCTGACTCATGGTCCAAAGTCGACTTCCCTAACAACGTCGTGAACGGCGACCTGGTGGTTCCTCCCGGCAAGTACTTCATGATGGGCGACCACCGCCACAATAGCCTCGACTCGCGCTACTGGGGCTTTGTGCCCAGGGAGAACATCGTGGGCCGGCCAATCTTCAATTACTGGTCGTTTGTAACTCCGGAAGATCAGTACGAACAGACCGGAATCGGCAACAGCCTGGCCTGGATGGGCCACATCGCGCTGCACTTCTTCACCGAAACCCGCTGGAACCGAACTTTGCATCGGGTAAAATGACAGTTTTCAGTGATCAGCTATCAGCGATCAGTAAATGACCTTGGGCTACTGTAAACGGCAAATGTAAACTGATAGCTGACGGCTGACCGCTGACCACTGATATGACTGAAGAGAACGAACCCCGTCAACAAAAGCGCAAGCGGCTATGGATCGCCCTGACAGCTCTGGCGGTCCTCCTGGTCATCCTGATCGTGCCTCCGTTCCTGAGCGTGAGCCGTTACAAGAGCCGTATCACTCAGCTGATCTCCGCTTCGCTGGGCCGCCCGGTGCGCCTCTCCTCGGTCGAGGTGCGTCTGCTGCCCACGCCGGCTTTTCTTCTCTCTGACCTCACCGTTGATGAAGACCCCGCCTATGGCGCCGAACCGGTGCTCCACGCCAACTCGGTTACGGCCTCCATTCGCCTGCTCTCGCTGTGGCGAGGGCGCTTGGAGCTTGACACCATCAGCGTGGATGAGGCCAGTCTGAACCTGGTGCGCACCACTCCCGGTCACTGGAACCTCGACTCTCTCCTGCGCACGGCTACTGCCCAGGCTCAATCTGATACGGGCAAGCAGGATCATCCTGGCAGCTTCGTAAAGCTGCCCTACCTCAAGGCAGCACACTCGCGCATTAACATCAAGAACGGCGTAGAAAAACTGCCCTTTTCCTTGCTCAATGCCGAGATTTCCCTGGAACAGCAGAGTCCCGGCAACTGGCATGTCTGGCTGCGCGGACAGCCCGTACGCACGGACCTCAGCCTTGAACAAGGCGACACCGGCATCGTCCGTCTGGATGCAAACCTGCGCCAGGCTCCAGAGCTGAGCCAGATGCCGATGCACGTGGATCTGGATTGGCGCCAGGCACAACTCGGCCAGTTCACCCGCCTGCTCCTCGGCTCTGACGCCGGCTGGCGTGGCGATCTCACCGGCGAACTTCACATCGAAGGCACTCCTGATGCGGCCCAGATCAAAACCCGGCTGCGCGCCACAGGCGTTCATCGGTCTGAATTTGCCCCGGCCGCGCCGATGGACTTCGACGCCAATTGCAGCCTCCTTGCCCACTTCTCCGCGCGTACCATCGACAACCTGCTCTGCGATTCTCCGCTTGGCAATGGCCACATCCGCCTCACCGGCAACTTGCCCGGCGACGGCGGCCAGCCTCGCCTCTCCTTCGAGTTGGACCGCATCTCCATTGCGGCCGGCTTGGACGCACTGCGTACCGTGCGCAGTGATCTGGCTCCCGGCCTGGAAGTAACCGGGTTGGTAAGCGGCAAAATCTCTTATGCCGCGGCTTCTACTATCGGCGCTATCTCCGAAAAATCGACTCACTTCGGCGATGTACGTTCCGCCAAAGCTCATGCGGCAGTGCAAGGGCCGCTCTCCGGCAGCCTCACCATTCAGGGAGTTCAAATCAGCGGTAACGGCCTCAGTCAGCCCCTCAGTGTTCCAAAAATCATTCTGACGCCTGCTAATCAGCCCACCGGCACTGGCCAGGCATTGACGGCCACCGTGGCCATTCCCGTTGGCGCAGCCGCTCCGCTCACGGTTTCCACGCGCCTTATGCTCTCCGGCTATCAGCTCACCATGCGCGGCCAGGCCTCCATCACCCGGGCCAGGGATTTGGCGCTTGTGGCCGGCATCAGGAATGCCGCAGCCCTGAACGCGCTTGCTGGCGACCCCATCTCCGTGGACCTGGCGGCCAACGGCCCCTGGATGTTGCCAGTCCAGACGCTGCCTGTCCAGACGCTTTCCTTGGGCGACCTCTCGCCCACAGCCGCCTCGCTCCCGTCCACAGCTCCGGGCGACAACCTCACCGGCACAGTCATCCTGCGCAACGCTACCTGGAAGGCCGATTACCTGGTCAACCCCGTCGAAATTTCCCAGGCCACGCTTCACCTGGATTCCGGTCAACTCCGCTGGGACCCGATCGTCTTCTCCTACGGCCCGGTGAAGGGAACAGCCAGCCTCACCTTGCCTGCCGCCTGTGACGCTCCCCAGCCCTGCCCGCCGCGCTTCCAGCTTCAGTTTGGCGCGCTCGACTCCGCCGTACTCCAGGCCGCATTCCTTGGCGCGCGTGAGCGGGGCACCATGCTCTCCACGCTCATCCATCGCCTTCGCTCCACGGCCACTCCCGCCTGGCCCAGCCTGGAAGGCACAGTCAAGGCCGAATCCCTCATCCTCGGCCCGGTCACGCTCCACCAGCCTCAGGCCACCTTGCACACGCTTGCCAATGGAGCTGAGATCACCGCCTTCGACGCCGCCCTGCTCGGCGGCCGCATTCACGGAACCGGCGCCTACCACGCTGCTGCCACCGCCAAAGACAAGCCCTCCTACGCCCTGGAAGCTCAGTTCGACAAACTCAGCCCGCCGGCCGTCGGCCAATTGCTCGGTTTGCGATTCTCCGGCGGCACATTCGATGCCCACGGCAAAATTGAACTCACAGGCTACACCGCCGCCGATTTGACCGCTTCGGCCAAAGGCGCTCTCCACTTCGATTGGCTGCATGGGACCGTCACGGCAGCTAAAGGCGTCGTGCCTCAATCCCTGGCTCGCTTCGACCGCTGGACCGCGGGCGCTGAGATTGCCAATGGCGCCCTCACGCTCAAAGAGAATCAGGTCAAGCGCGGTGCCCATACTACTCCAGTCCAGGCCGCAATAACCCTCGCCGACCCGCCCAAAGTTGCTTTCCCGGATACTAAACAGCCCCCCTCCAGGCGTTAGAGCATTTTCACCGATAGTGTAAGGAAGCTTCGTGCCCCATCCATTTCACGTTCTGTGTGAAATGGGTGGGATAGCACGCCCACCGCTGTTTTAAACTGCCCCCTGCCCCCGACAATTTGCATATAATTACTTCCATTTCCGCCACACTATTCCTATGACTAATCCAGGCATTACTCAACTCCGCATGGCCGTCGTGAAGGCTCTCACCCAGCCCTCCGCCGAGCGCCGCGCCGACCCCGTCATCGACGCCTCTCCCGGTCCTTCGCCCCTCGACCACCCCGCCATCGCCCTCTGCATGGCCGCCTATGAGCGTGCCCGTCTCTCCGCCTGCAGCCGCCACAAAAGCGAATACGAGTCCAGTCAGGAGGCGCTGGCTGCCTACAAGGCGGCTATGCCCGCCCTCATCAGCCGCCAGAACATCTCCGATTTCATCGCCTGTGTCGCCTATGCCGACCTGCGCGGCCTGCTCTACGCCGTGGAGACCGATCACCTGCTCAGCATCGCCCGCACCGCACGTCTCCTGCACACCGCCCGCTCCGCACCCATACGGAAATCCTCCTCTGGCGCCCATCCTTCTTGCTCCGCTCCGGCATCGCCCGCAACCACGCAAAACACCGTCGAATCGCCGCCTCCGGATCCGCAAGCCGCTCAAAATTCATGAGTTAGCGCATCAGTTTGCGAAAAATGCAACAGAAGTTTTCTCCAAATCGCCCGGGAAAAAGCCTGGGCGAATCCGAGAACTAGTCTATTTTCAATAATTTAACCAAGCTTCATGGGCGATCAAAGGGCGAAACCAAGGCGCGGGATTCTCACCTCGGACGGGTGCCCAAGGTCCCTCGCATTTGGGGACCTGGGATTCTGACTCTCCACATTCCGCCTTACTTCGCCGCCAACTCCATCGCCTTCAGCGACTCGCCGAACGGCGCGTGCAGCACACCGCGTTCGGTGATGATGGCGGCGATGTACTTTGCCGGGGTCACGTCGAATGCTGGATTGCGGATGCCTACGCCGTTGGGAGTGAGTTGCTTGCCGCCGTGGTGCGTCACTTCGATGGCGGGCCGCTCCTCGATGGGGATGGAGTCGCCGGTCGCGGTGGCCATATCGACGGTGGACCAGGGCGCAGCCACATAGAACGGGATGCCATGCTCTTTGGCCAGAATCGCCACATTGTAGGTGCCAATCTTATTGGCCACGTCGCCATTGGCCGCGATGCGATCCGCGCCGACGACCACCGCCTGAATGTGTCCGGCCCGCATAAGGCTGGCGGCCATGTTATCGCAGATGACCGTAGTAGGAATGTGGTCGGCCATCAGCTCCCAGGCCGTGAGCCGCGCGCCTTGCAGAAAGGGCCGCGTCTCATCGGCGTACACGTGAATCTGCTTGCCCTGCTCGACCGCCGAGCGGATCACGCCCAGAGCGGTTCCGTATCCGCAGGTCGCCAAAGCCCCGGCGTTGCAGTGGGTCAGTACTCCGCCCTCTTGCGGCAGCAGCGCCGCGCCGAATCTGCCCATGGCCTTGCAGGCGGCAATGTCTTCTTCGTACATTGCATGTGCTTCGGTCAGCAGCTTCTGCTTGATCTCGTCCAAGGGTGTGCCCGACCCGGCCAGGGTTGCAAACAGCCGCTTCATGCGGTCGATGGCCCAGAACAGGTTCACCGCCGTGGGGCGAGTTTCGGCCAGCCGCGCGCAGATGCGGTCGAACTCCGGCGCAAACTCGGCGGCGGTGGCGGCTTTTGTCCGCAGCGCGCCCAGCGCAACGCCATAGGCGGCGGAAACGCCGATAGCCGGCGCGCCGCGCACCACCATGGTGACGATGGCGTCGGCCACCTGCTCGTAGTTAGCGGCGAGTACATAGCTCTCCTCGAGGGGGAGCCGCGTCTGATCGATAAAACGGACGCCTTCCGGGGTCCAGGCAAGCGTGGGAATCATGGAATTCCAGTTTAAACTGCTGTGCTACGCTCAACTCCTGACGACAGCTTATGGGTCCGTCACGGAATTCGCTCATAGGGATGGTAAACCGGATCCCAGACGTAGGCGCGGAGGTTTTCGCGCAGGGTTTTGTCGTCCACCTTTTCAGCGGTTCCGTCGGCCATGGCTTGTTTGGCCACTGCTTCAGCCACCACCAGGCTCACCTTGCGGCAATCGGCGATGGGCGGCAGCAATGGAGCTTCCGGGTCCGCGATCGTCGGCGACAGGCTGGCCAGAGCCTTGGCGGAGGCCATGATCATGGCGTCCGAGACTCGCGTGGTGCGTGAAACCAGAATGCCCAGTGCAAGGCCGGGAAAGATGAACGAGTTGTTGACCTGCGAGATGCGCACCAGCTTGCCGTTTACCTCCACCGGATCATATGGGCTGCCTGTCCCCACCAGAACGCGCCCTGCGGTCCAGTGCAGCAGGTCAGCCGGAGTGGCCTCGGACTTGGATGTGGGGTTCGACATCGGAAAGATGATGGGGCGCGCGGTGTGGCTGGCCATCTCGCGCACAATCTCTTCGGTAAACGCGCCGGTCTGGGCGGAGACGCCGAGCAGAATGGTCACCCTGGCGTTGCGCACTACATCGAGTAGCGAGATAGCGCCCGTTCCTGACAGCTTCCAGCCTGCGACATCGGCTTTCTTGCGCACCAGCGGCTCCTGGCCGGCCCGGATGCCCTCGCATCCCTCCACCAGAAGGCCATGGCGATTGAAGGCGTAGATGCGCTTGCGGGCCTGTTCCTCGCTCAGTCCCTCTTCTTTCATCTCGGCAATCAGCAGATCGCAGATGCCCAGGCCCGCCGAGCCCGACCCGAATAGGCCAATGGTCTGCTCCTTGAGCGGAAGGCCGGTGGCCTGGACAGCAGCCAGCAGCGCGCCGGTGACGATGGCCGCGGTTCCCTGAATGTCGTCGTTGAAGGTGCACAGCCGGTCGCGATAGCGCTTCAGCAGGATGGCCGCGTTGACCCCGGCAAAATCTTCCCACTGCAAGAGGATGTGCGGCCAGCGTCGCTCCACAGCGGTCACAAACTCCTCGATGAATTCGTCGTACTCAGGTCCGCGGATGCGCTTGTGTTGCCAGCCGATGTAAAAGGGCTCGCGGAGAATGGTATCGTTGTCCGTGCCCACGTCCAGCAGAATCGGCAGGCAGTGCTCCGGTGGGATGCCGCCCAGCGCGGTGTAGAGGGCCATCTTGCCGATGGGGATGCCCATGCCGCCGGCACCCTGGTCGCCCAGGCCGAGAATGCGCTCGCCGTCCGAGACCACGATGCAGCGCGCCTCGTCATAGCGCGGGTCAGAGAGAATCTCCTCGATGCGGTCCTTGTGCGTATAGCTGAGGAAGAGGCCGCGGGGCCGGCGCCAGATCTCGCTGAAGCGCTGGCAGCCCTCGCCCACGTCGGGGGTATACACAATGGGCAGCATCTCCTCTGTGTGGTGCGCAATCAGAGAGTAGAAAAGCGTTTCGCAATTGTCTTGCAGGTCGCGCATGTTGCTGTACTTGCCAAAGGCGGTATTGCGGCTGGCCAACACTCTCAGGCGGCGTTCCCGCTGATCTTCCAGGGTTCCGATATGAGGTGGCAGAAGTCCATGCAGGCCGAATGCGGTGCGTTCCTCTTCGGTAAAGGCCGTGCCTTTGTTGAGCCGGGAATTATGGAGCAGCTCGAACCCGTGAAGTCGGGTGCGAACCACGTCAGGGTGTGCCTTGTTTGACTCGTTTTCCTTGCTCATTGCAACTATCTCCTCAATGCCGATTAGATGCCGGTGCTCTGGCCCCTTTCGAACGCAGAAATCCATGCTAACGCCGGGCGGCGGCCTGCTTCTGTGATGCAGGTCTCATGAGTTTGCGGCTCTGGCGGCTGGATTCTGGTTGTGTGACCGGGGTTTCAGCGGCGCGGGCGCAAATGAGTTTTAACTTGGCTGCCAAGGATCGAGGATTGCCACGCCCGTATCCTTGAAGTCCTTCACATTGCGCGTGATAACTGTCATGCCGTGAACCAGGGCGGTTGCGGCGATCAAAGCGTCGCGGTAGGAGCGGGGATTAGGTGCCTGCAAGGCCGCGCCTCTCAGTGCGACGGGAGTATCAACGACCAGGATGCGCTCGGCAAAGGTAGGAAGCACAAAATCTTCCAACCAGGCACGAAGGATGGCTCCTTGCCTCGCATCGCGGCGCTCCATCAGCAGGGTTCCCAATTCCATTTCCAGAATACAGACTGCGGAGAGAAACATGGATTCCATAGAAACACTGTTTGCCCAAGCCGCGACTTGGCGATCAGCTTTACCAATGCTGGCTTTGCGAAATTCGGAGATGACATTGGTATCGAGGAGGTACATCATGACCAGTCGACCGGCTTGGGAAACTCATCCCCCATTCGAGGATACTCAAATTCGATCTCAGCGGCTTCAGGCATCGCCAACAGGTCGAGAATACTCTTCCCCTTGTTCGTAATCTGCTGGTAATCCTTGATGGACAGCAGCACATGAGCGGGTTGCCCGCGATCGGTGATGAACACCGGGCCTTTGCGGGCGGCACGCTTCGCTCTGCCGGTGTCCTGATTGAACTCCCGGCTGGATAAGGTTGTAATGGCCATCGCGCCCTCCCTTATGTAGGTACGTTGCTACATTATAGCATGAAACACGCTCCTACGTGAAACAATCTCTCTATGGTTGCTTCCGCGGGTGGCGCGCTTGGCCTCTACATCTCGATCCCCTTCTGCCGGTCAAAGTGCACCTACTGCAACTTTGCCTCGGGGGTCTATCCGGCCAGCGAACACGCGCGCTACGTCGACCGGCTGATTGAGGACATTGCCGGGGCAGGGAATTGGACCACGAAGGCGGGTGTAGTCCTCCCCCGCCGCGTGGACACGGTCTACCTGGGCGGCGGAACACCCAGCCTGCTGGCGCCCGAGCTGCTAACACGGCTCTTCGCCGCCCTGCGCTCGGAGTTTGATCTGGAGCCGGACGCCGAGATTACCGTCGAATGTGCGCCGGGCCAGCTCGCCGATAAAACCATTGCCGCCCTGGTCGCCGCTGGCGTGAACCGCGTCAGCCTGGGTGTGCAGTCGTTCATCGATCGCGAGGCACGGGCGAGCGGCCGGCTCCACAATCGCGCGGTGGTACTTGCGGACGTAATGCGGTTGCGAGCCGCGGGCATCTGCAACTTGAATGTTGACCTGATCGCTGGTCTTCCCGGACAGACCTTCGCCTCCTGGGAGGAGTCGCTGATGGTGCTGACTGACTCCGGCGTCCCTCACGCCAGCGTTTACATGCTGGAGGTGGACCAGGACTCGCGGCTTGGTCGCGAAGTGCTCAGCGCAGGCACGCGTTACCATGCGAATCTGGTTCCCGCCGACGATGCCATTGCGCAAATGTATGAGCAGGCGATTGAGAGGCTGAACAAGGCCGGTTTGGAACAATATGAGATCTCCAACTTCTGCCGAACGGGCTTCCACTCCCGTCATAATCTTCGCTATTGGCAGCGCCGACCTTACCTTGGCGTGGGCCTCGATGCCTCGTCCATGCTGGCAGTGGGCGAAGACCATCGTGTCCTGCGTTCCACCGCCACCGACGACTTGACGGCGTATCTTGCTGGTTCGGAGCCGGTCAAAACCACATGGCTCACCCCTGCGCAACAGCACGAGGAGGCTTGGTTTCTCGGCCTGCGGCTGAACGCGGGCGTTGACGTAGCCGCTATGCAGCTGGAGTTTGGCGCGGCGATGGTCGAGCCGGCGCTCAAAGTTGTGGCGCTGCTGGTAGAGGCAGGGTTGCTTGTTTCTGACGGCAAAACGGTACGGCTGACCGCGCAGGGACGGCTGCTGTCCAACAATGTTTTTCAGGAATTTCTGGGACTTGAGACGGAACCCACCAACTTCACAGATTGACAATTTGTATGCTTCCCGATGAGAGTATCGTGTATGGAATTGATGCTCAGTTAGTCAGGAATAGCTTAAGCCGTTTTACGCATAGGTTCGATTAAGTTTCGATGCTGGATCAACAAGGAGGATCATGCCCCGTTCGCGCAGAGAGTTTCTCGCCTATAGTTCGCTTGCAATACTGGCTGCAGCCGTGCAGGCTGAGGCTCAGCCGTCGCCAGCGGCACAGACGCAGGAATTACCACCGGGCGCGCCGTCCGCATTCGGCACCTCCCCTGCGGTTGGGCCGGAGGTATCGCCTGCAACCTTTGTCGAGGCGGAAAAACTGGTGCAGTTGCAGATGACCCCTGTTGATCTTGCAACTACGGCCAGCAATTGGCGAATGCAAATGGCGCCGCTCCTGGAGCGCCGCACAGGACCGCGGAAGATTGAGTTGGAGGCGACTCTTGCGCCGGCTACGCAATGGAATCCGAGCCTGCCTGGGGTTGTGAATCCCAAGCGGGACGGCAATCGTTTTGTTCGCAGCGGCGACGCAGGGTTGACCTTGCCGGCCAATGACGACGCCCTCGCTTTTGCTCCCGTCTGGAAGCTTTCCCGGTGGATTGAGAGCCACAAGCTGACCTCAACGCGGCTGACGGAGATTTATCTGCATAGGCTGGAGCGCTGCAACGCGCAACTCCGTTGCGTCATAACGCTGACACGGGAACATGCCATGGCCCAGGCCCGGCAAGCGGATACAGAGATTGCCGCGGGCCGGTATCGCGGTCCTCTGCATGGAATTCCGTGGGGCGCGAAGGATTTGCTGGATACGGCAGGGATTCCCACGACGTATGGAGCAGAGCCTTATCGGAACCGGGTGCCTGCGGCGGACTCTACCGTGGTGGAGCGGCTCAACGCTGCCGGCGCGGTGCTGGTTGCCAAATTGAGCCTGGGTGCCCTGGCGCTGAACGATATTTGGTTTGGCGGGCAGACCATGAATCCCTGGCTGCTGGAGGAAGGCTCTTCGGGTTCCAGCGCAGGGCCGGGCGCGGCCGTGGCTGCCGGCCTGGTGGGTTTTGCCATCGGGAGCGAAACCGGGGGCAGTATTGTGAGCCCATCGATGCGTTGCGGAGTAACGGGGCTGCGCCCCACGTTTGGCCGTGTGCCGCGTACCGGCGCCATGACGCTGTGCTGGTCGCTGGACAAGCTGGGGCCGATGGCGCGGAGTGTGGAAGACACGGTGCTGGTGCTGAAGGCGATCTCCGGGCCGGATGGACGCGATTTAGCCGGTGTGCCGAGCGAGCTTGCCTTTGATGCAACGGCAAATGTGAAGGGCATGCGCGTTGGTTATTTTCCCGGTTGGATGAAGGCGGCTCCCGCGACGGATGTGGACCGGGCCGCATTGGAAGCAGTGAAGAAGCTCGGCATGAAGCTTGTCGAGGTCTCCATTCCGGACTGGCCTTATGACTCGCTCAACCTGATTCTCTTTGCCGAGGCGGGCGCGGCCTTTGAGGAGCTGACCCTGAGCCACAAGATTGACGAGCTGAGGATGCAGGTGCCAGATGCCTGGCCCAATTGCTTCCGCCAGTCGCGCTTTCTTTCGGCGGTAGATCTTGTCCAGGCGGATCGATTCCGGCGCAAGGTGGCCGAGGAGATGGCGCGTGTGTTTTCCGAGGTGGATATGCTCCTTGTGCCTTCGTTGCGAGACGAGATGCTGGTGATTTCCAATTGCACGGGGCACCCCTCGCTGACGCTCCGCGCCGGGTTTGTCGAAGTATCGGAGGCACGCAGCGACTGGGCGCCGGACCCGAAGCATCCGTTGCCGCGATTCTTTCCACCGCGCCGCGTACCGCATGGGGTCACGTTGATCGGGAAGCTTTTTGACGAAGGCGCACTGGCAGAGGCGGGGCTGGCGTTGGAAAGGGAATTTGCAGTCGCAAGTGAGCGTCCACCGGGCTTCTAGTACCGCGACCGCTTGAATTTGTAAGGTCAGGAATGTAGCGCCGGCCTCCCGGCCGGCTGTCGTGCGGGCGTCCTCGCCCGCACGTATCCAGGCACAATCACTCAATCACCCGGTCTTAGCACTAGCATCAGGCGCAGGTTCAATAGGCAGTTACCTGCGCCGGATGAGGAGGCTTCTGCCGCAACGACGCGGATGGGGGACCCTTACCAGGCCACAGCTCCTCTTCGGAGGTTGTAGACATCAGTCTGCCGGAGCGTGTTCTGCTCGCTACGCTTTTACGGTACCGTTCGATGAAATCAGGAACAAGGTAACGCTCTCCGCGGTACTCCGCTTATGCAGGGTTCCGCGCGGAATCACCAGCATATCGCCCTTCTTGAGTGTCAGGGTGGTGGCTCCCTCCGCAGCGGGCGCAAGCCACTCGCCCGGCCTGGTATTGCGTCCGTCCTTTGGCTTCCCGCCAACTTCGTAGACCGTTGATCCATCCAGGATCAGCAGAACATGGTCGCGGTTCTCGTGACACTCGAACTCCTTGGAGCTCTTGTTTGTTTCGGTGGTCATTACAACCGTGCATTCCTTTGAACCAAAGAGATTGTCGTTGCCGGGCTTGGCTTGCAAAGCCTTCATGCCCTCCTGAATGCGCTGTGCGGTGAAGAGCTGGAAGCTAGCTGGAATGGCAGGCATTGCAGTCTGACCGGCCGCATGAGTGGCGAACAGCGCTGCATCGGTGAGGGTGAGTCCGGCGGCGGCAGCGACAGGCGCGGTGCGCAGGAAGTTGCGGCGAGATGAATTCTTGAGTGCGAGGTTTTCCATCTGATTTCTCCCACAACAGTAAATCATTCAACACCGCATCCTGTCAGCTAGGTACGCCAGCATTGCCGGTAAACGGAAGAGGCCCCGCAGCCTCAAATGTTGAGGCAGTAGCGCCAGCTTTTGCTTCCACCCTACCAGGCGATCAGTTCGTCCTCGGAGGTTGAGGAGAGGAAGGAGACCGGGGCGTCGTGGGGTTCCGGGAAGTCGCCGGCGCACTGGATGGATTCGGGTCCGCTGGCCTTGGCTACCAGCAGTGCCTGTTCGGTCTCGCACAGAACTACCACCGGGGAGCGGCCCATGCTGGAGGCGATGCCGAAGCAGGCTGAGAGACGAATAGCGTCGCCGTTGACGCGGAAGGGTGTAGAGAAAACATCCATGCGCAGGCGCTCGGCCATGATGACCGCGTTCACGCTGCTGCAGCCGGGCAGGGCAATCAGAAACTCGTCCTTGCCGGCGCGGCCCAGCAGATCGTAGCTGCGCAGCAGGCGCGCGGTGCGAGCCGCCACCTCGCAGAGCAACTCGTCGCAGGTCTCCGATCCGAGACGCGAGTTCCAGTGGCCGAAGTCGTCGATGTCAAAGAGGATCATGCAGAGCGAGCTGTTCATGCGCTGTACGCGGTCGATCTCGCGAAACATCATGGAGAGCATGGTTTCGCGGTTGTAGATGCCGGTAAGCCGGTCCATCTGGGCGTTGAGCGCGTTGGCCTCGCGCAGCATTTCCAGCTCGCGCGAGCGGCGATGTTCACGCACCACTGCTTGCAGCCGGAGCCGCAGATAGGAGGGCTCGGCGGAGCGCGGCACCAGATCGTCAATGATGCCCTCGACCAGACCGTCGGTCCACTCCTGCGTGACAGTGTCCAAAATCAGGACAATGGGGTAGCGGCGGCCCGCAGCCTCGGTACGCGCCACGGCCAGCAACTGGCCAATTGCCATGCCCGGCAAATTGACATCGATCAAGGCCAGGGTGGGCGCATGAGCAGCGGTTAACGAGATCAGAGCGGCCTCGGCGGTGAGGAATTTCTCCACCCGTGCTCCGTCGGCGGCAAGCACCGCTTCAAGGTTAGCGAACAATGCAGGATCGGGCGATGCGATAAGGTAAACGGGCGTGGAGTTGGCGAGCATTCTGGCAACCTCAATAATGGATGTATCGGCGATAGTTAAAAATTATTTATAGAGTTGCGAAGATTCTTGGTGCCTTAAATAACTGTTGGGTGGAAATATGGGTGCCTAAGGTACTGCGGCGCGGCTGAAGCCGCGCCCTTTCAAAGCTGAGAAACTTCTCAAAGCAGAGAAATCTCTGCCTCCGACGAGTTATTGCACGGAATGGTTAATCGACGAAGTCCACCTGCGGCGCAACGGTGATGATTCCGCGCTCGTGGCCCATCTTGAGCAGTGTGCGAATGGCCTCGCGGCCGTCGGCGCCGTAGTCCAGGGTGCGCTCGTTCACATACATGCTGACGAAGCGGCTGGCCAGTCGGACATCCAGATCGCGGGCAAACTGCATGGCGTATTCCAGCGCCTCCTCGCGGTGATCCAGTGCGTGCTGGATGCTATCGCGCAGGGCCTTGGAGATGATCCTGTGCTTTTCGGCGCCCAGCGAGCGGCGGATGGCGTTGCCGCCCAGCGGCAGCATCAAGCCGGTCTTCTCGCGCCACCACACGCCCAGGTCGAGAATTTTATTCAGTCCGCTGGCGGAGTAGGTGAGCTGGCCCTCGTGGATGATAAGCCCGGCGTCGTAAGTCCCGGCCTGAATTGCCGGGATGATCTGGTCGAAGGGCACGGTCTCGGTCTGGATGGACGGATTGAAGATTTTGAGCGCCAGGTAAGCGGTGGTCAGGGTGCCCGGAACGGCGATCTTGATGCGGCCCAGATCTTCGAGTGATAGCCGCTTGCTGGAGACGATCATGGGGCCGTAATCCTCGCCGACGCTGCCGCCACATCCCATCAGCGTGTAGTTGTTCTGCAAGTAGGGATAGGCGTGAAAGCTGATGGCGGTTACGTCGAAGAAGGCTTCGTCCAGGGCGCGGCGATTGAGGGTCTCGATGTCGCACAGGGTGTGGGAGAAGCGGTAGCCGGGGACGCGGACCTTGTTGGTAGCCAGGCCATAGAACATGAAGGCGTCATCAGAGTCGGGACTGTGGGCGATGGAAATATCGATGATCTCAGCCGGGTTGGCGTCCTGCTTGTCGCTGGGATTACTCATGGGGATGAACGTCCTTTCAATGTAGCATGGCCAGAGGACTGGCCAGTGGCCCTAAAGCTCTGTTTCTATGTCGGTTTCCTCAGCCGGACCAAGAGCTGCGCCGGTGCCTGCTGAAGTAATGGAGCGGTTTCGTCTGCGCTGAGTACAGATGTGATACGCCACCCCGGCGGCTGCAATCAGCAGCCCCGCGAGCGAGACGAGAAGTACCAACAGTAACCAGCGCATGCGAACAAACCTGGCTCAGAATACCAGATGAGCCGGGCATTGTGGACGGGCGTTACGGCAACCGAAGGCTGGCTTGCATCCAGTCCAGGTAAGGCTGGCTGGCCGCATCGACATCCAGAACCAGAAACTCAGGGACTTCGTAGCTGTGCAACTCGTGCAGCCGGGCTTCCAGGGCGGCCAGTTGCTCGGGACCGGTCTTGATGAGCAGCAGCGTCTCGGTGGAGGACTCGATCTCGCCCTGCCAGCGGTAGATGGACTGGGCGCCGGGAATCATCGTGGCGCAGGCGGCCAGCCGCTCCTCGACCAGCGCGCGGCCCAGACGCGCAGCCTCCTCCGGATTGGCAACGGTAGTCAGAACAATACGGGCTGGCGGCGTGGGTGAGGGCATAGGGGCGGTTCCACAATGAAATCTGTGATGAAATCAATTATCTAGCTTGAAATGCTTTCGGGAGTGGAAAATCTTTGCTAAAAATCTGTTGTATGTGCTGTGGCTGCTTGCCCCACTCGCCCGACTAAGGCAGTATGAAGTTGGGCCAGTGAATCGGCGCGGGAGAAGAGCGATGACAAAAGGGATCAGGTTTGGCACCTCGGGTTGGCGGGCGATTGTGGCCGACGAGTTTACCGTGGCCAATATACGGCTGGCGGTGGCGGGGATTGCCGCATTCGTGAAGACGCAGCCGGAGCCGTACCACGTGCTGCCACCCCAGGAAGCAAAGACCGATTCCTGCGGACCCCGGGTGCTGGTGGGCCGCGACCCCAGATTCCTTGGCGAGAATTTTGTGGACGTGGCGGCGCGAGTGTTGGCTGCGGCGGGCATCACACCAATCATCATTCCCGAAGCCGCGCCCACGCCGGCGATTGCCTACGCAGTGCGCGAACTCAAAACCTCCGGAGCCATCAACTTTACTGCCTCGCACAATCCTCCGGAATACAACGGCATCAAGTTTTCCACCCACGACGGCGCGCCGGCCCTGCCCCAGGTGACCCAACAGATTGAGTCAGCGGTTGCGGCATTCGAGAAGAGCGGCGCGTCAATTCCCCAGGCAAATCCTCCCGCAAACGGCTTCGAGACGGCCGATGTGAAGCCCGCGTTCCTCAAGCGGCTGGTCGAACTGGTGGACCTGAAAGCGATTGCGAAGTCGGGCATCAAGGTGGTCTACGACCCGTTCTGGGGAGCAGGGCGCGGCTACAGTTCAGACCTGCTGCGCGAGGTCGGCGTTGCCGTTGAAACTGTCCACGATTATCGTGATGTTTTATTCGGCGGCCATGCGCCCGAGCCATCCGACGAACTGCTGGGCGACGCCAGGGCGAAGATGAAGGAGAAAGGCGCGGCTCTCGGCATTGCCACCGACGGCGACGCAGACCGCTTCGGTATTGTGGATGCGGATGGCTCCTTCATCCAGCCGAACTACATCCTAGCGCTGCTCTTCGATTACCTGGTGGAGACGCGCGGCTGGCGAAATGGAGTAGCCAAGAGCGTGGCCACGACCAACCTCATCAACGCCCTGGCCGATTTCCACAAGGTTCCACTTTACGAGACTCCGGTGGGCTTCAAGTACATCGGCGAGCTGATCAACGGAGACAAGATCGCCATCGGCGGCGAGGAGTCGGCGGGGCTGACCATTCGCGGTCACGTGCCGGAAAAGGACGGCGTGCTGGCTGGATTGCTGGTGGCCGAGATGGTGGCCACACGCGGCAAGAGTCTGGGCGTGCAATTGAAGGAACTATTTGCCAAGGTTGGTTCCTTCTATCCGATTCGGGAGAACTTTCACTTGACCTCTCAAGGCATGATCGCGTTCACTGAGAAGTTGAAGGCCGATCCGGCGGAGCTGAGCGGGCGCAAAGTTGCGCATGTGGTCAGGACTGACGGCCTGAAGCTGATTCTCGAGGACGGCTCCTGGGTCTGCTACCGCCTCTCCGGAACAGAACCGGTAGTGCGGGCCTACACAGAAGCGCGTAGCAAGCAGGACGTGGAGACGCTCAGCGAGGCTGCCAAGAAGTTTGTACTCCAATAGAAACGGCCAGGATTCTATGCGGGACGATAAGATGCAAGCCAGGGCAAGTGCCACAGATAGACAACAGCGCGCGATTCCACGCTCCCTGATCAAGCGTGTGAAAGACTATGTGCGGCGTGTTTGGCCTCCGGTGATGTCCGTAGCAGTTGTAGCGGTGACGCTCTGGTTGGGATGGCAGGCAGTTTACGAAAAAGACGGGCTGTCGGCCTGGCAGCAAAAGCGCGCCGAGGAGCGGCAGTTGCGCAAGGAGAATAGTGACCTTGACCAGGAGAATGCCCTCCTGCGGGAGCGCATCGAGCGGCTCAAGTCCAACCCGGACACCATCGGCATCGAGGCGCGAGGCACGCTGCACTACATCAAGCCCAACGAGGTAATTGTTACCCTGCCCCCCGAACAAAAAACGCAATCCCCGCCTGCCGGGACGGCGAAGTAACCTGACCCCTGCCTCAAAAATCTACGTGTGCGCGCATTGACCCCACCCAGACTGGCCCGCGGTCGCGGTTGTAGCCGGGATTATTGATGTGCTGCACATCGATGGCGTAAAACAACCCCCGCCATGCGTGCCAGTTGTAGTAGCTCTCCACAATCGTCTCGCGGCCGTAGTTGAGGTTGCCGTCGCCCAGCAAAAACCCCAGTCCGCCCAGCCGTAAATAATTCTGATGGTCGCGCTTGATGGCGTTGGAGACCGCGGCCAAGCCGACTTTGTCCACCGGGCGATGCCAGCGGCTTCCGGCGTAGTCGGCGCCGGCCTCCGCCGCCTGGTCCACCTCGGTGTAGGCGAAGGATTCGTGCTGGCCCTCGTTCCAGCCGAAGCGCCCAAAGACGCGCAGATTCTCCGTCAGCTCCTGCTCGGTGTTGAGGCCGAAGCCGTACTTGAGCGCGCTGAAGTGCTCATGAAGCAGGAAGTTAGGCTTCGTGTCGGTCCCAGCCAGATACGCGTTGACCGCCTCGCGGTAGGTACCCATGTGGGCGCGGTTGGCGAAAAAAAGAACGCGCTGCACGCCTTTGCGCTGGGCGACAAAGCTGTGGCGCAGCTCGAACTCGCCGTTGTGGCCGTGGGAGCGGCGCCAATTCCAGTCCAGGTCCATGCCATTGGCCTCGGTAGGCATGGCGAAGAGGCCATAGCGCAGGCTCCACTTGCGGTCGTCGTACTCGGCCATGCCGCCCACCGTGTAGCCGCGCGTGTCGGCGGCGTAATCCCATGCGCCGTTGTTGTCCACCGTCCAGTTCATGAACTGTAAGTGACTGTCCGAACCGGGGCCATTGACATCGAAAAAATCGGGCAGGGTCATCTTGCCGGCGCGGAACTCGACGCGGCGCACGGGCACGCTGGGGGCTGCGGCGAACGGGCCCGGCTCATGGCTCGCTGTCTCCTCGGTCAGGCCGATGACCTGATGAATCCCGTAGCGGGACAGGTAGGGCGCGGGGCCCAGAGTGGGGTTGCGCACCACGTCCAGGTTGGTGAAGCTGGCAAGGCCCAGCGCCTGGCTGAGTCCGCGTCCGCCGGAGCTCTCCACGTCCAGAATCAGGTCTGTGTTGTAACGGATGGAGCGCGTGGGTCTTACGGCGGTGTAGAGGGTGCCCAGCAGGGAGGTCTTGTACTCCGCCGCGTTGCGGAAGCTGTTGGTGCCTTCGTAATCGGAATGGAAGGGCAGGTTGCCCTGAAAGATGATGTTGGCCTGGCCGGAGAGCCACCAGCGGTCGCCGCCGTGGTGCGGGGCCATGGTGACCGTGGGTGCTGGTGGTGGAGTAGAAGTCGTTTGGGCACAAGCGCTTGCAGCGGTCAGAGCCAGCGCGGCCAGCCAGCAGACGAGCCTGTGCCGGGGGCGGAGGAGCGTCGGGCGTGCGCGGCGGGCGGGGAACATGGGAAGCACAATTCAATCGTAACGCAGCGGGCTGAGAATTAGAGATCAGGGGTCAGAGATCAGAGAACTGGGGTCAAAAAGTGGTGAGCTATAGGTTATCGGATTTCGTACACCGTGAAGCTATAGCTGACTGGTTTTGGGCAAAATGTGAAGCTGTAGCTTACCGGTTTTAGCAAAAGTGGAGAGCTCAAGCTTACTGGTTTTTCGAACACCAGAGAGGTGCAGCTCACTTCACTCCCCCCAAATGCCCATGTCTTCAGCAGCAGTTCTCGATATAGCAAAATCGTCTTATCGCTCGCTGGCATGTGGGCCGCTGTGCTCACGATGACAGCATTTGTAGGGAGCGAGGGGAGAGAGGATTTGCGCGCGGCTTCGCCGCGTGGGTTGATTTCGAAAAATGGGTGGATGGGCATTATGTGGGGGTTGAAACCCCCACCTCCCTCCAGAAAATCTTTTCTCCGGGGCAGAAGCCCAACATTCATTTTGTTGCTTATACGGCACGACTGAAGTCACGCCTTGATACAAAGTATAAAAAGCAAAAGCAGGTCCTTCGACTACGCTCAGGATGACAGGCGATGGTGGGGCAGTCGCTATTCCAGGTCCGAAAATCCGGACCTGGGGCACCCAGCTGAGTGAGAGTAGCCGGGCGCTATAGACTTGTTGTGGAAGATTCGAATGTCACAGGAGTGTTTCTCATGAAAAATATTTCTCGCCGTTTATTTATGCAGTTACTGACGGCTGTTTTGCTGGTTCCGGCGCTGATCCAACTGGGTCATGCTGCGCCGGTGCTGATGATTTCCATTGACGGGCTGAAGCCTGAATACATTACGCAGGCCGATGCGCACGGGATGAAGATTCCGTATCTGCGCACGCTGCTGAGCGAGGGAACGTATGCCGAGGGAGTGGTGGGCATTTGGCCGACGGTGACCTATCCGAGCCACACCACGCTGGTGACGGGCGTCTGGCCGGCGGAGCACGGCATCTACAACAACCTCGAATTCGACCCGTTGCAGCACTATTCGGGCGCATGGCACTGGTACGCGCCGCTGATTAAGGTTCCGACGTTGTGGAAGGTGGCGCGGCAGGGCGGCTTGCGCACTGCGAGCGTGGGATGGCCGGTGAGCGCCGGGGCGACGGATGTGGATTGGCTGATTCCGGAGTTTTGGCGGAGCGCGGATCCCTCGGGCGGGTCGGGAACGGTGAATCCAGAGGACCGGCTGCTGATTGCGGCCATCTCGCGCCCGGCGACGCTGCTGAAGGATCTGGAACCGAAGGCGGGCGAGTACATGATGGGCAACGAGACCACGATCGGCGGCGATGAGATCAAGACGCGCTACACGGTGGAGATTCTGCGGCGGCTGAAGCCGGGGTTCATGACGCTGCACCTGAGCTCATTGGACGACACGCAGCACGGGCATGGGCCCTTCAGCGCGGAAGCATGTGCGGACCTGGAAGCGCTGGATGGGATGGTGGAGCGGCTGACGAAGGCGGCGGTTGCGGCCGATCCAACGGCGGTGGTGGTGCTGGTCTCCGACCACGGATTCATGACCATTACGCATCTGGTCAACTTGTATATTCCTTTTTTGCAGGCGGGGCTGGTGCAGGGGACGATCAATCCAGCAACCAAGGCTCCGGTGATCACCGGATGGAAGGCCGAGCCGTGGGGGGCGGGCGGCATGGCGGCGGTCATGCTGAAAGACGCGAACGATCACGAGACCGAGCAGCAGGTGAAGGCGCTGCTGGACAAGCTGGCGGCTGATCCGGAGAACGGCATAGCGCAGGTCCTGGGTCGGGCGGCGATGAAGGTGCGCGGAACTTTTCCGGATGCGGCGTTTCTGGTGGTGCTGAAGCCCGGCTACTATGTGGGCACGGCTACCAGCGGCGAGATGGTCACGGTGATTCCGACGTCGAGGGGCTCGCACGGGTTCTCGCCGGAGTACCCGGAGATGCGCGCGTCGTTCTTTGCCGTGGGGGCTGGCATCGCGCACCATCGCAACCTGGGGGTGGTGGATATGCGGCAGATTGCGCCGACGGTGGCGAAGATTCTTACGGTGCCCATGCCGACGGCCAAGGAGAAGCCGCTTCACGTGGAGCCGTAAGGGCGGAGTTTGAGAGCGAATTGCCCAACGTGATTTCCCAGGTCTCAAAGTCGAGATATGGGCACCGAATCTTGGTGGAAGATTGAGATGTGGGCCACCCGCCAATTCTGTGTTCAATATTGCTCGCCATTCCAGAAATATTTCAAGTATTTTGGATTACGTAAGCCAAAATGAAGTCTGATGAAGCGCGCCGGGAATCTCGCCACCAGAGCAATCGACATGAGAGTATTATTCCGATAGATTCCTCCCGCTTAAGGCGAGAGGCGAATCATGCAAAGGAACAGAAGCGATGCCTCAACGAAAAAAGACGCGTGATTTGGCCCGCAGCCTGGTTGCTTGCGAGTCCGATGTAAGTAAAGCTTCCCTGCAAACCCAACCTGCAACTATACGTGTCTATGAGAGGCTGCGCCGACAGTTCGGCGCATCCGTGGGAGTAGATGGTTTTCAGACGCTTGCTTCTCGTGCTTTGGCTCTTGCCAAATCGGAATCTCCCCGGCTAGGCGCGGTGCAGGTAACTGCGAATGGGGGCTTGCGCGGTCTTGGCGAAGTTGAATCCCATACGGCTACGGATGAGGACGGCGAGGCTGGAGTCATTCTGATTGCGCAGCTACTCGGGCTGTTTCTTACCTTGCTTGGCGAGGCAACGACGCTGCGTTTGATAGAAGATTTACGCCTTCAGGTTGAGGTCAGGACAGAATCGGCCACGAACCCAGCGGACTCAACAGACTCGGCGGTCGATGAACCGGCAATGGCTGCGGCTTTTGAGGATCTTCTACGAGAAATTGACCGGCTGAGGAGCGTGAGCGAACATATTCAAGCCCTGTCGGACAAACATCCAGGCATGGAAGATGGACTGGTGAGTGTTGCGGCAAACATTCGCAGTATTGCGACGGTTCTGGACATTTTCACACTCATCCGTAGCAAGGCTGGCGGCCCGCAAGAAGAGGCGCCTAACCTGCAAACGAATCTCTACATGAATTGAGTTCCGCCAGCGCGACATCCAACGCGGCTCTCCCCAACCGCGAGGGCGCTTCATGAAAGGACAGAATTGCCGTCCCGATCCTCTTACGAAGCGCATAACGGCAATCGGAATCTGCTGCCTTGAACAATGCAGGGAAGAACATGACGGCTGCACCGGAAATGCGAGATTTAGCCCATCGACTTCTTAGCTATGAAGCCGATGCCGGCAAGGCCTCCGAATCAAAGGAGGCCGCGACCCTTCGCGTCTATGAGAAGCTGCGCCAGAGTCTTGGTGTATTTGCCGGATCTGCCGGTTTTCAGTCGCTCGCCTCTCGTGCTTTGGCGCTGGCCAGGTCGGAAGCTCACAGTCTTAGCGCGGCGCAGGTCTCTGCGGATGGATCTTTACGGGGCCTGGGAGAGTTTGAACCTCAAATCGACATAGACAAGGTTCGGGTTGGCGAGTATTCGTCTGGCGAGGAGGGAGTAATTCTCATCGCACGCCTACTCGGCCTTCTTCTTATCTTCCTTGGGGAAGCTTTAACGTTAAACCTGGTGCAGAATGCGTGGCCAGGCGCAGCCTTTCATGATCGCAATTCGGGGAACAGGAGAAAAGCGTGAGTACACAAGACAGGGTGACAATCAACAAACTAACGACCGGAGTTCCGGGCCTTGACGAAATTGTGGGCGGCGGTCTCCCCGAATATTCCTTTAACATCATCGCGGGCGCACCTGGAAGCGGGAAGACGACGCTGGCGCACCAGTTCGTCTTTGCCAATGCCACTCCAGAGCGTCCTGCTCTCTACTTTACCGTCCTGGGCGAATCCTCCATAAAAATGCTGCGCTACCAGCAACAGTACACATTCTTCGATCCGGCCAAGCTATCCGGTTCCATCCGCTTTATCAACCTGAGCCAGGTCGTCCTGGAGAACGACCTGGGCGCGGTATTGGCGGAGATTACCAGAGAAGTTGAAAAAGCCAACCCCGCCGTCGTGGTTGTGGACTCCTTTCGCACCATGGTTCGCAAGCCGGAAAGCAACATGGAACTGCAATCATTCATCCAACGGTTATCCCTGTTTCTGGCTAGTTGGCAAGCTACAACTTTCCTGATCGGTGAATATTCGGAGGACGAACTGCACGACAATCCCATCTTTACCGTCGCCGATGGTCTGTTCTGGCTGCGCCAAACGGCGGAGCGCAATTCAATTGTGCGCAAGTTGCAGATCATCAAACTGCGCGGTCAAGATTCCGTGCCGGGGCTGCACACATTCCGCATAACCGATGCCGGAGTGCAAGCCTTCTCGCGTACCTTTGGGTTGTCCAGACAAGCGAAGAATCCGTCCAACCATCGCCGCCTTTCCTTCGGAATTCCGGAGTTGGACAAAATGCTGGGTGGGGGCGTTCGCGAAGGCGATAGCATCCTCGTAGCGGGGTCTTCGGGAACCGGGAAATCCATTCTGGCTTCCCAATTCATTGCTGAAGGCATACGCCAGGGGGAGCCGGGAATCGTGGCGGTCTTTGAAGAACGCCCGCAAGCGTACGCGGAGCGGGCCACCAGTTTAGGTTTGGACCTGGAAACGCCGCAGAAAGACGGGAAACTCGAAATCCTCTATCTCCGTCCCCTCGATCTCTCGGTGGATGAAACCATGCACTCGATTCTCGACGCAGTGCAGAAGATTGGCGCCAAGCGCCTGGTGATCGATTCCCTGGCGGGCTTTGAAATGGCTCTGTCGCCCGGCTTCCGCGCCGACTTTCGCGAATCGCTCTACCGCATGATCTTCGCGTTAACGGGAATCGGGGTGACGATTCTCAGCACGGTTGAAGTGGATGAGTCGTTCACTGAATTTCCGTTCAGCACCTACTCCATTTCTTTCCTCACCGATGACATTATCCGGCTGCGGTACGTGTCCATCGATGGCCAGCTTCGCAAGATCATGGTGGTGATCAAGATGCGGGGCGGGAATCACGCCAAGGATATTCGCGAGTATGAGATCACGGACAAGGGCGTGGTGATTCTCGGCAAACGCCTCACAAACTATCAGGGTCTTATCAGCGGAATTCCCGTTCACTCGGACCGATCCGGCTCGACGGAAGAGCCCGCACAGGAGCCGGGAACCAAAAGAAAGAGCTGAAAAAACACCCCATGCCGCTCCGCTCGACCGTATCTCAGAGAATGGCCGATACTTGAGTTGTGTCAACTGAAAAAGGACCGAAATCTCTGCTTGGATTTGGCTACATTCCCAAGCTCAGTTGCCATGAAATCCCATTTGCATGAGCGGAGAAATGGCAAGACACCGCCAACTCGCCAAGCGGAAAAAATTGGCGCTTTTGACTGTGAAACTGTGGAGTCTCCTCTAACCAATTCAAAATCAAAAAACCTTCCGCACCTCTACTCCATAGGGACACGCACCCTGTGAATCTGTGTCCAGGTTGGAACCAGCCTGCCGGGTCTGCTCTATGCGCCTGCGGGGTTGCGCATAGAGGCAATGGCTGCGGTGAGGTCGGCGGAAAGGATCTGCTGGGCTTCTGGAGTTAGCTTGGCGCCCTGGCTGGTCAGGTAGAAAACGTCGATGGCGGTTTCACCTTCGGTGTCGATCAGGGCGATCTTGATGTTGCAGTCGTGGACGCTGAGAGTGAGGGCGATCTGGCGGAGGAGGCCGGGCAGGTCCTGGGCTACCACTTGCAGGATGGTGGAGTGAGTGGAGGATTCGGAGTCGAACTCCAGGCGGGTGGGGACCACGACTTTGAGGTTGGTGGGGTGGTTCAGGTGGCGGCGGGCTTCCAGCATGGGCTCGACGGCAAGCTTGCGCGCGACCACGTCGTGGAGATAGGCGAGGAAGCGTTCGCGCTCGCCGGGGTTCAGCTCGATGGTGCGGAAGACGTCGGTGAAGTGGAAACTGTCGACGATGACGCCGGCATCGTTGGAGAAGGCGCCGGCCTTGACGATGTTCATGCCCCATGCGGCGAGTGCTCCGGCCACGTCGGCAAAGAGGCGCGCGCGGTCGCGGGTGATGACGGTGAGGTCGAAGAGCTGGCGGTGAGGGCGGAGGTCGAGCTGGACAGGATCGCTGCCGAGACTGGCGGCTAACTGGAAATGGTCGCGGACCTGCTCGGGCAGACGGGTTTGCAGGTAGCGCCGCGGCAGGCCTTCGAGGAACAGCTGGAGTTCGCCGTACTGTGCGGCGGGAACCATGGCGTGGATGCGATTGAGCAGGTTAGGGTCGAGGCCGGCGTGATAGCGAACCTCGTCGACCGAGCGATCCATGCAGTTGGCGGTGGAGATATAAAGTTGCCAGAGGTTCTCCGCCTTCCAGGGCGTGAGGGCATCGGGACTGACGGCCTTGATGTCGGCGAAGGTCAGCAGGGTGAGCATCTTGAGCATCTGCGGGCTGCCGAGCTTATCGGCGAAGGAGCGGACGTTTTCCATGTCGAAGATGTCACGGCGCATGGCGTTTGACATTTCGATGTGAAGGCGAATGAGCTGGAGGACGGCTTCTCGTTCCTCGGCGTCGAATTCCAGCCGAGCGAGAAAGGCATCGGCCAGTTCGATGCTGGAGGTGATGTGATCGCCGGTGCGGCGTGCCTTGCCGATGTCGTGGAGCAGGAGAGTGAGCAGGAAGAGGTCGAGGCGGTCGATCTCGGGCAACAGCTTGGCGAGGCGCTGTTCGTATTCGAGGGCGGGCTGGCGGAGCGCGTGGACGTTGTCGATGACAAGGAAGGTGTGCTCGTCGACGGTGTAGCGGTGATAGCTGTCGCGGATCACCAGGGCGTCGATGCCGTGGAACTCAGGGATGAGCATCTCCAAAACGCCCAGGGCATGCATAGTGCGGAGGGCATGTGCGGCGTGCGGCCCTATGAGGACTGCGCGCAGGGCGTTCCAGAGATAAGGGCCTTCAGGGATGTGGATGGCAAGCGCGGCCAGAGCGTCGGTGATGCGGTCTTCTGCGGTTTGCGAAAGCGCGTAGCCGTTCGTGGCCATGAGGGCGAAGATGCGCAGAATGGCTCCGGTGTCGTTGAACCGCGCTCCGGGAGCGATGTCGATGCGGCCCTGGTCGAGAAAAAAGTCTGTGCCGGGGATGGGAGTGTGGCGGCGGCGGAACTGGCGGTAAAAGCTGACCGGGGCGGGCACGTGTTCCATGAGCAGGGCAGCACGGCGATAGATGACGCGTGCATGGCGATAGTAAGTGCGCATCCAGTAGGCGGGGTCGGCGGTGCCGCGAGTTTCCAGGCCGATGGAGTTGGCGGCGGCTTCGTCCTGCGACTGCCAGTCAAGGGTGTTATCGTCGCGGCCGTGGCGGAAATGGAGAAAACAGCGGACGGAGGCGAGGAAGTCGAAGGCGGCTTCGGCATCGCCACGTGCGCTTTGAAAGACACTTCCGAGCTGACGGGGCCACTCCTTGGTTTCTTTAAGGTGGAAGAGCATGGCGAACCAGACGGCAAGGCTGTAGTCGCGCAGTCCGCCGGGACAGTCCTTGAGGTTGGGTTCGAGATGGAAGATGGTGTTGCCGAATTTGGCGTGGCGGGCACGGGCTATCTCGCCAAGCTTCTGGGTGATGGCGTTCCACTCGCCCAGAAACAGGTCGGGCAGGACGGTCTGGTGGAGCTGCTGGTAGAGGGGAAAATGGCCGGCCAGGAAGCGGCGGTCGAGGGTGGCCAGGGTGAATTCGAGGTTGACGGCGTCGAAGCGGCCAGCTTCCTTGAGGGTGCGGTAGCTGGGGCTGGCGCGCAGGCCTAACTCCCAGATTCCCTGGATGATAGCGCGGACGGCTTCTTTGCAGTGCGCTTCGGATTTTTCGTCGGCAAAGACGAAGAGTACGTCGATGTCGGAGCAGGGGAAGAGGTCCTTGCGGCCGTAACCGCCGAGGGCGAGCAGGGCGGCGTTGACGGGCGGCTGGCTGGCGAAGGCGCGACGCCACATTTCAATGAGAATGCGGTCCACCACGGAGGTACGTCGTCGAATGGCGGCAGCGCCGTCCCCGGAGCGTTCGAAGGTCAGGCGGACGAGCGCCATCTCCCGCAGATACTGCTCCCGAAGATCGTCAACCGCCAAAGCGACTGGATTCATAAGGTTGTGTGTGGCTTGCCTTCGCAAGAAGGATTCTTAACAGCATAAGCGAAGTTGGCGGGGAAGGGGTAATTTTAGTGCCGGATTGCGGGAAACGGGGTGGTCGGGAGTGGGTTGGGCAGGCACAGAAATCAACGACGAGGAACCTGAAAAAGATGCCGTTTGTGAAGCTGGAAGTACATTTTTTGGGCTTTTATGAGCGTGTGGCGTGCGCTTATAAGGACATGAAAATCTGTAAGGAACAGGTAGAAAAAGGCTGTTTTGGAGGGGTAAAAGGACGAAAAACCTAGTCTAGACCTAGTCAAGTTGGGGGATTTGGAGCAGGGAACAGGGGCTAAAACCGGCGGAAATGTTCCACGTGGAACATATTCATTCTGTTGGGTTTAATGCTATGTTTACCAGATAATTAACAGCAAGATTTTGAAAATAAATTTGGGAACAGGGGTCAGGGAACAGGGAACAGCCACCTGCGGTGGTGGGGCGGGCGGCCTTCGACGGGAAGAACGAGCGGCGTTGGTCACCCGGCAAGGCCTATGGAACCCTCCTACGCTGGGCCGAGGGGGAGGCGTGAATCAGCTCGGCAACCTTTTCCGCGCACCAAAGTTTGATGAGCGATTGATACGGCACATCCAGCCGGCGCGCATGGCTACGGATGGTGTTCAGAACATCTTCCGGCATGCGCAGGGAGATGTTCTCCGTGGAAGGGCGCAGCTTTGGAAAGGTCACCAGCTTAGCCTTGCTCCAGTCCACGTACTCCGTGCTGTCGTTTCCCGGCGACTCCCAGAAGGCGCGCTCCTGTTCTTCGCTCGAAAACTTAGGAATGGGCTTTAACGGCTTGCTCATAAATAGCTCTCTCCTTCCGGCTCATCACCCGCGCCGAGATGGGACGAACGAGCGTTCCGTTGGCCCGCTCGGTGTAGGTGACGTGCAACCAGCGATCCAGATCGGTGCTGCCCAGCGCATGAAATCGCCGCTCGCGCTGGCTGTGTTTCAGATCATCGGCCAACAACAGAGGCTTATTGAGAAAGACCTGCTCGACTTCCGCCTTGCATACGCCATGCTTGTCGTTCTTCCTGGCATTGCCTTCGTCCCAGTCGAACCCTGTGTAGAGCATGGACGGCCTCTGTATATGTCTGCAATATACCATCGGAGGGGCAGATTTCGCAAGCCACCTGCGGTGGGGCCAGCGGCCTTCGGCGCGGCTCAGGGTAGACTTTCGGCGGAGCGGCAAGGCAGGCTCTGGGTTGCACGGCAAACACTTCCGATAAGCCGACTTGAGCTGTAGACAATAGATTTAAATGCGAAGCTGCCCACCGGCCAACCGGGATCACGCCGTTTGCTGTGTAGATAGCCAGTTTCGTTCAGGTCCAGCCCCAGCAGCGCATTGCAAGGCCTGCCTGGTCGTCTCACTCAATGGGCAAGCAAACGGACAGATCCGATCTACCGGGATATAAGTTCGATTTTGACCATCCTTGGGGAGGCTTGCGGCTTGATGATCCCAATTGTGAAGAGCCCAACGGTTGGGTAGCATCTGTCGAAAATAACAGTTCAAGCCGACATGCAAATGTCTCATAGTCCATGCTCTTGCTTCCATCGAGGAAACCAATGACCCCTGTCCCGCTTGAAGCGGTGAGGTCGGAAACTCGGTCCCGGGCCGCCGTTGTCGTCGCTCACCCGGACGACGAGACACTCTGGTGCGGCGGCTACATACTGGCCCATCCGGAGTTTCATTGGCGTGTCGTCACCTTATGCAGAGCACTGGATCCGGACCGAGCGCCAAAATTCCGCCAGGTCTTGCAGCAATTGGGGGCGGAGGGTGAGATGGCGGACCTGGATGATGGGCCCGATCAGGCGCCGCTGCCGATCGAGCAGGTTGAGGAAACCATCGTTCGGCTATTGGCGGGGGGCAGCTACAACCTGATTTTGACCCACGGCCCGATGGGCGAGTACACACAGCACCGCCGGCATGAGGAGTGCTGCCAAAGCGTGGTTGAACTTTGGCGTTCGGGCGTTATCGATACCGGGCGATTATGGATGTTCGCCTACGAAGATGGCGGGCGGGCGTACTTGCCTCGGGTTCGCGACGATGCAGATCGACGGGATATGTTGACAGACGATATCTGGCTCGAAAAGCGCAGATTGATTACAGATTTGTACGGGTATGGGCACGACAGTTGGGAAGCGCAGAGCACACCAAGAGAAGAAGGTTTCTGGTGTTTTGATTCAGCACAAGCAGCGGTAAAACGCACAGCATTCTGGGAGCAACAATCGTGAAAGTACTTGTGCTTACCGAATATCCTGCACCGGCGGCCGGCTTGGCGCTGCAGGGCGAACTGTTGTGCAGGGGCCTGCGTGAGATGGGCGTGGATGTCCACCCGGTGCATTTGGAATCGCCCCTGGAAAAGGAATGGTACTACCGCTGGTTCCAGCCGGACGTGGTGGTCGGCGTGGGGTTCTGGGGCCATATTCCGAACCTGGTCCTGCACCCGCAAAAGTTTGGAATGAAGGCTGTGCCATGGCTCGTGGCCGATGGTTTTATCGCCGAACACCGTGATGTGCTGAACGCTCTGCCGCTGATCCTGGTCACCTCCAACTGGGTGAAGGAGGTGTATGTCAGGGATGGCATCAGGGGAGACAACATCGTGGTGCTGCCGGTGGGTTGCGACACAGACCGCTACGCGCCGCACAGCCGCGATGACTTGAAGGTCAAGGCGATCCGTGAGGGTTTGGGAATATCCGAGGACCAGTTGATGATCCTGACAGCTGGCGGGGATGGGGCGTCAAAAGGCGCGCAGGAAGTGATGCGAGCGCTGGCGTTGATTGATGCCGAGGCGCCCGACTGGAGATATGTCTGCAAGGTCTGGCCTCAACCCCGCACTGTCCAACAGAACCTGATCGACCTCAAACTGGCGGCGGACCTGGGCATCGACAAAAAGGTCATCTACTCGACCAATATGGTCTCGCAAAATTTCATGCCCTACTTGATAGCCGCCTGCGATATCTACGCGGCGCCGTCGCGGCTGGAGGGTTTTGGAATGATCCAGGTAGAGGCCAATGCCTGCGAAAAGCCGGTGATCGCGATCAATGCCATGGCATTTCGCGACACCATGGTCCACGGGAAGACAGCATTCCTGGCAAAAGTGGCCGAGGAAAGAAAGATCACTGAGGCGCTCTACGGCGAAGGCCACGACTACAAGAGAAGTCATCGAATCGTGTTCAAAAATGCGCGCACAGCTGAATACCGAGCCAGCGTGCCCGACATCGCCAAGTACCTTCTGACGCTCATGCAGGACAGTGCTCTGCGACGGAAGATGGGCGAAGCAGGGCGAAAACACGTGGTCGAGTTGTTTGATTACCGCCAGGTTGCCAAACGCTTTGTGGAGATTGTGTCCGACCGATTGGGAATTCACTAGAAAGGTTCGCGATGAGGCGTGAGTGCTCGTCGACCGATCCCTGCACGCCATTGAGGTGGCCATGTCTGTAGACGAGAAATCTCTTGCTTCCATTGCGCAGGCCAAAGAGGCGGCTCTGCACATCCTGCTCCATAACGCACGTGGACCGTTTCAAGGCCTGCCCCGGACCGCTGGGTGGGGATACCCGGAACCTTACACGCGGGACCTGATGATTTCAGCCCTTGGCGTTCTTGTCACTGGCAACGATGAACTTGCGGATGCTCTGCGGCGCACATTGGTGGCGCTCGCAAGCAATCAGACGTCGCGCGGCCACATCCCCTCCCTCGCACACGATCCGACTAACCGTGGAGCCAGCGATACGACACCGCTATTCCTCTTTGGCCTGGCTCTATACAGAAGATCGACTAACCAGCCAGAGTTCCTCAATGAGGCAGCGCAGAAGGCCATGAAGTGGATGCAGTACCAGAGTCCTGACGACAGGGTGATGGTATGCCAGTTACCGACCAGCGACTGGCGTGACGAGCAGTACGTAATGGGTTATGGGTTGTACGTGAATATGCTGGTTTATGCGTATCTTCGTCTTTACGGCGAACACGAGTCCGCCGCTCAGTTGCGCGAATCAATGAGCTGTCTGGAGGTCCGTGGCGAAGAGAAGAACCGTTATGAGCAAGAGGCTCTTGTGGAGCCATCTCCACCCTACTACGCACTCTACTCTTACAAGATCATGAGCAGCGACCGCTTCGATCTGCTGGGTAACAGCCTGGCGATTCTGACGGGAATTGCTTCGCCTCACTGGGCAGGAAACCTGGTGGCATGGATTGAATCCGAGTGCGAGGCCATGCGGGGCAGCGGAGAACTGGCCGTGAATTTGCCGCCCTGTCTGTTTCCGTATATCATGCCCCATCATGCGGATTGGCTGCCGCGATACGAGCGATATAACCGGCCCGGCGACTATCACAACGGTGGTGTGTGGCCATTTATCTGCGGTTTCTACGTGGCGGCATGCGTAGCGGCGGGGCAGATGGAGTTAGCGGAGTGCAAGCTGTTGGCTCTGACCGAACTGGTCAAACCATGGCACGAGAATGAGGCGGAGTGGGGTTTCAACGAGTGGATTCATGCGCAAACAGGTAAGCCCAGCGGTCGGGATTGGCAGACCTGGTCGGCAGCCATGTACCTCTACGCTGCTGACTGTGTGCAGCGGCAGACGACCCCGTTCTTCGATGAGATGCGCACAGGCAACCCAGTCGCCTGATTCCGTGCCCCATCCTGGAAATGCCCCAGTTGTACGATCCGCTTCGGCCACCAACTGGAAGGCCATTCAGAATTGGTAACGGTAAATGCCGTTCGATCCAGGAATGACGTTGATTTCGGATTGCCGGCAACTTGAAGGCTGCCGGTTATACAATTCACCCGGAACGAGAAACGGGATAAGTTCGTACCTTTTATTCGCGGCTTCGCCGCGTGGATTGATTTCTAAAAAATGGGTGGAGGGTGTAAAGACAGGGAACAGGGACTAGGAACCAGGGAATAGCCACCCCAGTGAGCCCGGGCCTGAAGGCCTCTTCGTTTGATGCGTGTATTCAGGAGCCTGAAGGCTCCTGCTCCCTCCGGTAAAACATCAGAACCTAAATGCCCATACACCTTCCGCACTTTATCCCACCCTAGCCGCAAAAACAAGAACACGGCGAGGGTGGGGCACCCGGCTTGTGCACTATGAAGTTTGAGTTATCCCACCCATTCGCAAAGAGCGCGAATGGATGGGGCACGGTACATTTTCGATAAGTCAAAAGTGGAACAAACATCACACAACTATTGCGCGGGGAAGTCGACGAACTTCTCTGCGCAGGAGGCTGGGACGGCGCTGGGCGGAGTTCCCTGAGGCGGGGTTCGCTGGATGGTGGAGTCGTTGCCTGCGGGAAGTTGGAGGTTGACGGGGCCGGGGCCGAGTGTGAGGTCGGCGTGGTTGAGGGAGTAGGTGTAGGCGGCCTGATCGGTGAGCTGGACGGCGTCGAGAGTGGCGGCGATGCGGTGCTGCTGGTCGTATCCGTTGAAGGAGATTTTGCCTCCGCCGGAGATGCGGACGTTATGCAGGGTGATGCCGGCCATGGTGGGCGGGGAGTTGCCCTTGAGGGCACCGTTGGCGGAGTAGCCGGTGTCGAGGGTGATGGGGTTGGGGGAGTTGCGAATGCAGACGTCGTCGTAGAGCACGTCGTGGGTGAGGCCGCCGCGCGAGCCGTTGGACTTGATGCGGAGGGCGTTGTCGGGGCCGTCGAGCGAGAGGTCGGTGACGCGGATCTGGCTGACGCCGCCAACGGTTTCGCTGCCGATGGACATGCCGTGTCCATAGTAAAAGTGATTGTGACTGATGGTCATGTTGGTGGCGCCGCCGGGACCGCCCTTGATGGCGACGTTGTCGTCTCCGGCGCGGATGAAGCTGTGGGTGATGGTGACGTTGCGCGAGCCGTTGCCGGGATCGACGCCGTCGGTGTTGCGGGCGAGGCGCTGGGGCGTGTCGATTTTGAGAGCCCAGACGGTGAAGCCGTTGCCGTGATTGTAAGAGACGTGGAAGTTGGGCGAGTTGCGGAGGGTGATGCGGTAGAGGGTGAAGTTGTCAGCGTAGTCGGCGACGAGGATGCGCGAGACCTGCTGACGGCCGCCGGCGCGAGCCTGTTCGGCGAGATCCCACGGGGAGACGGATTTGCCGAGAAACTTTTCACCGCCGCGAGCGTCGATGACGCCGTCTCCCATGATGGCTGCGCCGGAGATGTGGTCGGCGGAGATGAGGGGCTTGCATCCGCGGCCGCTGGCCTGATTGACGAGGCCGCAACTGCCGGGGGATGTGGCGTAAAGCTCGGAATCGCGGGAGGCGAAGAGGGTTGCGCCCTTGTCGACAATGAGGGCGACGCCGGAGCGGAGTTCGAGCGGGCCGGTGAGGAAGGCGTCGGCGGAGGCGTGCGGGCGCAGGAGGACGCCCTGGCCTTTGCGGCATTGATCAATGGCGTGCTGGATACGGGCGGTGTCGAGCCTGGACTCGTCGGCCTCGGCGAGGGTGCGGCCGGCGGCGGGAGCGAGTTTAGGGATGCTGTGGAGCTGGGCGTCGAGCGTGAAGCAGACGGGCGGCAGCACAGGCTCGGTGACGGTGCGCGTGTCTTGGGCGGCGAGAAAGGGCGCGAGGCAGAGGGGGAAGAGGGCGAGGATGAGGCGGCGGGACATAGTTTGCTCCTGGTGAAGAGGTCTGACCAGTTCAAGAGTACTCCTGAGGGCGAGAAGAGGGCGAGAGGGTTAGCGGTTACTCATTTGTTGGATTTCGGTGATTGAAAGGGAGGAAAGGGACGATAAAAACAGTAGGGGGAATTCATCTGGCTTCCCACCCTTTCGCCAGAAAAAAGGCGAAAGGATGGGGCACGGCGAGATTGTGGCATGGAGAGTTCGTGGTATCCCACCCATTCGCAAAGAGCGCGAATGGATGGGGCACGGAGAGATTGTGGGACTGATTGAGTGCCCGTGTTTGGGTTGAGGAGGGGATTATCGGCGCGCGCATGCGATTGGGAGATTTGCTGATACGGGCGAACCTGGTCCGGGAGGAGGATGTGGCCG
>CABEBC010000346.1_pt1 | contig 40389 bp, 33 predicted proteins | sample 3422291 | NCBI WGS metagenome assembly CABEBC01 (sample SAMEA5534345, study PRJEB31848) | metagenome | biome: tundra; feature: field; material: soil | place: USA | collected 2013-05 | depth 0.45 m
AATCACCCCAACGACGAAGACCTGTCCCTTCACCCCAGCGAGCAAAAATCGCTCGCCGGGGACCCCGAGTCGTTGGGGACCCCGATGAATCACCCCAACGACGAAGACCTGTCCCTTCACCCCAGCGAGCAAAAATCGCTCGCCGGGGACCCCGAGTCGTTGGGACCCCGATGTCGCCAAAAACAAAGCGAAAGGATGGGGCACGGGGCGTAATGTTGCTGGTAAAAGTTATTTTCGTGTATTGAGGGTTGAAAAGGTTGGTAAAGCTCTATATTGTTAAGCCATTGCGGGAATTGGCGGCTCCGGAGCTTCCGAAGCCGCACCCGCTGATTTGTGCGAACCCATGCTATTCATTAGCATCCACCCCCCCAAGGAAAGCAGGAGATCGGCAAATGGACACCAAGCCGGCACAAAATATTCAGGATACGTACCTGAACACGGTCCGCAAGGACAAGACCCCCATCACGATTTATCTGGTCAGCGGCGTCAAGCTCACCGGAAAGATCCGTTCGTTTGACAAGTATTCCGTGCTTCTGGAGAACAACAGCCAGGAGCAGTTGATCTTCAAGCACGCTATATCGACGGTGGTGAGCAACCGGGGCGTGCTTCACGGCGAACACCGTCCGGGTGGCGCTGCTCCCGAAGCTGGTCCGGCGCCGTCCGCGGCTCCAGCCGCTGGGGAGCAGCGATAGCAGGCGGGGAGCGTTCTCCATTGGCCGTTGAGGCGAACAGAACAGGCGTTCGGAGTTCCTTCTCTGCGCCCGGTTCAGGGCGCGAGAGCGGTGGCCCGGAGCGGGCAGTTCTGGTGGGAGTGGACCTAGAGCTCCGTTCCCGCGGCAAACCCGCAACACAGACAGATGCGCGACGCATGATGGCGCGCGCGGAGCCTGATGCCCTGGATTCCAGGGACGCTGAAGCTGCGCCTCCTGATACGAGCGTTTCTCCGGCCCGAGCAGCCTGGTCGCGTTCGCCCACGGAGCTGGACGCGGAAGAGTCTCTTGCCGAGTTTCGCGAACTGGTGGCAAGCGCGGGCGGCGTGGTGGCCGCGGAGATTCTGCAGCGGCGCGCCAAGCCCGATCCGGCCACGCTGATCGGCTCCGGCAAGGTGGAGGAGATTGCCGGGATAGCTGCCTCGGTGGAAGCCGACCTGGTGCTCTTCGACCACGACCTGACTCCTACCCAGTTGCGCAACCTGGAGGCCGTTCTACCCTGCCGCGTGCTGGACCGGACACAGTTAATATTGGACATCTTTGCGCGTCACGCTCGCACCAGCGAGGGGCAGTTGCAGGTGGAGCTGGCGCAATTGGAGTACCTGCTACCACGGCTGAGCGGCAAGGGCAAGGCGATGTCACAGTTGGGCGGCGGCATCGGCACGCGCGGACCTGGCGAAACCAAGCTGGAGACCGACCGGCGCGGGATCAATCGCCGCATTGACCGGCTTAAGCTCGATTTGGACGCAGTGCGCCGGGTGCGCAAGCAGCAGCGCCAGCGGCGGGAGTCTGTGCCGGTTCCTACGGTGGCGCTGGTGGGCTACACCAACGCCGGCAAGAGCACGCTCTTCAACCAACTGACCGGCGCTGCGGTGCTGCAATCGCCAAAGATGTTCGCGACGCTGGACCCAAAACTGCGAGCAATCGAGCTGCCCAGCCGCCGCAAGGTGTTGCTGTCGGACACGGTGGGCTTCATTCGCAACCTGCCGCATACGCTGGTCACCAGCTTCCGCGCCACGCTGGAAGAGGTGGCGCAAGCCGAGGTGCTGCTGCACGTGCGTGACGCGGCTTCGACTTACGGAGAAGAGCAAAAAACGCAGGTGGAGCGGGTTCTGGACGAGTTGGAGTGTCTCTCCAAGCCGCGCATCGAGGTGCTGAACAAGATCGACCTGCTGGGGGAGCCTGAGCGCGATGGCTTGCTGGAGCGGAGCGAGGCCGGAGCCGAGGTTGCCGTCTCCGCACGCACTGGCGAGGGAATGGATGCGCTGCTCTCGGCCATCGATCGCGCGCTGCACTCCGACCCGGTGATCGACGCCACATTGCGCATTCCGCAACACGAGGGTGCGGCGCTGGCAGCCATTGAGGCGGGGATGGTCGTTCATAGCAGAGAGTACGAAGGCAATCTTGTCCGGCTGACGGTGAGCGGACCGGCCTCGCTGGTGGGGCGGCTGCGGCAGTACCGGACGCGGGAAGAGTAGGAGGATTTTTTCTGTTTTGAAAGGGCGCGGCTAAAGCCGCGCCCTTTCAAAGCAATGACAGCGATACGATTCAAAGCAAAGCCGCGACCATTCAAAGCAAGAGCGACCGGACAATCATCGCATTGAGGAACAAGGAAAAGCCGTGAATCAAAACGCACCCACACCAGCCCGTTCCATCACCACTCTGGCTATCCGCGCTCTTCCATGGGGATATAGGGCGAGGGATAGGGCGGGCCGATGTATTCGGCGCGGGGGCGGATGAGGCGGTTGTCGTCCAACTGCTCGATGATGTGGGCGGCCCATCCGGCGATGCGGCTGATGGCGAAGATGGGTGTGTAGAGGTCGATGTCGATGCCCAGGGTGGCGTAGGTCGATGCGGAGTAGAAGTCCACGTTGGCGTTGAGCTTCTTGTCGGCGTTGATGTAGAGCTCAATGGCGCGGGAATAATCGAACCATTTGGGCACGCCGGCATCCTTGCCAAGCTGCTCGCTCATCTTGCGCAGGTGGGTGGCGCGGGGGTCCTCGGTTTTGTAGACACGATGTCCGAAGCCGGAGATCTTCTGCTTGGCCATCAACATACTCTTCACGAATTCAACGGGGTCGGCTCCGGCCTTGTCGATCTCGTAGAGCATGCGCATGACGCCTTCGTTGGCGCCGCCGTGCAAAGGTCCCTTGAGGGCTCCGAGCGCGCCGGTAACGGCCGAATGGACGTCGGAGAGGGTGGCAGCGATGACGCGGGCGGCAAAGGTGGAAGCGTTCAGCTCGTGCTCGGCGTGCAGCACCAGCGCCAAGTCCAGCGTGCGGGTGGCCGTCTCTGAGGGTTTCACGCCATTGAGCATCCACAGGAAGTTGGCGGCGTGGTTCAGCGAGCGGTCGGGCGGAACAACCTCCAGCCCCTTGCGCAGCCGGTCGTAGATGGCCACGATCATGGCGATCTGCGCGGTGAGGTTGAAGCATTTGCGCACGTTGGCGTCGTGGGAGTTATCCTTTTCGTCGGCATCGTAGAAACTGAGCGCCGAGACCGCCGTGCGCAAGACTTCCATGGGGGTGGCCGAAGCGGGAATGGTGCGCAGCATGTCGACAATGCGAACGTCCAGGCCCCGGGCGAGCTTGAGTTGCGACTCGAACTCGCGCAACTCAAGCTCGTTGGGCAGGATGCCATTCCACAGCAGGCTGGTGGTCTCTTCGAAGGTGGAATGCAGGGCTAGTTCGTGAATGTCGATGCCGCGATAAGAGAGCACACCGGCTTCTCCGTCGATCCAGCAGATCCCGGAGTTTGCCGCGACAACTCCCTCCAAACCCTTTCCAGCGACAGCAGTCGACATAGCCTTCCGATTTCTCCCTTATGGTGATTACTTAGGTGGATGCGGCAATTTTACCCGAGATGCAAAAGAGCCCGCGCCAAAAAGTGCTGTAAAGATGTTTATATCGTAGCGCTTCCATGGTTGTCACGGAAGGAGGGAGAGCGGGGAGGGAAAAAGGGCAGTAAAGCCCTTTTAGTGCACATACTGTGCAAAGTCGGGCAGCTTTCCCTGCACAAACAGGAATAGTTCTATATTCTGTAGATTCCACTCTTGCCGTCCGAAGCCAGAGCTTCGAAATCTGGTCTTCCAGGTGGGATCCCGGCAATCTATCGGGTAATTGGGGAGAAAATCCTTTTTTGCGGCGTCTAACCAGACAGGAAGACGTCATAAGAGCGGTTCTCCAATTCATTTGCCCTTGAAAACACTGTGCAAGGTGGCTTTCCCCTTATGAAAAAGCCACTCAGCGGTTGTGGTTTCGGGGTATAGCAATTGGAGAACCGCTGTAATCACGACAAACGGCCCGCAAGACGGGCTGCGAAGGAAAGGTAAACACATGAGTGAACTTGAAGATACCCCCCGGAACTACTCGGGCGCGTTTATGGCGGCCATCACCGTGGCTCTAGTGGCTGGGTTGGGCTGCCTGATCTGGAGCTGGTCGCTCAACAGCCGCCTGAACGGCCAGGAAGCCGCGCTGACCGATGCCAGGGATCAGAACAAGAAGCTGGCATCTGACCTGCGCGAAACCGATGCCCGGCTTAAAGTGGCAACTCAGGAGCTGGGCCAATCGCTTGGGCTGACGCAGAAGCAGATGGATGCACGCGCCCAGGAGATCATTCGGCGGGAGCAGGCCGATAGCAAGCGGCTGGAGAGCGCCCAGAAGAAGACAGCGCAGGATGTAAACGGGCTTTCCACGGACGTCACCGGCGTGAAGACCGACGTGGGCGGGGTGAAGACCGATCTGACCAAGACGCAGGGCGACCTGGCCACGACAATCAGCCAGTTACAGTCGATGAAGGGAGATCTGGACGGCCACAGCACCCTGATCGCCCGCAATCACGATGAGCTGGATGTGCTCAGGCACAAAGGCGACCGGAACTACTACGAGTTCACGCTGACCAAGGGCCAGAGGAAGCCGGTAGGCACGGTAAGCCTAACGCTGACCAAGGCCGATCCCAAGAAGAACACATTCAACCTGACAGTGGTGGCGGATGACAAGCCCGTGCCGAAAAACAACAAGGGAGTGAATGAGCCGCTGCAATTTTACAGCGGAAAAACCCCGCAGCTCTTTGAGGTCGTGGTGAACGCAATCAACTCAAAGAACCAGATTACGGGGTACCTGTCGACGCCCAAGAGCGCACCGGTTCCGCCTACTGTTCCATAACTGCGGTATGGGGGGTGAGCACCAGGTTGGCCTGGTACTGGAACCTGAAGGTGAAGTTCAAATCCTTGCGCGCCTCCCACTCCTGCCTGGACATACGGAAGATCCAGAAGGCGGTCCCCTCCATGCTCTGCCCTGGCTCGATGGTTGCGCGGGGCGATAACGGGCTGGAGTGCAGCGCGGCCAGCTCGGGATAGGCGAGAAAAACCTCATCGTATTGGCCCGCGCTTCCGGCGGAGACGGAGAGGATGCCGTCTGCCTGCCTGATATTGGCCAGCACCTCTTGAAGGACGAGCGGGTTTTTGCTCTGGTTGATCAGCTTGACGCGGGCAAAGACCAGCACCTGGTCGAAGCTCTGTTTGGCCATGGACTCGCCGTTGGCGTCGAATCCCGAGGTGACGACGTGGTTGGGGTGAGTCCAGACCTGAACAATCTCTCCGCTGACCACGGGCGGCTTTTGAGTCGCCAGCACAACAAAGGCGATGATCATCGTCACCAATACGGCCGCGATTACGCCCGCCCTGACCACGTGGGTGGTTCCCCTGGTGAACTCTTCACCGCGAGCGGCATCGTCAACATCTCTCGAGGATTCCTGATGGAGTAAGCTCATAGCGCCCTTATCTTATCTCTCCGGGCGCAAAATGGGCCATCAAATCCTGCATATCCTACTGAAAATGTGTGGATTTTAGACGGAAGAGGATGTTTTGGGGCCGCGCAGGGATAGGGGCAGAGCACATTGTGACGAGGGGAAGAAAACGAACACACCTCAAGCGCCCGCACCTTGACGGTCTTTCTCTTTCGCCCAGCCTTCCGCGCCTCTAGGTCTCGCTCGTGGGCGTGCTCGGAGTGGCGCTCGGAGTGGCGCTCGGGGTGGCGCTCGGGGTTGTACCCCGCAGCCGGATCACTGCATCCGCCTGAGCGCCCTTCTGGCCCTGGACGATATCGAACTCAACGTCATCGCCCTCTTTCAGCGTCTTGTACCCGTCCAACTGAATCGATGAATAGTGGACGAATACGTCCGGCCCATCTTCACGACCGATGAAACCGTAACCTTTGGCGTTGTTGAACCACTTGACCTTCCCTTTGTATTGAGCCACAGGGTCCTGCCTTCCTTACATCCTGTGATGTATGGCGGGCGAAAACAGGGGAATGCCCGTCGGTATCAATAATGACGCAAAATGCTCATGAAAAGATGCATGAATGTGCCTAAAAGCACATAAAAAGAGCCAAGGCCGGATTGTGGTTCCCGGCCCTGGCTGGGAAGGGTTGTATGTATGGGGCCTATTTGCGGCCGCTATTTCTTGCCTTTGCCTGCGAGCCTGCGTGCGAACAAGAGCACGGCGGAGAGCGTCTTGCCGTCCAGAATCGCGCCTAATTCGATTAGTTTGAGCAACTCAGAGAGTTTGACCAGGCGAAAGGCGATGTGTTCATCGTCTTCCGGATGGGCGTCGCCGGCCACCAGGCCCTCCGCTACAAAAACCTTCATCGACTCGCCCAGAAAGCCAGGGCTGGCATAGTACTCGACCAGCGGCTTCCATTTATTGGCACGGTAGCCGGTCTCTTCCGCAAGCTCCCGCTGGGCGCCCAGCAAGGGGTCTTCGCCGGGTTCCAGCTTGCCGGCCGGCAGCTCCCACAGGAACCGGTTGGCGGCATGACGATACTGCCGCTCGACCACAATCCAGGGGTCGCGCTTGTTTTTGGTGTTGTCGATGGCCAGGACAACCACGCTGCCGTTGTGGCGGACGATATCGCGGGTAGCCAGTTTGCCGCCGGGCTCGATAAGCCGGTCGCGCAGTACACGGAAGAGCGGCCCTTCGAAGACCGTCTCAGAGCTGAGCAGCTCAGCCTTCTCCTCAATCGCGGGCAGAAGCGCTTTGAGGGCCTTCTTTGCCCTGGGCTTCTTCAGCGCTTTCGCTTTCTTGAGGGCTTTCTTCGCCTTGGGCTTCTTCAGCGCTTTTTTTACTTGCTTGATGGCCTTCTTTACCTTGGGCTTGGCGGCCTTCTTCCCTTTGGATTTGGCGGCCTTTGCTTTTCTGGGCTTGGTGGCTTTGGCGGCTTTCTTCTTCTTCTTGGGCATTTCTTGTCTCTCCTCCATCGGGGCGATTGATGCGCACTCGGACAACATGCGCAATCAGATACAGAGTATACGCACAGCACGACCTTTTACAGCAACCAAAACGTACTCGTGCAATGATTGGGTCTGGCGTGGCATCCTAAACAGGTGCCGAATCCCATTCAGCGCGCACAGAGATCGGGTTCGCCGTGGGACTCAAGATCGGGAAGAGAACGAATTGTCGAACGCGGATTGTTATTCCATCACCGTCGTGCCGGGACTAAGCCGGCTGTTTCTGGAGTACTGCTCCGGGGCAGCGGCGGCGCGTGCGTACTATGCCCCTGGCTCATGGGACGAGAGCTGGCGGGAACGGCCGGAGATTCCCGCGCACTGGCCGGAGCTGGTGGGGCTGCTGGCCGGGCAGAATTCGTCCTCTGCCGCAAAAACAGGGGCTGCCGCGGCGGCCCTGGAGGCTCTCAGCGGCGGTGCGGGAGTGGTGGTAACCGGGCAGCAGGTGGGGCTGTTTGGCGGGCCGCTGTTCACGCCTTTGAAGGCGGCTACGGCGCTGGCGCGGGCGCGAGAGGCCACGGCCGCGGGCCGGCCGCACACGGCTATCTTCTGGCTGGCCACGGAAGACCACGACTTTGCGGAGATTAACCATGTGGTGTTTCCCGCGCGGCGAGAACTGCGCAAGCTGAGCTATGCGGCGGCGCCCGATGCAGCGCGACCGGTGGGCGGCATGGTGCTGGACGACTCGATTATCCCGCTGGTTGAGCAGGCGCGGGAGCTGTTGGGAGATTCCGAGGCCATGGAGACGCTGGCCGCTGCTTACCAGCCGGGGCGCACCCTGGCGCAGGCCTTTGCGGAGTTTTATTCCAGGGTTTTTACGGTGCAGGGACTGCTGGTGCTGGACGCGAGCGGACGCGCATTCCATCGCATGGGCGCGCCGGTGCTGCGTGCCGCGTTGGAGCGCGCCGACGAGCTACACCGGGCGCTTGTAGAGCGGAATAAGGAACTGGAGGCGACCGGCTATCACGCACAGGTGGCCGTGGGGGCGCAGTCCAGCCTGCTGTTTCTCATCGACGAAAAGACGGGCGCACGCGTGGCGCTCAAGCAGCTGATCCCGAGCGCGCAGGAGCCGGATGGCCTGTGGCAGGCGGGACGGCAGAGCTTTTCGACGGCAGATTTGGCGGGGATTCTGGATACCGAGCCGGAGCGCATTTCGCCTTCGGCACTGCTGCGGCCGGTTTTTCAGGATTTTCTGCTTTCGACTTCAGCCATCGTGGGAGGGCCGGCGGAGATTGCTTACTTTGCCCAGTCCGCCGTGCTGTATGAGCGCATTTTGGGACGAGTAACGCCGGCGCTGCCGCGTTTTTCCGCCACGCTGGTGGAGCCAAAGATCGGCGAGCTGCTCAAGAAGCATGGGCTGACGCTGGAGCGGGTTTTTGGCGAGAACTCCGCGTCGCTGGCGCAACTGCTGGCTGCCCGGACGATGCCGGAGGAGGGAAAGCGGAGGCTGGCGGCGTCGGGGACGGCATTGGAGGCCGAGCTTGCGGCGTTGCTGGAGTGGATGCGGTCGCTGGATGCGGGGCTGGGCCGGTCGGCAGAAACGGCGGCCAGCAAGATGCGCTACCAGATGAACCGCCTGCGGCGCCTGGCGGCTAACTTTCAGTTGCAGCGTGAAGAATCGCTCACACGCCAGGCCGAGGCTGTCAGCCACGCACTGTATCCCGGCGGCGCGTTGCAGGAACGGGTGCATGGCGCGGCTTATTACTTTGCCCGCTACGGTTTTGGGCTGGCGGAGGAATTGACCGCGCAGACTGCGATTTGCAGAACTGGGCACGCGGAGATGCGACTGTAAAAGACAGGGAATAGGGAATAGAAAAACGAAATCCACCTACTCTGGTCGCGCCGGCGCGCTCGAAGGCAACGCCACTGCAATGCTAGACTGACTTATCCGTTCTGGAGGTTTATAGCAAATGAAAACAGCTCATCGTTACGGCGTAGTTCTGCTTGCTGCCCTGGCTTCGCTCTTCCTCTTCCCTGCCCTGCGGGCGCAAGAGGTGCGGAATACCGCGCCAACGCCGGCGGCAGGCGCTGAGACGCATAAAGAGGCTGACAAGGACAAGGAAGCAACGGCCGTTCCGCCGGAGAAGACCGTGGCCACGCATCACGAAATAACGCTGGGCGGCAAGACGTTGAAGTACACGGCAACTGCCGGAACGCTGCTTATCCGTGATGAAGAGGACAAGCCCTACGGGAGCATCTTCTACGTGGCCTACACGCTGGATGGCGTTGACGCGCAGACGCGGCCGGTGAGTTTTTTGTATAACGGTGGGCCCGGTTCGGCCTCGCTGTGGCTGCACATGGGCTCGTTCGGGCCGGTGCGGATTGCGACCGACAGCCCCGACCCAACTACCGGACCGCCCTTCAAGCTGGTTGCGAACGAGTATTCGCTGCTGGACAAGAGCGATCTGGTCTTCATTGACGCGCCGCTAACCGGCTACTCGCGCGCCGTGGGCAAGGGTACGGCCAAGGATTTCACGGGCGTGGACCAGGACCTGCGCGCCTTTGACCGCTTCATCCAGCGCTATCTGAACGTGAACCAGCGCTGGAACTCGCCTAAGTTTCTCATTGGCGAGTCTTACGGTACGACGCGCTCAGCTGCTTTGGCCGATATGCTGGGCAACGACGGGGTGCAGCTGAACGGCGTGGTGCTGATCAGCTCGATTCTGAATTACGGCATCCGCGCCGGCGGCTACGACACGACCTACATTTCCAACCTGCCCAGCTACGCGGCGGCGGCCTGGTACTTCAACAAGATTCCCAACAAGCCGGCTGACCTGGCGGCGTGGGTGGAACAGGCGCGCGTCTTTGCCGCCGGGCCGTACGCGCAGGCGCTGTTTGCGGGGCACAACCTGCCGGCGGCGCAACTGGATGCCGTGGCCAAGGAGGTAAGCCGGCTGACGGGCCTGAGCGTGGATTACGTGAAGGAGGCCAACCTGAGAATCTCGCCGACGCGGTTCAGGAAGGAAGTGCTGCGCGACGACCGCAAGACGCTGGGCCGGTACGATATGCGCTTTGAAGGCGTGGACGTGGATGCGGCCGGCGAAGCGCCCAGCTACGACGCCTCCGACACGGGCATTATCGGCGCCTTTGTCGCGGCGCTGCACGATTATCTTGAGCGGGAGCTGAAGTACGAATCGACCGATGCCTACCGGCCCAGCGCCGAGTCGATTGGCCAGTGGGACTGGAAGCACAAACCCACCAGCGGCGGACCGGGGATGGGGGCCTTCGGGCAGTCGCAGTCCGAGCCGTGGGTGGCAGCGGACCTGGCCAGCGCGATCCGGAAGAATCCACACCTGAAGGTCTTTTCGGCCAACGGCTACTTCGACCTGGCCACGCCGTTCTTTGCCACCGAGTTCGACCTGGCGCACATGAACCTGGAGCCGGAGCTGCGCGGAAATGTGCAGTTTGGCTATTACCCGTCAGGGCACATGATCTATCTCAACGTCGATGCCCTGCGTCAGTTGAAAGGCGATTTGGCGAAGTTTATCGGCAAGGCGGGGAACTAGAACAATAATCGTTTTACTTCCCAGGTCCCCAAATGCGAGGGACCTCCACCCCACGGACGAAGACCTGTCCGTGGGGACCCCGGACCTGGGCACCCATTCATTTGTGGTCAGACCTGCGCCACCCTCCAAGGCGGGGAATTGAAGAATCCCTGACTCGGGAGAGTTTTCCTTCAGACTGTATAATCGGCGCGAACCATTGAGAGGTTTCCGATGAGACGATTTTTTGCAATCCTGGGCGTAACTTTTCTGGCGTTAGGGCTGTCGCAGGCTCAAACAGAACCCTGTGCGGTGGCGGGCACGAACAATGACTTTCTTGGCATCCAAACCATCCGCCTGTGGCCGGGAGACGCACCAGGGGCCATTGGCAAGGCCTGCGAGGATACGCCCACACTGACCATCTTTGAGCCCGCGCATGACCAGGGTAACGGCTCGGCGGTGGTGATTCTGCCGGGCGGCGGTTATACCCATTTAGCGGCTAACCATGAGGGCCGGCAGGTGGCCGACTGGTTCACCACGCGCGGCTTTCGCGCCTTCGTTCTGAGCTACCGGCTGGCCTCGCACGGCTACATTCTGCCGGCTCCGCTGCTGGATGCGCGACGGGCCGTGCAGACGGTGCGGGCGCGGGCTGGGGACTACCAGATCAATCCCAACCGCATTGTTATCATTGGTTTCTCAGCCGGAGGGCATTTAGCGGCGCTGGCTAGTACACAGTTTGTGGCCGGAAAACCGGACTCCGAAGACCTTATAGAGCGCGTCTCCAGCCGCCCGGATTACCTGGTGCTGGGCTATCCCTGGATCGGCGCTGTTTCCGAGTCTGATCCCCGCTATCTGGACCGCTGCAAGAAGGAGTACGCAATCGACAAGTGCGAGGCGCTGCGGACCGGGTACTCTCCGGACTTGTCGGTGACCAAAGAGACGCCGCCCACCTTTCTTTATCACACCTTCAACGACCAGTCGGTTCCGGTGGAGCAGGGGCTGAGGTTTTATGAGGCGCTGGTCAAGGCCGGCGTTCCCTCCGAAGCGCACATCTTTCCGAATGGACCTCACGGCGTGGGCCTGGGCAAGGGCGACGCCGTTCTGGACCAATGGCCCAACCTGCTGGAGAACTGGCTGCGCACGCAGGGGCTGCTGACGGCGGACAAACCGGTCGCCAAGCCGTAGCAGATCGGCAGCGGAAGCAAGCAGTTTGCAAGGAAGAAAAAGGCCTGAAAAATGAAGAAGCGGGCGACCGACTCTGGGAGTGGAAGGACTTCCCGAAGCCGGTCGCCCGCTGGACCCTGAACCGGGTCTAGGTGATAGATTCAGTCTAGGCTTGTTTCCGGCAAAATCAAGTTCTTTTTTGAACAATCGTTCCCAAGAGTGACCGCCGTCACGGGAGTCCCGAAATAGGGGTCAGATTCGTTGACTTGACGGTTCGCTCTTGATACAAAAAAGTGTTCACCCGCGCGCGAGAGACCCATTAGACCGCCTGGACAATCTGGATAAGCTGGACAAGCTAAATCAGCATGCAAGAGATCATTCAACAACTCGGGACGCTTTTGCTTGGCGCCATACCCACAATTCTGCTGTTCACCGTACTGGTTCTGGCGTACCAGTTTCTGGTACAGGGGCCGCTGACAGCCACGCTGAAAGAGCGCCGCGCCCGCACTGAAGGCGCGCAAGCGAAGGCTCACCAGGCCATTGCCCAGGCCGAAGATATGGCAGCCGAGTACGCCGAGCGGCTGCGCCAGGCCCGCAGCGAGGTCTTCAAGGCGCGCGAGGCGCGCGTGAAGCAGTGGAATGCGGAGCGCGACGCAGCCCTGGATGCCGCCCGCAAGGCAGCCGGGCAGAAGGTACTCCAAGCCAAGGCGGCGCTGGAAGCCGAAGCCGCGCAGGCCAAGCAGGCCATCCAGGCCTCCGCCGGAGATTTGGCCCGCCTGGTGGTGCGCGCCGTGCTGCCCGTGGCTGCCGGGGGGTCCCGTTGAGAGAATTCATGCCGCAAGGGCGTTTTTCCCGTTCCATTCTCCGCATATTGTTTTTGGCGATGTTTGTCGCCGCCGGGCTGGCTACGCCCATTCGCCTTACGTCCCAGACCTCATCTACCGCGTCCCTGCCGGCGGCGGCTACCGTTCCCAGTGACGCGGCCAGGCCCGAGGCTGCCAAACCTGAAGAGGCTCCGAAGTCCGAAGCAGAGACGAACGACGCTTACCTGCACTCCCCCATGGTGAAAAAGCTTGCCGGGATGCTGCATCTGGACGTGGATACCACGGCACGCATCTTCGAGGGCATCAACTTCGGCATTATCGTGCTGGCGATTGGCTTTTTTCTTTTCCGTTGGCTGCCCAAGACGCTGCGCAGCCGCGCCGAGAAGGTGCGCACCGGCATCGAGTCGGCCCGCAAGGTGAGTGAAGACGCCTATGCACGGCTGAGCGCCATCGAGGCCAAGCTCTCCGGGCTGGACGGGGAGATAGAGCAGATTCGCGCGCAAGTCGAGACGGAAAGCCGGGAGGACGAGGCGCGCATCAAATCCACAATCAAGGAAGAGAGCACCCGCATCGTGGCCTCCGCCGCACAGGAGATGGAAGCCACGGTGGCACAGGCGCGGCGCTCACTGCGCCACTTTGCCGCGGACCTGGCCATTGAACAGGCCGCGAAGCAACTGGCAATTACGGCGGAGACAGACCGGGCGCTGATTGCCGAGTTTCTGGGCGACACGTCCGTGACGGCAGCGCCGAAGAAAGGGCGGAAGTAGATGGCAGCCTTTGTTGCACGATACGCCCGCGCCTTTGCCGACGTGGTGACCGCCGAAAAGCTGGACACGGCAGCGCTGGACCGGCAGATGGATGATTTTCTTGCCACCTGGGATGCGAGCGCCGAGTTGAGAGAACTGTTTGCCAATCCAGCTGTTGCCGTTCCGCAGAAGATTGCGGTTCTGGACAAGATGAACGCGAAGCTGAAGCTCCAGAAGGAACTGCGCAACCTGCTGGCGGTGCTGATCAAGAACGACCGCATTGGCGAGGTGAAAGACGTGGCCGCGGCTTATCGCGTGGAGATGCAGGAGCGGCGGGGGATTCGTCCGGTAGAGATTGTGACCGCCCGCGAACTCGACGAAAAGGACCGCGCCGGACTGGTAGACGGGGTAAGTAAACTGGCGGGCGCGCAGATTCAGGCGAGCTTCAAGCTGGACAAGTCGATTCTCGGCGGAACGGTGGTGCGCATTGGCTCCACGGTTTATGACGGGTCGGTTCGCGGACGTCTGGAACGTTTAAAGGAAGTTCTTGTCGCTGGATAGCGACAAGAGCCAGGGACTAAGGGACTAGGGACTAGGGACTAATCCCTCAAAGGACAAAAATGGCTCAGATCAAGGCAGACGAAATAACGCAAATACTTCGCGAGCAAATCGCGAACTACGACTCCAAGGTCCAGGTGGACGAAGTCGGGACCATTACGTCGCTGGGCGACGGCATTGCCCGGCTTCATGGACTGGACAAGGTGATGGCCGGCGAGCTGCTCAGCTTTCCGCACGGCATCGCCGGGTTGGCGCTGAGCCTCGAAGAGGATTCGGTGGGCGCGGTGATTCTGGGCGACTACACCGAGCTGAGCGAAGGCGACGAGGTAAAGCGCACGGGAACGATTTTGAGCGTGCCGGTGGGCGAGGGCATGATTGGCCGCGTGGTGAACGCGCTGGGACAGCCCATCGACGACAAGGGGCCTATAGCCTCGAAGCAATCGCTGCCCATCGAGCGGCTGGCGCCTGGCATTATCGACCGGCAGCCGGTGCGCGAGCCGATGGCTACGGGACTCAAGGCTATCGACGCCATGATTCCCATCGGCCGCGGACAGCGCGAACTGATCATCGGCGACCGGCAGACGGGCAAGACGGCCGTGCTGCTGGACACGATTATCAACAACGCCAAGAACGATCTGATTTGCATCTACTGCGCCATCGGGCAGAAGCGGTCGTCCATCGCGCAAGTGGTGCAGACGCTGACCGAAGCCGGCGCGATGGGACACACCGTCATCGTTGCCGCCTCGGCCTCCGAGCCCGCGCCTATGCTTTACATTGCGCCCTACGCGGCCACGGCCATCGGCGAGTACTTCCGCGACTCGAAACGCCACGCGCTGGTGATGTACGACGATCTGTCGAAGCACGCCATGGCTTACCGCGAGATTTCTCTGCTGCTGCGCCGCCCGCCGGGCCGCGAAGCCTATCCGGGCGACGTTTTCTATCTGCATTCGCGCTTGCTGGAGCGCTCGTCGAAGATGAGCAAGGAAAAGGGCGGCGGCTCGCTGACGGCGCTGCCGGTGATTGAGACGCAGGCGGGCGACGTTTCGGCGTACATCCCGACCAACGTGATTTCGATTACCGACGGACAGATTTTTCTGGAGACGGATTTATTCAACTCCGGCGTGCGTCCGGCGGTCAACGTGGGGCTGTCGGTCTCGCGCGTGGGCTTCTCGGCGGCCATCAAGGCGGTCAAGCAGGTAGGCGCAACGCTCAAGCTCGACCTGGCGCAGTATCGCGAGCTGGCGGCCTTCGCGCAGTTCGGCTCCGACCTCGACCCGCTGACGCAGAAGCAGCTTAATCGCGGCAGCCGCTTGACGGAATTGCTGAAGCAGCCGCAGTTTCAGCCGTTGACCTGGCAGCAGCAGACGGTGATTTTATTTGCCGGCACGCAGGGCTATCTGGATGATTTTCAGGTCAGCGATATTCGCGCCTTTGAGGTTGGGCTTTACAAGTACTTCGAGAGCGCGCAGACGGCGCTGATGGAAGACCTGACCAAGAAGAAGGCACTGGACGACGACTTGCGCAGCAAGCTGCACGCGGCGCTGAAGGAGTACGCGGCGAATTTCAAGGCGGAGCTGGCGGCGCAGGAACCGGCTGCGGCGCCAACCACTCCAGCGGCAGACGCTAAGAAAGCTGCTCCAGCGGCAAGCGCCAAGGAAGCTCCTCCAGCGGCAAGCGCTAAGAAAGCTGCTCCAGAGGCAAGCGCTAAGAAAGCTGCTCCAGCGGCAAGCGCTAAGAAAGCTGCTCCAGCGGCAAGCGTTAAGGAAGCTGCTCCAGCGGCAAGCGATAAGAAAGCTGCTCCAGCGGCAAGCGCCAAGAAATAGGGAAGACCATGGCAAACGTACTCGATCTACGGCGGCGGATTCGCAGCGTGAAGAACACGCGGCAGATCACCAAGGCCATGAAGATGGTCTCGGCGGCCAAGCTGCGGCGCGCGCAGGAGCGGGCTCTGGCGGCGCGGCCTTACGCCCGGATGATCACCAGCGTGCTGGAATCGCTGACGCGGCGAGCTGATATTTTTGACGAGGAGACCGGCGAGCTGCGCCACCCGCTCTTTGCCACGCGCGAAGAGAAGCGGGTGCTGCTGATCGTCATCAGCGGCGACAAGGGTTTTGCCGGAGCCTTCAACGCCAACATCCTGAAGACGGCCTTTCAGTTCATCCACGGCAACTCCGTCCGGGAGATCGACATCGAGGCGGTGGGGCGCAAGGGGCGCGACCAGATGCGGCGGCGCTATCCGGCAGCGGTTTACACAGAGCAGACCGATGCGAATGGAAATAAGGTTAGTATCCGCGAGCGCAAGGCTCCGGTCGAAGTCACCGGCGACCATCCGGGAATGCTGTTGAAGCTGGAAGTCAATCGCGTCTTCGAACTGGCAGAGAGCGTCATCAATCGCTACGTGCGCGAGGAGATCGACGCCGCCTACATTGTCTACAACGAATTCAAATCGGTGATTGCGCAGCGGCTGGTGGTGGAGCGGCTATTACCGATTATGAAGATCGGCATCCCGCAGATTACCGGCTCGCAAGAACCGACCGAGGCCGAGCGCGAACGCATGGCCGAGGCCGCCCTGAGCGCGGGAATTCTGCTGGAGCCGGTGGACACCGCCGAGGCCGACGTGGAAGCGCGCAAGTTCGGCACCGCGCAGGTGGACTACATCTACGAGCAGCCGGCTGAGGAACTCTTCAACGGCCTGCTGCCGCAATACGTTTCTTCCATGCTGTATCACGCCATGACGGAGTCAGTTGCCGCCGAACACGCGGCCCGCATGACGGCGATGGATTCAGCAACCAACAACGCCTCGGATATGATCGACGCGCTCACGCTGCATATGAATCGCGTGCGCCAGGCGGCCATTACCAAGGAAATCATTGAGATTGTTTCCGGCGCTGCGGCGCAGTAATAACAAGAAGGCAGAAAAATGGCAGAGAACATCGGCAAGGTCATCAAGGTCTCGGGTCCCGCGGTGGACGTGCAATTTGAAGAAGCCACAATGCCGCCCATCTACCAGGCGTTGCGCGTCACCAGCGAGGGCTTCAAGGTGCCCACGCCCATCAACGTGATTCTCGAAGTGGAGCAGCACCTGGGCGAAGGGCGCGTCAGGACGGTCGCCATGGAAGCCACCGACGGCATGGTGCGCGGCATGAAGGCCATCGACCTCGGCGGCCCTATCAGCATGCCCGTCGGCAAGCAGACGCTGGGCCGCATTGTCAATGTTATCGGCGAGCCGGTGGACGAGCTGGGGCCGATCGGCGAGAAGACGCGCATGCCGATTCACCGGCCCGCGCCGCTGTTTGACGAGCAGTCTACCCATGAAGAGATGTTCGAGACGGGCATCAAGGTCATCGACCTGATTCAGCCCTTCCTCAAGGGCGGCAAGATCGGCCTGTTCGGCGGCGCCGGCGTGGGCAAGACGGTGGTCATCATGGAACTGATCAACAACGTGGCCAAGAACCACGGCGGCTACTCGGTCTTTGGCGGCGTGGGCGAGCGCACCCGCGAGGGCAACGACCTGTGGCTGGAGATGACCGAGTCGGGCGTGATCAAGCCGGGCGACTGGGCCAACTCGAAGTGCGCGCTGGTCTACGGCCAGATGACCGAGCCGCCCGGAGCACGCCTGCGCGTGGCCTTGAGCGCGCTAACCGTGGCCGAGTACTTCCGCGACGTGGAAGGCTCGGACACGCTGCTGTTCATCGACAACATCTTCCGCTTTACGCAGGCAGGCTCGGAGGTTTCGACGTTGTTGGGCCGCATGCCTTCAGCCGTGGGCTACCAGCCAAACCTGGCCACGGAGATGGGCGAGTTGCAGGAGCGCATCACCTCAACGAGCAAGGGGTCGGTCACATCCGTGCAGGCCGTTTACGTGCCCGCCGATGATTTGACCGATCCGGCGCCGGCGACAACCTTTGCTCACCTGGATGCGACCACCGTGCTGAGCCGCCCGCTTTCGGAGCTGGGGATTTATCCGGCCGTCGATCCGCTGGCTTCGACCTCGCGCATTCTGAGCGCGCGCATCGTGGGCCAGGAGCACTACGACGTGGCCCAGGGCGTGAAGCGTATTCTGCAACGCTACAAGGACTTGCAGGACATCATCGCCATTCTGGGCATTGACGAGCTTTCCGACGACGACAAGATCACCGTGGCGCGCGCCCGTAAGGTGCAGAAGTTCCTATCGCAGCCGTTCCACGTGGCCGAGCAGTTCACCGGTATCCCCGGAGCGTACGTGAAAGTGGCTGACACGGTGCGCAGCTTCAAGGAGATTATCGCCGGCAAGTACGACGATATTCCCGAGCAGGCCTTCTACATGAAGGGCGCGATTGAGGAAGTGCTGGAAACAGCCGAGAAGCTGAAGGCGAGTGTGTAGGAACAGCGGACAGTGAACAGTGGACAGTGAACAGTTAGTGTCGGTGCTGCGGCAACAGTTTTTCTGATCACTGTTCACTGATCACTGGCGACTGAAAGGAGCCCATGGCTGAGGAAACCAATCAACTGCGCGTGCGGCTGGTCACTCCAGAGCGGACGCTCTTCGATCACCCGGTGACGGCGGTCGAGCTGCCCGCGAAAAACGGCTACATGGAGGCGCTCTACGGGCACGCGCCGCTGATGGCCGAGCTGGGCGCGGGCGACGTAACCCTGCACGGCGGACCGAACGGCCCGGAGAGCGTGGCTCGTTACAACGTCAGTTGGGGATTTGCCGAGGTGCTGCCTGACCGGGTTACGATTCTGGCCAGTGACGCGCTCAAACCCGAGGAGATCGACGTACCCCGCGCTCAGGAGCAACTGGCGCGCGGTCAGAAGGAGTGGGAGCAGGCCGGCGACCGCGAAGAGGCTTATACAGAAGCCCTGCGCGTCATTGCCGAAGCCGAAGCCAAGATTGCCTCGGCGGCGGAGAAGAGCTGAGGCCATTCACCAATTCAATTTTCACGCAGAACGGCCCTGCTCACAAGAACAGGGCCGTTCTGATTTATACGGATTAACAGGGCCCTGATCTACGTCGATGCCTTGAATTCGGAAGCCCTTCAGTTGCAGCCAGCCAAGGATCGATGTATCTTCTTATGTGCGCGGGGAAACAAGCGCGAGCGCGTTTTCTACTGCGCGGAGGGTAGTCGTTATGCTGTCTGATCGACTGGTTCGCCGAGTTAATTCCATACGATGGCTTTTTCTGATTGCGCTTGTGACTATTGCCTGTTCTGCACAGGCGGCCCTGGCGGCCACCAAGGTCATCAAGGACGCGGATAAGGACGGTGTGGTTCGCATGAGGGTCGTGGACCGGCTGGAACTGCGCCTGAAGTCAAATCCCAGCACCGGGTATATGTGGTACGTGGAGAAGGAATCGACATCGCTGCTGAAGATGCATCACCAGTCGCAAACCGAGCCAACTGAGCGGGGCGTAGGCCGGCCTATCTTTCAGGTCTTCACGTTTGAGGCCCGGCACGCGGGCGATGGGGTTCTGCGGCTGCACTACGTTCGCAGCTGGGATAAGCCCGCACCGGACGATGAGAAGTTCAATATTCGAGTAGTGATCCAGTAGGACCGCAGCATGAACAGGATATACGCCTGGGTGTGTATTGGGTACGCATTGCAAGGGTTGTGAACCCCCTATGCAATGTGTCCGGAATACGCTTACAATGCTGCTAGAACGAACATGGCTAAGGCAAAGGAACGGATTTTCGAGATTGCGTGCCCGGATTGCGGGGCGATGCTGAAGGTGGATGCGGCTACGGGCCTGGTGGTGAGCCATACCCCGGCGCCGCGCAAACGGATGTTCGAGGACCTGGAGACAGCAGCCCAGGCCATGCGCGAGCATGATGAGCGCAAGGAGTCAATTTTCCGCCAGTCGGTGGAGGCGGAGAAGAACAAGGAAGACCTGTTCGAGAAGAAGTTTGCCGAGGCCCTGCGCAAGGCCAAGGACGCCCCCGATGGCAAGCCTCTGCGCGAGTTCGACCTGGATTGAAGGGCAAGTCGAGACAGGCAAACTCAGGTTCAGGCAGATTTTTCGCCGCGCTGTGCAGGGGCGGCGATTTAGAGCGATACTGGATGAACCGCTCCCGAGAATGCGATGACCGCAACCGGGACGGAAGGAGAAAAAATGGTGGTTGTGCCGCTTTCCAAGCCCGCGAACGATTCTGCATTGACACCTGAGGCCAAGAAGTCCGAGCCCATGAACTGGATCGGATTTGCGGCGGGTGGAACCCTTGTGGCAGCCGGTTTGCTGCTGCTGGTGGGCGAACGCCGCGCCGGGATGGTGGCCGCCGCTTCAGGCACTGCCCTGGCCATGCTTGAAGAGAAGGAGACGCTGCTCTCCTGCTGGAATGCGCTGCCCGTCTATATCGACCAAGTGCAGCGGGTGCTCAACCAGGTACAGGCCACCGTGGAAGATTTAGACACCAAGCGCGAAGCCCTGCATCGGGTTCTGGCCCGATAAGCTCCGGGGATAAATGGATGGGTTAAAACCCATCCCTACCAGCCCGCATTGATTCTGCTGGCATTATGCGGGGGTTAAAACCCCCGCCTCCCTCCAGGCCGAGTTTTCCCGCAGCTGTATATCCCTGGAATCGGCCTTAGCGGAGGCTCGCCGGCGGGGAATTCACCTCTGACAATTCTTTGAACCACGCATCGGGCAGCCGAAGCCCCGCCGCTCTAATGTTCTCTTCCGCGTGCGCGGGTGAGCATGTTCCGGGAATCGGCAGCATGACGCTGGAGCGCCTGAGCAGCCACGCCAAGGCTACCTGGAACGGGGTCCAGCCGAGCTCTTTGGCGGCCTTTTGCAAAGCTTCATTTCCCTGCCGATTCTGCCCCAACGGCGCCCAGGGAATGAAGGCAATACCGTTCTTCTCGCAGTGGTTGAGTAAAAAGTCCCATTCCCGGTCGGCAAAGCTGTAGCGGTTCTGCACCGAGACAATGGGCACAATTTTGCGCGCCCGCTCCACATGCTCCAAAGTCACATTCGAGAGGCCGATGTGACGAATCTTTCCCTGCTCTTGCAGCCGGGCCAGCGTCTCCATGGAGGCGTCAAAGGATACAGCAGGATCGGGAATGTGCAGTTGGAAGACGTCAATCTGATGAAGGCGCAGTCTCTTCAAACAGCCTTCCACTGAGGCTTGCAAATGCTTCGGACTGGCATTATGAATCCACTGACCGGGGCCGACACGCTCCCATCCGCCCTTGGTGCCAATCACCAGGCCGGAGGGATAGGGCGCCAGCGCCTCGGCGATCAGCTCCTCAGAGACGTTGGGACCATAGGAGTCCGCCGTGTCAATGAAGTTGACCCCCAGCTCGACTACGCGCCGCAGGGTTTGCAGAGCGGCGTTGCGATCCGCGGGCGGCCCCCAGATGCCTTTGCCGGTAATGCGCATGGCGCCGTATCCCAGGCGATTGACGGTGAGATCTCCGAGTTGGATGGTCCCGGCGTTGGCGGCAGAGATGGTTGGATTATTCTGGCTCATGCTTTGAATCCTCTCTTCTTTTGGCTGGCAGTTACAGCACACGGCGGAAAAACTACTTCTTGCGTTCGACCAGGTAGCGGGCGACGGCCTTCAATCCATCAGCCCGGCTGCCGTAGGGCGCGAGGGCGGCAAAGGCCTCTTCGATCAAGCGAGCGGCGTCGCGCTGGCTCTGCTCGATGCCAAAGACGGCCGGCCAGGTGGCTTTTTCCGTGGCCTGGTCCTTGCCGGCTGTCTTGCCCAGATGCGCGGAGTCCATGGTCAAATCCAGCACGTCATCGACGATCTGGAAGGCCAAGCCGGCCTTGCAGCCGAAGAGAGTGAGGCGGGCAACATCTTCCAAGGCTGCCCCGGCATAAACGCCTCCGGAGACGACGCTGACGCGGATGAGCGCGCCGGTCTTGGCACGGTGGATGGCCATCACCAGATCCGGCGTGGGCTTGAGGTGTTCGCTTTCGAGGTCCAGCACCTGGCCGCCGATCATGCCATCGACGGTGCCGACAGCGTTGGCGATGAGACCGATGATCTGGACAGTAGCCGCAGGTGGCGCGTCGAGGCCAGAGAGCACCTCAAAGGCGCGAGTTTGCAGCGCGTCACCAGCCAGAATGGCGATGGCCTCGCCGAAGGCCACGTGGCAGGTGGGCTTGCCGCGGCGCAGGTCGTCGTTGTCGAGGGCGGGCAGGTCGTCGTGGATGAGCGAGTAGGTGTGGAGCATCTCCAGGGCCGCGCCCAGCCGGTCGATTCCCGCATGCAGCGAGCCTGAGATGGTGACGGCGGCCTGGTAGGCCAGAAGCGGACGGAGCCGCTTGCCCCCGGCAAAGACAGAGTGGCGCATGGCGCCGTGAATCGAGGCAGGCACGGTTGCAACGCTGGGGAGCAACTCCTCCAGCGCCTGATCGGTCAGCGCCGCGCCTTCCTGCAGAAGCGATTTCACATCGACGGACATGGCTCTCATGATAAATGAGAGCGGGGCATTGGGCTATGAAAGGTCCGCAAACAGAGTTTGTGGCGAATCAATGTGTCTGGGCAGTCCACACGTCCTGCATCTATCACCCAATCCGTATCTGCGCTCACAGGAAGGACAGCGGAAGAAAAAGAGGAGATAAAAGGCATACCCCGCAATAAACATAGCCCATAACAGAGAAGCAAACACAAGCACATATAGAAAGGGATTTCTCGAATTTGGGAAAATACCGACGGCAAAAATGATCATTACTACGAATGGAGCCATTGCGATTGGCCCATACCATTTGTTTAGGAGCCGTTGTCGCTCAGCGAGCTTAGCGATCCTGGGCAAATCGTCCAGACTGGTAATGTCCCTGTCGTCGTGTGTTTTAAATCTCTTCGGTTGGCCTTCCATTATCCCACTCCAATCAATAAGATTCTAGCCTATCTCTAGAAAAAGAAATGCAAAATCGAAGTCGGTTCGTGAGAAATGAGCGCGATAAGGAGTAAGCGCCCATCTGTCCTGTAAGTGATTAGGAACGGCTCTGGCACAACGACCTCATGGCAGCAGGCGGAGGGTGTGGCGGGTCTGGGCGGCTACGGCTGCTGGGGTGAAGGGCAGCGCGAAGGTTGTGCCGCCGTACCAGTCATTCCATTGGTCGCGGAAGTAAGGCGAATAGGGATTGCCGCTTTCGCCCAGGACGATGTTCTCCGTGGAGCCGTCGATGTTGCTCCAGTCCATGGTGAAGCGCTGCGAGGGGCCAAAGGCGCGGCCGACCTGCTTGACGGTGGTGGTGTCTCCGCTGAGCGGCTGCTCTCCGGTTCCGGCCACGCGGCCAACGAGCGGCAGAAATACGGCCAACGGGTGCTCGATATCGACGACGTGCCAGCTTCCATAGCTCCAGCGCGTCACGTCGGAGGAAGCCTTGCCGTCTTTCATGCCCTTGCGGACAGCGTCGGTTAAAAGCTCGTCCCAGTTTTTGTAGGCCGGAGGAAGCCAGTCGGAGCTGGCGTGCATGATGATCTCTTCCTCGGCAAAGTTGGATTCGGCCCAGCGATACTGCGCTGCTATTTCCTTGCCCAGCTTTGGCTCCAGAATCAGCGGCCAGAAGGCGCGGCGAGTCTGGGTCACGATGGAGGCAGCGGCGGAGTCGGTGGTGAGGCGGCCATCCCAGGCGCGCATCAGAGCGGCAGCCTGGCGGAGGCGGTCGTCGGCGCTGGGGGTGTGTTCGATGGCGTAGGCGAAGCGATGGGCCAGCTCCTGATCGACCTCGCTGTAGATGTCGGTCTGGACGGCGAGCAGGTCGGCGGGGGTGAGGTGGTCGCGACCGTCCAAAAGCTTGTAGATGCGCTCGGCGCGGTAGGGGTCGGGCCACTCGGCGGTGAGCGGAATTACCGACAAATCATTTTTGGGAAACGGATCATATGGAGGTTCATGGGTGGTCACGCGAGAGTTGGCCGTTGCCAGAAAGCCGGAGGGAGGATCGACGGCGTGGGGCATTGCTTCATAGGGAATGTAGATCAATTGAGGAATCCAGCTAAGTCCCCATTCGTAACGCGAATAAAGCTGGTCGGTTGGAATCGGTCTTGTAAAAACTCCTGTCCCACCCAAGCGTATCGGCACCTTGCCGATGGCGTGATAGGCGATGTGACCTTGGTCGTCAGAGTAGACGACATTCTGCGTGGGCCAGGACCAGGTGGCGAGCGCGGCAGAAAACTCCTTCCAGTTGGAGGCGACGTTGAGCTGATAGAGCGGCAGCGAGTTCAGAGTTGGATCGTAGAGAGTCCACTTGAGAGCGATGGGTCGGGTTTCTTTGGTGAAGATGGGATTCAGCAGCGGGCCGTGAGCGGTCAATTGTACGTCAAGCAGTACGTCCTTGCCGCCGCGGACTTTGATGACTTCGTGATCGATGGTTAACGGATACCATTTTTCATCGCCGCGCTCATAATGCCCCTTGCCGTCGAGCTTTTCGATGTAGAGATCCTGGACATCGGCATAGAGAGCGGTAAAGCCCCAGGCCACGTGTTCGTTGTGGCCGGCGATGACGTAGGGCATTCCGGGCAGCGTGACGCCAGTGGCGTGGAAGCCGGGCGCGCCGTTGCTTACCTTCACTTTCAGGTCGGCCATGTACCAGATGTTCGGCTCGGTCAGGCCGAGGTGCATATCGTTGGAGAGCAGCGGCTTGCCGCTGGCTGTATGGCTTCCGGAGATGACCCAGTTGTTGGAGCCCAACGCGCAGCCTGCGCAGGCAGGCAAACCCAGCAGGGCGCGTAGGGCAAAAGTGTCTTCGTGGATCTCAAGAACACGGGGCGTATTGAGATTCTGCGTATCCCACCCATTTCGCAAAGAACGCGAAATGGATGGGGCACCCAACATCTGTTGAGCCTGCGAACTGGCGGACGGCGCTGCGGCGCTGGCCTGGCTGCGGTCTTCGTCGTCACTGGTAGTCTTGGCTGACTTGGGATTCGGCTGGCTCGGGTTCGCTTGCACGCCAGTGGGCGGATGGTCGCGCCATGAGCCAACCGGATAGAGATCGGCCTCCAACTTGGGGTTATTCAACCGGGCAGAAATATAATCCCGCGAGAGCTTGGTCTCCCAGTGCGTGTCCAGCATTTGCACCATGGTCAGGCCGATGCTGACCGAGTCCACGCCGCTCCATGGCTGGGGACGATAGCCGAGCAGACGGAACTCCGGCGGCAGCGTGGCCTGATGCTGGGCGATGAAGAGGTTCACGCCGCGCGCGTAGGCGTCGAGGCGGGCGCGGTCAGCCGGGGGCTGGTTGGCGTAGATGCGCCGAGCCGTATTGCGAAATTGCAGCACCCGCTGCGCACGGTCGTGTTTGACCATCGATGAACCAATAATCTCCGCCAATTCCCCGTTGGCGTTGCGGCGGAAGAGGTCCATCTGCCAGAGACGGTCCTGCGCGGTCACATAGCCCTGAGCCACGAAGAGATCGCCCTCAGTGGCCGCCTCGATGTGGGGCACGCCGTGAGCGTCGCGGCGGACGATGACCGGAGCAGAAAGCCCGGCCAGGTGCAGGTCGCCATCCAGCACAGGCAAAGCAGCCGTGGCCGCCGAACGCAGCCACAACACGCCCGCGACGGCGGCCAATAGAACGGGCGCCAGCAAGCCGCCGGCAGACCAGAGCAGAATCTTCGGCCAGCGACGTTTACGGCTGTGAGCGAGAGGTGTAACGATAGTAGCGGGCGATTGATTACTAGGTTCAATGTCGAGCATAGGTCATTCACAGAATAACGCTGCCGTAACCCGATCTACCCTAAGCCAATCATTTATTATCCACTCTAACCACCAATGTAACCGTGAGGTCATCATGCAGCTTCTCATTTTAGGCAAGGGAAAAACCGGCAGCCTGGTTGCCGAGGTTGCTCGCGAGCGCGGCCACGCGGTGCACGCACTGGACATCAACGATAACCCACACGCCGCAGCGCTGACGAGCGCCAACCTGAAGGGCGTGGACGTGGTGATTGACTTTACGTCTGCTGAAGCGGCTTTGGAAAATATACGCACCGTGCTGGCTCTCGGCGGATGCATCGTAGTCGGCACCACTGGCTGGTACGCCTCTTTGGACGAGATGAAGTCCCTGGCAGCGGAGCACGGTGGCGCGCTGCTGTACGGAACCAACTTCTCCATGGGCGTGCAAAAGCTGTTCCGGCTGACCGCCGATCTGGCCAAAATGGAAGGCTACAGCTTCTCCATCGCTGAAACCCACCACACCTCCAAGCTCGACGCCCCCTCCGGCACCGCCATCACTCTGCGCGAAATCATCCAGGCGGCGAGTCCGGGTATCGAAGTCCCCATCACTTCTCACCGCGTGGGAGACGCCAAGGGCGAGCACGTTGTCACTGCATCAAGCGAGGTGGATATTTTGGAGATCCGCCACGACGCGCATAGCCGGCGCGGCTTCGCCCTGGGCGCCGTCCGCGCCGCTGAGTGGCTCGCGCAGAAATCCGGCGCATGGGACTTTCGCGAAATCTGCGACCAGTTGTGAATCCAGGCTTGCCTGGTTGCTCAGAACTGCAAAAGCAGCGCGTCAACCCATTGAGGCGTGGCTTTCCGTGCGTGCGAGTCACTGCGGCGTAGGAAGATTCGCCGCCAGCTCTGAGGAGGGAACGGCAGCAAGCACTTCTACCGTGGCGGGCAGGGCTGTGGGCAGCGGGCCTTCCAGGGCCAGCTTGAGCACCTCATCCATATTGTCCACGAAGTGGAGCTTGATGGAGCTCTTGATGTTGTCGGGCAGCTCGGCGATGTCCTTCTCGTTGGCGCGGGGCAGAATCACTTCAAAGATGCCGGCGCGCAACGCGGCCAGCAGCTTTTCTTTCAGCCCACCGATGGCCAGCACTTTTCCGCGCAGGGTGATTTCGCCGGTCATGGCGATGTCGCGCCGCACGGGGATCTTGGCCAACGCACTGGCCAGCGCCGTGGCCATGGTGATGCCGGCCGAGGGGCCATCCTTGGGGATGGCGCCTTCGGGCACATGCAGGTGCAGGTCCACATTGCGGTAAAACTCGCGGCTGAGGCCGAGGGCCTGCGCACGCCCGCGAATGTAACTGAGCGCCGCCTGCGCCGACTCCTGCATCACGTCGCCCAACTGGCCGGTGATGGTCATCTTGCCCTTGCCGTCGAGCACCTGCACTTCCGTGGTCAGGATACTGCCGCCCACTTCCGTCCATGCCAGGCCGGTAACCAGGCCGACTTCGCTCTTTTCATGCACCTCGGAGTCGCGGAACTTGGCCACGCCCAGAAACTCGCTGACGTTGGCGGCGGTGATCTCTTCCTTGTGCTTCTTGCCGCCCTTGACCACGCGGCGAGCCACCTTGCGGCAGATGTTGCCGATCTCCCGCTCCAGATTTCTGACGCCAGCCTCGCGCGTGTAATAGCGGATGATCTCGATGATCGCGTCGTCCTTGAAGATTAAATTTTTCTCGCTCAGGCCTGTCTGGGTGCGCTGCTTCTTCACCAGATACTGGCGGGCAATCTCCAGCTTCTCCTGCTCCGTGTAGCCTTGCAGACGCAGCACCTCCATGCGGTCCTGCAGGGCGGGTGGAACAGTGTGCATCACGTTGGCGGTGGCCACAAAGAGCACCTGCGAGAGATCGTAGTCCACGTCCAGGTAATGGTCCTGGAAGGTGGAGTTCTGCTCCGGGTCCAGCACTTCGAGCAGCGCCGACGCGGGATCTCCGCGGAAGTCCGAGGCCATCTTGTCCACCTCGTCGAGCAGGAAGACGGGGTTCTTGGTGCCTGCCCGCTTCATGTGCTGGATGATCTGACCGGGCAGCGCACCAATGTAAGTGCGCCGATGGCCTCGGATCTCGGCCTCGTCGCGAATGCCGCCCAGGGAGAGCCGCACGAACTTGCGGCCAGTCGCTTTGGCGATTGACATGCCCAGCGAGGTTTTGCCCACGCCCGGCGGGCCGGCAAAACAGAGAATCGAGCCCTTCGGGTTTTTCACCAACTGGCGCACGGCGAGAAATTCAAGAATGCGCTCTTTGATTTTTTCCAGGCCGTAGTGATCCGTGTTCAGCACCTTTTCGGCGTAATCGATGGAGCGGGTTTCCTTGGAGCGCTTTTTCCACGGCACGGCCAACAGCCAATCGATGTAGTTGCGGCTGACGGTGGACTCGGCCGACATGGGCGGCATGGCTTCGAGCTTCTTGAGTTCCTGAATGGCCTTGTCGAGCACCTCTTTGGGCATTCCGGCGACTTCAATCTTTTTGCGCAGCTCGTCGAACTCGCTCTTTTCTCCGCGGCCCAACTCCTTTTGGATGGCCTTGATCTTCTCGTTGAGGTAATACTCTTTTTGGGCGCGCTCCATCTGCCGCTTGACGCGCGACTGTATATTGCGGTCGAGATCGAGTTTTTCGATTTCGACGTCCAGCACGTCGGCAATGCGCGCCAGACGGGTGGCGGGGTCGAAGATGGCCAGCAGGTCCTGCTTCTCCTCGACGCCGAGTTGCAGGTTGGCGGCGATGGTGTCGCTCAGCTTGGCCGGCTCATCCATGCGCACGGTAGCGATGATGGTCTCGTAGTTAAGCGACTGCTGAAGCTTGACGTATTGCTCGAAGAGGCCGGTGACGCGCGTCATGAGCTGCTCGACAGCCGGGGTCATTTCAAACTGGCTCTTACCCACGCGCACCGTGGCCACGAAGAAGCCGTCGTGGTCGTTGACTTCGATGGACTTGGCGCGCTCCACGCCCTCGACTAAAACTTTTATATTCCCGTCCGGCATCTTGACGCTCTGCACGATATTGCAGATGGAGCCGACCTGGTAAATCTCCTTGGCTTTGGGTTCGTCGACCGAGGCATCATGCTGGGTGGCAAGGAATATCTTGTGGTCGCCGGTGAGTGCCTCTTCGAGGGCGCGCACGCTGGACTCGCGACCCACCACGAAGGGCATCATCATATGGGGAAAGATCACCATGTCCCTGAGGGGCATCATGGGCAGCTTGCGCGCTTCGGTTTTTTCGCGGGATGCGGTCATTGGGACACCTGATCATTGGACGCGCGAAGACAGCTTACGGCTCACAGCCGGATGAACATGGCCTGATGGGATTGTACAGCGGAATATGCTGGCGGGGAAATTCGAGTGGCGCCGCAGGCCTGAAGATTGCGGCTGCGATTTGCTCTGATTATGCCATTTAGATTCATTGGATTGCAAAGCGCGACAGGGCCAATTATCATTTCTTCTACGAGTTGACGAGCAGGGGCGCTTGTTGGTTGAGACGGCCTATCGATTTGGACTCTGAGGTTGAGGCGACCGCATAAGGCGAATATTGACGCCCGAACACAGCGATCATCACAGTTTGCATTTTGTCGCGCTCACGATATGCTAACGCAATACTCCAAAACCGTCCGGGCACGCTAACGAGGTTTTCCAATTATGCGCGACACGTCACAGACTCACATTGTAGGCACGCCGGCCCTTCGTAAGGAAGGATACGGCAAGGTGACGGGAGGCGCGCGTTATATAGACGACATCGCTCTACCGGGCATGTGGCATGGAGCCACAGTGCGCAGCAACATTGCGCGCGGCATTATCAAGGACATTCGCTTTGGCGCCGGCATCGCATGGAACGAGTTCGTGATCGTTACCGCGAAGGACATTCCGGGGGATAATTGCATTCCGCTGATCATGGATCACGACCAGCCGGTGCTCGCCGAAACGCAGGTGAATCATCCCGAAGAACCGGTAGTGTTGCTGGCGCATCCTGACAAGGCGCGGCTGCATGAAGCCGTGACCGCAATAGAGATTGACTACGAACCACTGCCCGCCGTTTTTACCATCGAGGAGAGCGAGCGGCAGAAGACGATTGTGTGGGGCGAGGACAACATCATCAAGCGCTTCCTGGTGGAAAAGGGCGATGTGGACTCCGCATGGCAGTGCGCAGCGCATATCCTAACGGGCGAATACCATACCGGCGCACAGGAGCAGCTCTACATTGAGAACAACGGTGTCATTGCGGATTGGTCGGAGGCCGATGGCCTCATCATCCGGGGATCCATGCAATGTCCGTACTATGTGCACAAGGCGCTGCTGCGCGTCTTTGATTTGCCCGCGGAGAAGGTTCGCGTGATCCAGGTGGAGACGGGCGGCGCATTCGGCGGCAAGGAAGATTATCCCTCACTGATTGCCGCTCATGCCGGCCTGCTGGCGAAAAAAGCCGGACGACCGGTCAAGATTATCTACGACCGCGAGGAAGATCTGGCGGCAACCACCAAGCGTCATCCGTCGCGCACCCGTTACCGCACGGCAGTGGATGGGAATGGGCGCTTGCTGGCCATGGATATCCAGGTGGACCTGGATGGCGGCGCGTATGCCACCGTGACGCCGACGGTTCTTTCGCGCGCGACGATTCATGCCGCCGGCCCGTATTACTGCGAGAACATTCGTATTCGCTCACATGCCTGGGCGACGAATCTTCCGCCGCATGGCGCCTTTCGCGGATTCGGCTCTCCGCAGACCATCTTCGGTATTGAGCGGCATATGGACCAGATCGCGAAGGCCGTTGGAATTTCTCCGCAGGAAGTGCGCCGACGGAATTTTCTTACACAGGGCAAGACGACGGCCACAGGCCAGGAGATCCGCGATGCGATTGACCTGCCGGGAATGCTGGATCGAGCACTGAAGATTTCGGACTATGAAGCCAAGCACTTGCGTTTTGCGCGCGAGAACGCAACGTCAAGTCCGATTAAGCGCGGCCTTGGAGTGGCCAGCTTTATGCATGGCGCGGGATTTACTGGTTCCGGCGAGCGCTATTTGAATTCGCTGGTTGGGCTGGAGGCGGACGCCACAGGCCATGTTACGGTGCTGGTTTCCAGCACAGAGTTTGGCCAGGGAACAAACACCATCCTTAGCCAGATTGCCGCCGAGGCGCTCGGCCTGTTGTGTGAGGACATATCCGTTGCGCAGCCGGATACGCAGCGCGTGCCCAACAGCGGACCCACCGTGGCCTCGCGCACGACGATGATTGTTGGGCGGCTGGTGCAAGATGCTGCTCATGCCCTGGCCGATATTTTGCGGGAACAGAAACTGCTTGGCGAAAAATTTTCCTCGGCGGAGTTTCGCGCCGCTTGCGCGGCTTACACGGCGCAGTTTGGCGCATTGCGTTCCGAGGCTCGCTATCAGGCGCCGAAAGACATTTTCTGGGATGACGTGGCGTACAAGGGCGAGGCATACCCGGCCTTTGCCTGGGCTATCTATGTGGCGGAGGTAGCCGTTGATACGCGCACCTATTCCACCCAGGTGGTCAACTTTTATGCGTTGCAAGAGGTGGGCAGAGTCATCAATCCGCTGCTGGCCGCCGGGCAAATAGAAGGCGGCGTGGCCCAGGGCATTGGCTATGCTCTCTACGAAAAGGTTGTTTGGAAGAATGGCCGCATGAGCAACAACCAGATGACCAACTACATTATGCCCACGGCGGTGGACGTGCCTAACATCGAGGTTTACTTTGAGGAAACGCCCTGCGTGCACGGGCCCTATGGCGCCAAGGGGCTGGGCGAGTTGCCGCATGATGGTCCCGCGCCCGCGATTCTGAACGCGATTCAGGACGCGACCGGCATCAACCTTACCACCATTCCCCTGCTGCCGGAAGATATGTATCTGCGCATGGCGGAGACGCCGGAACCTGACACTAAGGAAACTGCGGGGTATGCGAAATGAGCGCGGCAAAGATGCATTGGCCGGAAATCCGGTTCAAGGTGAACGGCGCAGAGCGCGGCGTAAGCGTACCGCCGATGAAGCGGCTGCTGGACGTGTTGCGTGAGGACCTGGGACTGACTGGCGTCAAAGAGGGCTGTGGTGAAGGGGAATGCGGATCCTGCTCCGTGCTGCTGGATGGCGTGCTGGTGAACAGTTGCCTGGTGCCCGCACTGCAGGCCAGCGGCTGCGAAGTGCTCACAGTGGAGGGGCTGGCAACCAACGGCACGCTGGCGCATATTCAGCAGACGTTTCTGGAACTGGGTGGAACGCAGTGTGGCATCTGCACGCCGGGCATGATGCTGGCCGTGGAATCACTGCTGAGAAATAATCCTCAGCCGGACCTTGATGAGATTCGTGAAGGCCTGGCCGGAAATCTCTGCCGCTGCACCGGCTACATGCGCATCATCGATGCGGTTAGGTACGCAAGCCAGTCGCCTCTCCTTGCCGAGGAACAAGCAGAGATAGACGCGGTGCGCAGATGAGATCGAATGCTTCTCAATACGAATTGGTTGCGCCGGGTTCTCTGGATTCGGTGCTGGCGCTGCTGGCTGCGGAACCGGGAGCGTGGACGCCCATGGCCGGCGGCACTGAGCTGATGGTCGCGCTGGGCGCAGGACGACTGGAGCAACACAAGCTGGTCAGCCTGTGGGGCATCAATGAGTTGCGACAGATTACGGCAAGCGATGATTGGCTGAGCATCGGTGCCGGCGCAACCTTTACCGACATTCGCCAGAACGCCATCGTCGCGAAGGAATGTCCGCTGCTGGCGCGCGCGGCAAGCTGGACCGGCGCGATTGCCAATCAGAACCGCGGCACGCTGGGCGGCAACATTGTGAACGCCTCGCCCGCCGCGGATTCTCCGCCCGTGCTGCTGGTGTATGAGGCGGAGATCGAGCTGGTTTCCGCGCAAGGCGCGCGCCACATGCCGTACAGCGAATTCCATCTGGGATACAAGCGCACCGTGCTCAAGCCGCAGGAGTTGGTGAAGGCCGTGCATCTGTCGCGCGGCCGCCGCCTGCCGGTCGAGTATCTGCGCAAGGTGGGGACGCGCAATGCGCTGGCCATCTCCAAGGTGGCGCTCGCCGGGGTGGGGGCAATGCAGTCTGGAAAGGTGAGCGCAGTGCGCATCGCCGCGGCCAGCCTGCGCGAGACGCCGGCACGCCTGAGCGCTACCGAGGCCGCTCTGCTCGGCCATGCACTGACCCCCGAGCGAATTCAGGCAGCGCGCCAAGCTCTGCTTCAGGAAGTGAAACCGATCGACGATATTCGTTCCACGGCAAACTATCGCGCCCACGTTGCGGCGAATCTGCTGGAAGAATTTCTTGAGCAGATGGCCGCTTCGGATTCTAAGACACGCTCGTAGGGATTCCGGATTACTTCAGAATCTCTGCCACAGCTTTTCGGCTGAAGCTCTTGCCTTGGCCATGACCTCATGTTCGTCGATCTCAAGTAGCTTTCTATCCTGCATGACAATCCGCCCGCCGATGATGGTGGTTTCGACAGAGCGCCCGGAGACGCCAAAGAGGATGTGGCCGGTGATATTCGAAGCGTGCAGCGGCGTCGGCGGATCGTAGTCCACGATGATCAGGTCAGCGTGCGCACCGGGAATCAGTTTGCCCACCGTGCGTCCGAAAGATTCACTCGCCAGCGCGGCATTCGCGCTGAAGAGCATGGCAGGAACCTCCGTCCATCCAGCTCCTGGCTGACCTGTCAGATGCTTTTGCAGAGCGTTGGCAACCTTCAGCGATTCGAATATATCCGTGGTGTAGCCGTCGGAGCCCAGGCCAACCCGCACGCCGCGGTGAATCATCTCCAGCACCGGAGCGGCACCTACCGCATTCGCCATGTTCGATTCGGGGTTGTGTATGACATTTGTCTTGCTCTCTTTTAACAACTCGATCTCGACGTCGTTCACATGCACGCAATGGGCGGCGATGGTCTTGCTGCCCAGGATGCCTCGGTCGTGCAAGCGCTCGACCACTCGCATTCCATGCTCGCGCTGGCATTGGTCCACATCGGCCTCCGCCTCCGCAGTGTGAATATGAAAGCCTGCACCGAGTTCCTTTGCAAGCAAAGTGCAACGGTCCATGGTCTTGTTGCTCACGGTAAAGGAAGCGTGCAGTCCGAAGAGTCCCCGCAGAAGACTGTCTCCGGATTGCTTGCAGTCCGCGAGGAATGCCCGATTTTCCTCGATGCTTTGATTCGCAACTTCAGAGCCGTCGCGATCCGTGACCTCATAGCAGAGACAACTGCGCACGCCGGTCTGGCGCACGGCTTCCGCGATGCGGAAGAGGCTGCCGGTTACAGCGCCGGGACTGGAATGGTGATCGAAGATGGTGGTGGTTCCGTTTTTGCTGCAGTCGATCAACGCCACCATGGCGCTCAAATACACGTCCTCCAGGGTGAGAACCCTGTCCAGCCGCCACCAGAGACGCTCCAGAATCTGCAGAAAGTTTCCGGGAGCTTCGTCCTTCAGCGCCATTCCGCGGGCAAAGGTGCTGTACAGGTGCATGTGAGTGTTAATAAGACCCGGCATGATGATCCGGCCACGCGCATTCACGAACTGAGCTGCAGAATGCCTTCGCCTCAAATCAACTGTTCCGCCAACCTCGGCAATCAGGCCATCCTGAATGACGACACACCCGTCCTCGATCAAAGGCAAACGATCGTCCTGCGTGATCAGTGTTCCATTCCCGACCAACAACATGAATGATGCCTCCATTGGCCTATAAAAGCGGATTATAATCTTTATCAGGTAGGGCTTGATACTCTGATTTATTCCTAATAGAATCGCGCGCGGTTTGGACTATATTGTTAACACTGCCTGATGCCGGATGTGCTATCCTTGACTCCCCGATTGAGTAGAAGGTGGAATGGCAAAACTAAGTGTACAAATCTGCGGGCTCAATTTTTTGAACCCGATTCTGCCTGCCGCCGGGCCGCCATCCAAGGATGGCGCAATGCTGCAGGCAGCGGCAAATGGCGGCGCAGGCGGATTAGTTACCAAGACGATCTCCGTGAATCCGGCCGAGGTGCCGCGCCCTTGCATGGCTGAGATCCGAGGCGGATTTCTGAATACGGAACTATGGTCCGAGTTACCCAAAGAGCAATGGATCGAGACGGAATACGCGCTGGCCAAGGCCACCGCGCTGCCGGTGATCGTAGGCCTGGGTTATACGGCCAATCAAATTCGGGAACTTGCTCCTTTGGTGAAGCCATTCGCTGATGCGCTTGAGCTTTCCACACATTACGTCGGCAACGATATTTCCCCCATCATCGATGCGCTGCGGGCAGCCAAGGCGGCGGTGGATGTGCCGGTATTCATGAAGCTGAGCCCACATCCGAATATTCAGCAGATCGCCATTGCGCTGGAGCAGGCGGGCGCCGATGGGCTGGTCATGATCAATTCCTTCGGGCCATGCCTGAGCATCGATCTGGAGACGGGACTGCCGCTGATGGGCAGCAAAGACGGCTTCGGCTGGCTCTCCGGCGCGGCCATCAAGCCTCTGGCCCTGCGTTGCGTTTATGACGCCGCGCGCGTGGTAAAGATTCCCATCTTCGGCGTGGGCGGCGTGGTGAACGGCCGCGATGTGGCGGAGATGTTCATGGCGGGCGCTTCTGCCGTGCAGGTTTGCACTGAGGCCATCCTGCGCGGTCCCACGGTCTACGGAAAAATTGCCCGGGAGCTTGACGCTTTTCTCGACAAGCACGGCTACAAATCAGTGGATGAGATCAAGGGACTCACCATTCGCAGAATGGCGGAGCGCGGCGCGCCAAAAGCCACGAAGCCTCCCTATGTGGATATGAAGCGGTGCAATCTATGCGGATTGTGCGAAATCAGCTGCCCTTATGACGCTATCTCCAAAGGTGAAGTCCTGATTATCGACGGGGAGAAGTGCTTTACCTGCGGGCTGTGCGTGACACGTTGCAAACAAGGGGCGCTTACTTTGGAGCAGTAACTCCGCGCTGTGCGGGAGTTATGTGGTTTTTGACGGGCTGGATATCAGATGACGTATTTTACCGGACTTCGATGCGTTCATTGCGGACGCACATACAACACGGATGAAGCGGAGTATTTCTGCGCGTCATGCGGCTATCATGACGGCATTCTGGACGTGCTCTACAACTATGACGCGATGCGGAAGGAATTGAATCCTGCAGCGCTTTCAGCCAATTCTGACTGGTCCATGTGGCGCTATCTTCCCTTGCTTCCGGCAGCAGATCGAAAGCTGATTCCCCATCTGCAAGTGGGCTGGACGCCGCTCTACGACGCTCCGAGGGTGGCTAGTGAATTGGGCGTAGCGCGCTGCTGGGTCAAAGACGAGGGACGCAACCCCACCGCATCGTTCAAGGACCGCGCCAACGCGATGGGCGTGGTGAAGGCATTGGAGAAGAAGGCATCGCGGATTACCTGCGCATCCACCGGCAACGCCGCGTCTTCTTTGGCTGGCTTCGCAGCCGCCGCTGGAATTCCGGCGACTATCTTTGTACCCGCGCGCGCACCGGAGGCCAAGGTTGCCCAGTTACTCATTTACGGGGCGCAGGTATTTTCCGTTCAGGGAACTTACGATGAGGCATGGGAGTTATGCATGGAGGCAGCAGCGGAGTTCGGCTGGTACAACCGCAACTGCGCCATCAATCCGTACCTGATCGAAGGCAAGAAGACGGTTTCTCTGGAGTTAGCCGAACAGTTCAGGACACTAACTCCGGGCAGTTTTCCCGACTGGGTTGTCGTGAGTGTCGGTGACGGTTGCACGATTGGCGGAGTGTGGAAGGGGCTGAGAGAAATGCACATTCTCGGCTTCATTCCCCGCTTACCCCGAATTCTTGGCGTGCAGGCAGATGGATGCAAGCCGTTCCTCACAGCGTGGAAGGAAGGCGGAAGCCTGATTCCATGCGGCGCCAATACCTTGGCGGATTCCATCGCGGTTGGACATCCGCGCAACTTTAGCAAGGGAATGAGTGCGGTCATGGAATCGGGCGGCGCATTCGTCTCCGTCTCAGACGAAGAGATTCTTCAGGCCATCCCCATGCTGGCGCGCAAGGCCGGCGTCTTTGGCGAACCGGCCGGTGTTGCCGGCGCGGCGGGAGTCAGGAGGGCAGTGGAACTGGGCATCATCAATCACTCAGAAACTGTCGCAATCGTCATGACCGGCAATGGGCTGAAAGACATTCAAAGCGCAATTCGCGCGGCGGGGCGCACGATTGCCGTGCAACCCAACATGGAAGAAGTCCGCAACGCGGTAAGAGCCGCGGCAACAGCCTGATAGCGCTGTCACCGCGAAGAAATGAAAGTGAGAAAGGTTCAAGATGGCAAAGATTCCGTTCGGCCCCACTTATGATGAGATGCTCGACCCCAGCCTGATCGGCAAGGATGTGCGCGCTAAAGCCGTGGCAGCGCTGAAGCAGAATGAGCTTGACCCCATCAATCTGTTCAACATTACCTGGAAGGACGCTACTAACCAGGTTCGCAAAGTTGTGTTGCCGCCGGCGTTGACGGGCATTGACGCCAACGTTGTGGTGATGCTGGGATGCGGCTTTCCCTCCGGGTCGCATAAGGTGGGTCCTGCCTATAGCACACTAATCGAGGGGTTAGTGGACAGGGAGATTATTCCCGGCGAGCATACCATTCTTGGTCCATCGACTGGTAACTTCGGGATTGGAACGGCTTATGTCTCCAAGCTGCTCGGCTTCCGCGCCATAGTTATCATGCCGGACAGCATGAGCAAGGAAAGGTATGAGCGTATTAAGAGATACGGCGGAGAACTGGAACTAACTCCCGGCTCCGAATCGGATGTGATTCTTACCCTGGAAAAGACGCGGGAGTTGATGAAGAATCCCAAGAACAAGGCGCTGGCCCAGTTCGAACTCTTTCCTAATTACCGTTTTCATCGCCATGTAACTGGAAACAGCGCCATTGAGGCGGTGAAGGGCGTGGGCAACGGACGCATCGCGGGCTTCACTTCAGCGCCGGGTTCGGCGGGCACGCTGGCTGCCGGCGATCAGATCAAGGTTGCATTCCCCGAGGCGAAGGTGGCCGCACTGGAGCCCTACGAGTGTTCGACGCTGGCCAATGGAGGCCGTGGACAGCATCGCATCGAGGGAATCGGCGACAAGATGTGCACGTTGATTCACAATGTGCTGAATACCGATTTCGTCATTCTCATCAAAGACGAAGAAACCGTGCAGGGCGTAAAGATCTTCCACGATGGCGTGGATGCGTTGGTACAGATGGGCGTGGACCGGAATTTTGCCCTGGGCCTGCGGGAGTTATTTGGCCCCTCCGGTATCTGCAATGTGCTGGGCGCAATCAAGCTGGCAAAGCATCTGAGTCTGGGACCGGGAGACAATGTGGTAACCATCGCAACCGACGGCTTTGATCGCTATAACTCGGTGCTGGAGGAGTTGAACAGCCGCTATCTCGAGCTGGCGCCGCAGGTATTGAATCGCTGGACGCGTGACATCTTCTTAGGTGCGACCGATGAACATGTATTTGACTTCCGCAAGCTCTCGGCAAAGGAACAGCTCTTCAAGCAAAAGGAGAACGACTGGTTGAAGTTCGGTTACTCCAAAGCGTTCCTCGACTCCATGCGCAACCAGGCGTTCTGGGACGCACAGTATGCAAAGGTAAGCGAGTACAACCGCAAGATACTCGCAGCGCGGTAGTTTGACCCAAGGAGTTCCAGCTATGTTCAAGTTCACGCTGAACCAGAAGGCCGTGACCGTGGCAGCGGACAAGAACCTGCTGGAATATCTGCGTGAAGACGCTCGCTTGATTTCCGTGAAGGACGGCTGCGCCGAGGGCGTCTGCGGCTCCTGCTCCGTGCTGGTGGACGGGAAAGCGTGGCGAGCCTGCAAACTGACCATAGCCAAAGTGCAAGGTAAAGCTGTTACCACTCTCGAAGGCCTGCCGGCGCGTGAAAAAGAGATCTACTCGTGGGCCTTCGGCGAAGTGGGAGCCGTGCAGTGCGGATTCTGCATGCCGGGAGTGGTGATCAGCGCCAAGTCGCTACTGGATCAGAATCCCACTCCCACCAGCGCAGAGATTAAAAGCGGAATCCGGTATAACTTATGCCGTTGCACAGGCTATCTGAAGATTGAACGCGCGATTCATCTTGCCTCGCAAGCCTTGCGCGGTGGAGAGACTTTCAGCGCGGAGGGCGGAGCGGCCAAAGTGGGCGCGCGCATGGTTCGCGTGGACTCTGATGAGAAGTTGCTGGGAACAGGCGAATTCGTGGACGATATGAAGGTTCCGGGCATGCTCTACGGCGCCGTGCTCCGGGCCAACTATCCGCGAGCCCTGGTGAAGAAGATCGACATCTCCGCTGCGCAGGCCTGCTTAGGCGTGGAGGTCGTGCTTACAGCAAAGGATGTTCCTGGCGAGCGCCTGCTGGGACATATCGTGCACGACTGGCCGGTGATGATTGCCGAGGGCGAAGAGACTTGCTACGTAGGAGACGCGCTGGCGGTGTTGGCCGCCACCACGAAGGAGACGGCACGGAAGGCTCTGGAGTTGATTCGCGTGGAGTATGAGGAGCTTACTCCGTTGTTATCTCCGGAGGCGGCCATGGCGAAGGGCGCGCCACGAATCCATCCCAAGGGAAATCTGCTTTCGGAAACCATCATGAAGCGCGGCGATGTCGACAAGGCAATCGCCGAAGCGAAGCACGTCGTCACCCAACACTACTCAACGCCGCACCAGGAGCACGCTTTTCTGGAGCCGGAAAGCGCGCTGGCCGTTCCAACGCAATGCGGATCGCTTACAGTCTATACCGGCGGGCAGGGTGTTTACGACGATCGCCAGGGCATTATGGAGATGCTCGGGTTGCCGGAAGATAAAGTTCGCGTAATCAGCAAGTATGTTGGCGGTGGATTCGGCGGCAAAGAGGATCTCTCTGTTCAGCATCACGCTGCTTTGTTGGCCTGGCACAGCGGGCGGCCGGTGAAGCTGACCCTCAGCCGCGAGGAGAGTTTTCGAGTACACCCCAAGCGCCACCCCATGGAGATGGAGTTCATTACGGCGTGCGATGAGCGCGGGAAGATTACGGCGGTTCGCGCGCGCATCGTGGCCGACACGGGAGCTTACGCTTCTCTTGGCGGCCCGGTTTTGCAGCGCGCCTGCACGCACGCAGCGGGGCCGTATCAGATTGACAATGTGGATGTTGTAGGGCGCGCCTTTTATACCAACAACATTCCCTCTGGCGCTTTCCGCGGCTTTGGCGTAACTCAGACTTGCTTTGCTGGGGAGAGCAATCTGAATCTTCTAGCGGCGAAGCTGGGAATCTCTCCGTGGGAGATTCGCTTCCGCAATGCCATTGAACCCGGCGGCGTGCTTTCAAACGGGCAGATTGCCGACGCGGGAACCGCACTGAAGGAGACGCTACTTGCAGTGAAGGATGTCTACGACGCGAATCCCAGCGCAGGAATTGCATGCTCCTTCAAGAACAGCGGCAAAGGCGTCGGCGTGCACGATGTCGGACGAGTGAAATTACAAGTTGAAAACGGAGTTGTCGTCATCTGCACCAGCGCGGCCTGCATGGGCCAGGGATTGGCCACCGTGATTTTGCAGATTGTGGGTGAAACAGCGGGTCTCGCCAGGTCCGCACTCAGAGTGCATGAGCCGGACACGATGGTGACTCCAGACAGCGGAACCAGCACGGCATCGCGGCAGACTCTGATTACCGGCGAGGCAGCTCGCCGGGCCGCGAACGCGCTGAAGCAAGAGTTGGAGAAACATTCGCTGGCCGAACTGGAAGGTCGAGAGTTTTACGGGGAGTACGATTGCGTCACCGATCCGATGACCTCCGACAAACCGAACCGGGTCAGCCATATTGCTTATGGGTACGCCACCCACGTCGTGATACTTGGAAACGATGGAAAAGTGCAGAAGGTTGTCGCCGCTCATGATGTGGGCAAGGCCATCAACCCCAATGGCGTGGAGGGACAGATCGAAGGCGGCGTCGTGATGGGATTGGGGTTCGCGCTGACCGAGGAGTTTCCGCTTCTGAACGGTGCGCC
>CABEBC010000386.1_pt1 | contig 38830 bp, 30 predicted proteins | sample 3422291 | NCBI WGS metagenome assembly CABEBC01 (sample SAMEA5534345, study PRJEB31848) | metagenome | biome: tundra; feature: field; material: soil | place: USA | collected 2013-05 | depth 0.45 m
CCCATTACCTCGCCGGTAGAGCGCATCTCCGGGCCCAGCGCCACATCCGCGCCGGCAAATTTGTTCCAGGGGAATACAGGCGATTTCACGTAGGAATGCGTCCCGGTTTCAAGATCCTTGCCCGATGTAAGCTGGCCGGGAAGCAGATCGCGCAGCTTGCGGCCGGTCATCAGCCGCGCGGCAATCTTGGCCAGCGGGATACCGGTGGCCTTGGAGACGAAAGGCACAGTGCGCGAGGCGCGCGGATTCACTTCGATGACGTAGACGTGGTCCCGGCCCTGGGCGTCGCGTTGAATGGCAAATTGCAAATTAACCAGGCCGACAACCTTGAGCGCCAGGGCCAGCTTGCGCGTATACGCGCGCAGCACTTCCAGTGTCTCTTCGCGGATGTCCACGGCGGGCAGCACGCAGGACGAATCGCCGGAGTGGATGCCCGCCTCCTCAATGTGCTGCATGATGCCGGCGATAATCACATCCTCTGAGTCGCAGAGTGCGTCAACGTCCACCTCGATGGCGTTCTCCAGAAAGTGATCGACCAGCACCGGACGCTCCTGCGAATACTCCACCGCCTCGCGCATATAACGCGTCACAGCATCGGCGTCGTAGGCAATGACCATGGCGCGTCCGCCGAGTACGTAGCTGGGCCTGACCAGCACCGGGTAGCCGATGCGCTCGCCGATGGCCAGAGCCTCATCCACGCTGGTGGCCGTGCCGCCGGCGGGCTGCGGAATCTTCAGCTCGTCGAGCATCTTGCCGAAGCGCTTTCGGTCCTCGGCCAGATCAATCGACTCCGGCGATGTGCCGATGATGGGCACGCCGGCCGCGCGCAGCCGCTGCGCCAGGTTGAGCGGCGTCTGCCCGCCGAACTGCACAATCATGCCGATCTCGGCGCCGGATTGCGACTCGTGGTTGTAAATCGCCAACACGTCTTCCAACACCAGCGGCTCAAAGTAGAGCCGGTCACTGGTGTCGTAATCGGTGGAGACGGTCTCCGGGTTGCAGTTGACCATGATGGTCTCGTAACCGTCTTCCTTGAGCGCGAAGGCCGCGTGGCAGCAGCAATAATCGAACTCAATGCCCTGCCCGATGCGATTCGGCCCCGACCCGAGGATGATAATCTTGGGCGTCGCGGTCGGCGGCGCTTCGTCCTCTTCGTCGTAGGTCGAGTAGAGGTAGGGTGTCATCGACTCGAACTCAGCCGCGCAAGTGTCGACGAGTTTGAAAACGGGCCTGATCCCCTTGCTCTCGCGCAGTTCCCTCACCTGCTGGATGCCGGCGTGGCCTTCTAATTTCCATTCAGTCGCGATGCGCTCGTCGCTCAGGCCGAGGCGCTTGAGCTGGCGCAATTGCTCCGTGCTGATTTCATTTGGCGTGGTTTGCGCGATGGCCATCTGCGCCAGCGTGATCTCGCGAATCTGATGCAGAAACCAGGAATCGATGCCCGTGAGCCGCGCCACCTCGCGCACGCTCATGCCGCGCTCGAAGGCAAAGCGGATGTAGCCCAGCCGCTCCGGTCGCGGAGTGACCAGCATCTGCGTCAGCCGCCGCGGGTCCAGAACTTCAGTCCCGGTCTTCTTGCCGGTCTCCAGCGCTCTCCAAGCCTTCATCAGCGCTTCCTTGAAAGTGCGCCCAATGCACATTACTTCGCCCACCGACTTCATCTGCGGGCCCAGAGTTTCGTCGGAGCCGGGAAACTTTTCAAACTGCCACTTGGGAATCTTGACGACGACATAATCAATCGTCGGCTCAAAGCAGGCCGGCGTCTTGCGCGTGATGTCGTTGGGAATCTCGTCCAGCGTGTAACCCACAGCCAGCTTGGCGGCGATCTTGGCGATAGGAAATCCTGTCGCCTTCGAGGTCAGCGCCGAGGAGCGCGAGACGCGCGGGTTCATCTCGATCACCGTCATGCGGCCATCGACAGGATTGACGGCGAATTGAACATTAGATCCGCCGGTCTCTACGCCGATCTCCCTCATCACGGCGATGGCCGCGTCGCGCATCTTCTGGTACTCGCGGTCGGTGAGCGTCTGCGCCGGAGCCACAGTGATGGAGTCGCCGGTGTGCACGCCCATGGGGTCGAAATTCTCAATCGAGCAGATGATGATGACGTTGTCGGCGAGATCCCGCATCACCTCCAGCTCGTACTCCTTCCAGCCGAGCACGTTCTCTTCGATGAGGCACTCGTGAACCGGCGAAAGGTCCAGGCCTCGTGCCAGAATCTCCATCAACTCTTCGCGGTTGTAGGCGATGCCGCCGCCCGTGCCGCCCAGCGTGAAGCTGGGGCGAATGAGCACCGGAAAACCGAGTTTGCCGGCATACTCAAGCCCGTCGCGCAGGTTGTTCACCAACGCAGATTTGCAAACCTCGAGCCCGATTCGCAGCATGGCGTCTTTGAAAAGCAGGCGGTCTTCGGCCTTTTTAATCGCTTCCAGCTTTGCGCCGATCAGCTCGACGTTGTAGCGATCCAGAATGCCCGTGTCGGCCAGATCGACGGCCAGATTCAGCGCCGTCTGCCCGCCGACCGTGGGCAGCAGAGCGAACTTGCCGGCCGGCTTCCCATCGCGGCCAGCGGCAAGCATTTCGGCCTCGATACGAATGATCTCCTCGACATACTCGCGGGTGAGCGGCTCGATGTATGTGCGGTCGGCCAACTCCGGATCGGTCATGATGGTGGCCGGGTTGGAGTTCACTAGCACGACCTCATAGCCCTCCTGCTTGAGAGCTTTGCAGGCCTGCGTACCGGAGTAGTCGAACTCCGCCGACTGCCCGATCACGATGGGCCCCGAGCCGATCACCAGAATCTTCTGAATGTCATTTCTGCGTGGCATTTTTCTCTGCGTTTTCCTTGAGTCGCCTGTTATTGTCGCGCACCATCTTCTGAAATTCTCTATTGCTGGTGGTTGCCCATGGGCAGAACGAGCCGTAAAGCCCAATGATCACGCGCAGCGTGCTGGGATGAAAAAGATTCCCAAGATCGCGCCCGACATTCAACTCCACAGAGGCGCGTTGAAATGCCGGAACCTCCGCTTGCAAGATGTACCGCCCAGGGGTGGCCTTGAACTGAAATTCGCCATTCGAGCCGGTGTGGAATTGCGCTGTAGGTTTTCCCTCCTGCACGAGCGAAACGACAACCCCCGGCAAGGCATTCCCGGTAATGTCGAAGACCTGACCCTGAACGCGAGAAACTTTCAGTGTCCGTGGACTTACACAATCGACCTGAGCCGCGGCGATTGAAGCGGCAATCCAAAACAGCCCAGTAACCATGAAAATCATGCTCATGATTGTGCGTTGATGTCCGGTTGCTCGGAGCTTCATGGTCAGTTCCCTCGGTGGTATTGCCGCACCCTTTCAAAATCATCCGACCTATAGTGGCGTCAGCGCCTCATGCCTTCCACTCCTCCATCATGCGCCGGAAGTCGCGAAATAAGTAATTGGAATCGTGCGGTCCCGGAGCGGCTTCGGGGTGGTACTGCACGCTGAACAGCGGCAGCGTCCGGTGGCGCAGGCCTTCCAGCGTTTGGTCGTTCAGGTCCACATGAGTCAGCTCCACCTCGTTGGCGTTGATCGAATCCGGATCGACGGCGAAGTTGTGGTTGTGAGCCGTGATCTCCACCTTGCCGGTGGCGTAGTTCTTGACCGGGTGGTTGCCGCCGTGGTGGCCGAACTTGAGCTTGTAAGTGTGCCCGCCCAGGGCCAGCCCGGTAAGTTGATGGCCCAGGCAGATTCCGAAGACCGGCACGCGGCCCAGGAATTTGCGAATGGCGCGGACGGCATAATCGACCGGCTCAGGGTCGCCGGGGCCGTTGGAGAGGAAGACGCCATCGGGCTTCAGGCTGAAGACATCCTCGGCGCTGGTCTCAGCGGGAACCACCGTCACTTGGCAACCCTCGCGCACTAACATGCGCAGAATGTTGAGTTTAATGCCGAAATCATAAGCCACTACATGAAGGGTGCTCCGCGCTTCCGCGTCTTGGTTGAGAGCAGTGGGAAGCAAGGGCTCGCCCGTCTGGTTGCGGCTGTCGGCGGAGTCGAATGTGTAGCTCGATTTCGTCGAAACCACGCGCGCCAGATCGGTGCCGTCCATCTTGCGAATGCTTCTCGCCTTTTGAACAAGGACGTCCGTGTCGCTCTCGACAGTCGAAATCACGCCGCGCATCACGCCGTGAGTACGCAGATGGCGGACCAGGGCGCGGGTGTCGATCTCGGCCAGCACGGGAACGGAATAGCGCTCCATGTACTCGTCGGTGACCTGCTCGGAGCGCCAGTTGGAACTGATGGGCGAAAACTCGCGGACGATCAGGCCCTCGATAAAGGGCCGGGCCGACTCGTTGTCCGCCTGGTTAGTGCCGTAGTTGCCGATCTGCGGGTTGGTGAGCACCACAATCTGGCCGGCATAGGAGGGGTCGGTGAAGATTTCCTGGTATCCGGTCAGCGAAGTATTAAAAACAACTTCACCCCCGCATTCGCCAGGAGCGCCATAGCCGTGACCGCGAAAGATGCGCCCGTCTTCGAGCGCCAGAATTGCCTGCATCGCCTCTCCGAGGGGTTGAATTCAACCGATTCTCATCAAAGTGCGCTATCTTCTTTTATATCAACATCCATCAAAACCGAATCTTGATTTTGAGGAAAGATTGTGGAAGAGATTGCCCACCAAGCGCACCGATGAATCAGCTGCTACCACCACAACTATAGCAGTCTTTACGCGGCACTCTGTGGATTGTCCCAAGCGAAATGATCCCCAATGGAAACGCTGCAATTGCCGCAAGTCTCTGTACATCTACGAAGGGGGAAAGAAGACCATCGTGAGTGCTCGGACGCGCTCATGGGAGCAGGCGGAGAGGCTGGCGGTAGTCTTGCCAGGACTCATCTGTACGAAAGTGAGCCGAGGCGTTGTCTTACTTGCCCCAATGCCAGCAGGATGCCATAGAGCAGCGCTTCTGGTCGGGGCGGACAGCCGGGGATGTAGACGTTAACGGGAATGACCGCATCCACTCCGCCCAGCGATGCATAGTTCGTTCCGAAGATGCCTCCACTGATGCCGCAAGCGCCTACAGCAACTGCAACCTTCGGATCCGGCGTTGCGGCCCAGGTCTTGCGCAACGCAAGCTCCATGTTGCGCGTGACAGGACCGGTGACCAGCAGCATGTCGGCATGGCGGGGCGAGGCTACAAAGTGAATACCGAAGCGTTCGATGTCGTGAACCGGGTTGTTCAATGCAACGATCTCCTGCTCACAACCGTTGCACGAGCCTGCATCCACCTGGCGAATCGCCAGCGACCGGCCCAGTAAATTCTGGATTGCCGTAGCAATCCGCTTGGCGGGCTCTTCGGTGCCGGGGCCGCTGGTGGTCGATTGTAGCCCGGCGTGCGTACCGTCGGGATGGAGCGTGTATTCGGCGATATGAATCAGGTCGCGGCGATTGCTGACAGCAAGCTCAAAGTTGCGCGTCATGCGTACTGCGCCGTCGGTGGAGGCTGCCTCGCACTCGCCACAAAAGATGCAGCGGCCATAGTCCACGGTGACTTGCCGCAGGCCTTCGTGGTCAAGCAGGGCGATGGCTCCAGTGGGGCAGGCCTCGGCCGCGGGGCGCGCATCGCTCCAGGTTTCGAAGTCAAACTCCGGGCATCCTCGAAACTGCTCGGCAAGGCGTGGCGTAATGCGCGGATAACCGGCAGTCGCAGAGCCAACGCTGAACGATTTTTGGAGGATCTTGAACATCGTTTACCGATCTGTCCCCGAGTAGGAGAGATTGAAACTCTTGTTGATCACCGGAAAATCCGCAATGATGTTGCCTTCAACTGCTTCCACAATAGCTGGCCAGTTGTTGATGGATGGATCCTTCACCTTGCAGCGTTCGATGCGATTGCCTTCGCCGGTCCGGACCCAGTGAACGATCTCACCACGCCACCCTTCGACGGCGCTCATCGCACACCGGCCCGGTGGTATGGGCTGAGTTGGGGCGCGAAATGAACCCTCAGGTAGAAGGGTAACCGCCGCACGTATCAACTGGATCGATTCGCGCACTTCATCGATACGGACCTGCATTCGATGGCGCACATCTCCTGCCTGGTATACCGGGACTTTGAAGGGAAGTTGGCCGTACGCCCCATAAGGATGATCGCGGCGGATATCGCGATTGACGCCGGACGCACGCCCCGCCACGCCCACGATTCCCAACATTAACGCTTTCTCCGGGCGCAGGATTCCAGTGTGCTCCAGACGGTCGCGTGTTGAATCGGAGGACTGAATGATCGCCACGAGATCGCTGAACTCTCGCTCTACGACCTTGAGCGTTTTTTCGATGGCCACGACCTGATCTGGCTGCCAATCCCTGCGCACGCCGCCGATGGCAACCATGGCGCGCAAAACCCGGCTTCCGGTGAGAGTCTCATTCAGCCCTAGCACAAGCTCTCGCACGCGTCCGGCATGGGCATTGGCAATCACGAACCCCACATCGGTGGCGATGGCTCCAACATCGGCTATGTGATTTGCAATTCTTTCGAGTTCGAGGAGGATGGTGCGCAGGAATTGCGCTCTCTCCGGGACTTCAATCCCCGCTGCCAACTCGACGGCCTGGCAGAATGCGGCGCCGTGGGAGAATGCCGAGTCACCCGAGATGCTCTCAGCTAGAAAGACCGCGCGGTGAACGGGGAGATTCTCGAAGAGCTTCTCGGTCCCCTTGTGTGTATAAAACATGCGAAGTTGCAGGTAGAGGATCGGCTCCCCGGCGACGGCGAAGTTGAAATGGCCGGGCTCGATGATGCCGGCATGAACCGGGCCGACCGGAATCTGGAAGACGCCCTCCCCGTAGGTAGGCCTATAGACGTGCCGCTCTCCTTCAAACGGTGGCAGCACGGTATCGAGCGGAAAGCTCTTGCGCAGCGGATACACGTCGGGCCAGTTGTCGTGAAGCGCGACGCGACGTGGATTCGGATGGCCGACGGCTTCGAGGCCGAACCAATCCTGAATCTCACGCTCCTGCCAGTTGATGGATGGCAACTCCGCGGCCAGCGAGGGGAAGGAAGGAGACCGCTCGGGAATGGGAGCCTTCAGAATCACCCAGCCAGCATCGCCGGGCCGGTCAAATACGTAGTAGTTATAGAAGGCGCCTTCGGCTATTGCCCGATCTTCGGCGAAGACAGTTACGATTCTCGCTTGGTGCGTGGCAATTAAGTGCCGGACGATCCCTGTAACATCGGGGCTATTCAACAGAACAACAACCTGATCGGAGACAGATTCCTCCACGGAGCGGACCAGATCCGGGAAGCGATCGTGAAGTTCGTCAAAGAAGGATGTCATTGCCCGCTCACCACCCTCGCCGCTCCGCGAATCAGCTCAAGCAAAGGAGCCGGCACCCAGAATCCGATGACAACAAGCGCCACCGCCAATGCGAGCAACGAACCATCCCGCCATGGACGGCGAGGCGCAACCGGCATGTCGCCCTTGGGGCCGAGGATCATACCGCCAACGTGAAGCAGCGCGCCCGCGAAAACGCCCGTCCCGAAGAGCACGAAGAGTAATCCAGTAAGAAGATGCCCGCCATCGAAGGCCGCGCGCACAATCAAAAACTCGCTCTGAAAAAGGCTGAAGGGCGGCATGCCGATGATAGCCAGCATAGCCATGAGAAAAACAACGCCGGTCAGCGGCATAACCCGGATTACGCTGCCTTTAATCTCCGAGAAAAGGTCAGTCTTAAAGTGCTGCCGTACATTGCCTGCGCATAGAAATAGCAGCGATTTCGCGATGGTGTGAAAGGTCATGTGCAGCATCAGACCCAAGGTGCCCAACGCGCCACCCAGTCCCAGCGCCGTGACCATAATACCGGAGTGGTCGATGGTGTGATAGGCCAGCAGGCGGCGATAGTTCTTCTGCACCAGGATGAACGGAACGGAGATGCCCATAGAGAGCAGGCCGAAGAGCAGCAGCAAGCGACCAGGGTACTCCGAGCCAAGAGACCGGCTAGTAAGGATGTAGAAACGGATAAGGCCGTAGAGGGCGCAGTTGAGCATTGCTGTAGAAAGAATCGCGGCGGAAGGTACCGGGGCTTCGCTATAAGCATCCGGCTTCCACGTGTGCATGGGTGCAAGGCCCGCCTTGGTTCCATAACCCATGAGAATAAGAACGAAGGCCAGCCGCATCGAGGTCTTGTCGAGCAACTCAGCATGCTGCGCCAGTACGGACCAGTTCAACCCGGCCAGCGCATCGGAGCCGGCCAGGCGATGACCCGCATAGTAGGTCACCAAGGTTCCGAAGAGCGCCATTGAAAGGCCCACGCCGCCGATGATGGCGTATTTCCAGGCTGCCTCAAGCGAGGTTACCTTGCCGTAAAAGGTGACCAGGAAGACCGAGATCAGGGTCGTAGCTTCAATCGCCGCCCACATCACTCCGAGATTGTTGGCCACCGCCATGAACATCATGGAAAACACAAACAACGGCGTGAGCGTGTAATACATGCGTAGCTGTGCGAGCTGCTCTTTGCCGCTGGGGTCGTCGCCGAGTTCCCCGCATTGCTGGTCGTCGCGCAAGTAACCGATCGAATAAGTCGCGCAAACTAGCGCCACCAGTGCGGTCAGCAGTATGACCAGCGCACTCAGTGCATCGGCATAGAAGAAACCATTTGCCAGCGAGACCGTTCCGCGGGCCAGCACCTGCGCAGCCAACGATATAGCAATGACAGTGAGCAGGCCGAAGCCGGCCAGATTGACCGTTTCCATTTCCTTGCGACGGCGCACGAAGAACGATGCGACGGCGGTGGCAACGGGGATTAGCAATAGAGCAAGCAGCAGCATCCTATCCTCGCAACCTCCGCAACCGGCTCACATCCATCGACTCAAAGGTTTCGCGTATGCGGTAGATCAAAATGCCCAGCACCATCGCAGCAACCAACACATCGAAGAGAATTCCAAGTTCGACAATCAGCGGCATCCCATAGGTGAGCGAGATGGCCGCAAGAAAGAGGCCGTTTTCCAGGGACAGCAGGGCCAGTACCTGCGTCAGCGCCTTGCGGCGGTTGATCATGGTAAAAAAGCCGATCAGGAAGAGAGAGATGGCGACGGCAAGCTCGTTGTGGCCCAGGCCGGTCTCGTCCGGATGATAGAACGATTCCGCAACAACATAACCCACCAGTGTCAACCCGCCGGAAATTAACACGGAGAGCGGCACGTTGATGATCGGCTTGATCTCCTCGCGAATCTCCATGCGCACCACCAGGCGTTCAAGGAATATGGGCACAAGAATCACCTTCACTACCAACGTGAGCCCGGCGGCGACATAAATATGAGGCGCGTGGTTGAACCAGGCGATGGTGGCGGCAATCATGGCAAGTAAAAACGATTGAATCGCGAAGATGCGGATGTGGGTGACGATCCAGCGCTGGGCCACCACCGCTATCTGCAGAACCAGCACCAGCGCCGCCATCAGAGTGACGATTCGTTCGCCGAGTTGTACGTCCAGAAACGGTCTCATAAGCATCAAAAGAGGAAGGTGGAAACCAGTGCGAGCGAACCCAGAGTAAAGGCCACTGCGAGTAATTCAGGTACGCGAAAGAGCCGCATCTTGGCGTTCACGGTTTCCAGAAGTACAATTGCACTACTTAAAACAAGCAACTTCGCCAGCAGCCAGCCTATTCCGATAAGAGCGCCGAATCCGAACCACGACGGCTGCAGTCCAACCGGCCAGAAACAGTTGATCAACAGCGTCATCAGGACGAGCTGCTTGATGGAGGCGGCCCATTCAACGAGCGCCAGATACGGGCCAGAGTATTCGAGAATCATGGCCTCATGAATCATCGTCAATTCGAGGTGAGTAGCTGGGTTGTCCACCGGGATTCGGCCCGTCTCCGCAATCAGCACCAGCGCGAGCGCGGCGAAGGCAAACATCTGCGCGGGAGCGAGAAAGCGCCAGTTCTGGCCAATCGCAGCTCCGGCGATTTCCGTAAGGCCCGTAGAACCCGCGCCGATGGCGACTGTGAATATGGCCAGCATCATGGCCGGTTCCGCCAGGGCTGAGATGGTCATCTCCCGGCTGCTGCCGAGTCCGCCGAAGGAACTACCGGTATCCAGTCCGCTGAGCGCCAGAAAGAAGCGGCCCAGCCCCAGCAGGTAGATCACAGCCAGCACGCCCCCAAACATACCAAGCGGCGCGTCGGCGGCGACCATGGGAATCATTAACCCCGCCATAATTGTGCTGAAGAATACGATCCAGGGAGTTGCCGTAAAGATCCACGATGCTGTCTCTGGAATTACCATTCCCTTGCGAAAGAGCTTGTAGAGATCCCTGTAAGGCTGAAAAATGCCGGGACCGCGCCGTGTTTGCAGCCTCGCCTTCAAGGTGCGAATGACACCCGTGACCAGTGGCGCAAGGACCAGCAGCAGGAAGAGTTGCGCTACGGATTCGATGATTCGGGACATAATTTGCTCGGTCATCCGCGCACCCCAAAGAGCAGCAGAAGGATGAGCGTAATGAAGATGTAGGCGAGATAGGCGTTGATGCTGCCAGCCTGAATGGCCCTCATGCGATTTGCCGCGGCCATGATCCGCAGCATCAGCGGCTCGTAAAAGTGCTTTACAAATGTGGATTCGATCTCGCTCTCGAAGCGAATCGCGCGGGGATAGTAGGGCGAAACTTCGTATTCCGCCTGGATCTCACGGCGCGGACGATAGAGGGCGGAGAAGATCAAACGCAAAGGTTTTGAAAAAGCTGTTGCAGTATATTCGTTGTCCGCGGTCAATCCTGGGAGGCCGCAATCCCACGCTGGTCCTTTGACACTGCGACGCCTCCAACGCATGGCCAGCGGTATCGCAATAGCCGCGCCGGCAACCAGAAAGAGCAATGCCATCCCAACGGTCGATATGGTGCCGCCATGGGGCGTGCCTGGCGAGAGCGCCAGGCCGCGAGCCACTACCATCGCCGAACTTGCGTGAACGCCAAGAGTCTGCTGTGTGATGGGATCAAAGATCCGCACGAGCCACGTGGCGCCGAGGCCCAGTGCGACGCATCCCACCGCCAGGACTGTCATTCCGGCACGCATGGATGGTGTGGCTTCGCGCGCTTCCGCGACCTGCTCGCTGCGAGGCAGCGCGAGAAATGGAATCGCGAAGGCCTTGACGAAACAGGCCGCAGCCAGAGCCGCAGTCAATGCCAGCAATGAACCGGCGATGGGGAACATCAATCGCGTCAGGCTCTGCGTAGTGCCGAAGCCGGCCAGTAACGCTTGGTAGGTAAGCCACTCACTCACGAATCCATTCAGAGGAGGCAGCCCTGAAATTGCCACGGCGCCCACCAGGAAGCAGATGGCCGTCACAGGCATGAGCCGGATCAGCCCGCCCATCTTCTCCATGTTGCGCGTGTGTGTCGCCTGCACCACGGAACCAGCGCCGAGGAACAGCAGACCCTTGAAGACGGCATGGTTGAAGGTGTGATAGAACGCGGCAATCAGGGCAAGGGCGGCAAGATTCACCTGTCCCATAGCGCGAAACATAAGCGCCGCGCCGAAGCCCATGAGGATGATGCCGATGTTCTCGATGCTGTGCCAGGCCAGCAAACGCTTGAGGTCGTGCTCCATCAGCGCATAGAGGACTCCGAGCAATGCGGATACCACTCCTAGCGCCAGCACAACGGTTCCCATCCATAGCGGAGACGGCCCGTAGAAATCGAAGAAGACCCTCGCCATGCCGTATATGCCGGTCTTGATGACGATACCGGACATCAAAGCCGAGACGTTGCTGGGTGCAACCGGGTGAGCCTCGGGAAGCCAGATGTGAACCGGGACCACGCCCGCCTTCACGCCGAAACCGAAGAGAAACAGCAGAAAGACCGCGCCCTGCTGAAGCGACGGCATCGTAGAAGCCAGCAGATGAAAGCTCGAAAAATCCAGATTGCCGCTGGCCGACGTGAGAATCAGAAACGCGATCAGCAACAGACCTGTGCCTGCGTGCGACATGACCAGGAAGAGCACTCCGGCATTGCGCGCTTCTTCCTTTTCGTGTTCGAAGCTGACCAGGCAAAACGCCGAGAGCGCCATCACTTCCCACGCAACCAGGAAGAAGAATACGTTGGACGCGGTAAAGACCAGCGCCAAACTCATCAGAAGCAGGTTGAAAAAGAACCCAAAGGCGCCCAGGTTGCGACGTCCTTCCATCTCTCGCAGGTATCCAAACGAATAGAGCGATACGGCGGCAGCCAGCACTCCGAGCGTCACGATGAAGTATGCCGATAATGGGTCAATTCTGACGGCCCAGGAAAAGACCGGGTTGCCGAAAGGAAGACCGATCACCGTGGGGCTGCTATTGAAGATTGCGAACGCCGATGCAGCCAGATCAAGCAGCGAGCCTGCCAGCGCCGCTGTACAGGCCACTCGGCGAGCGGCCACCGGTCTGCGCCACAATGCCAGAGAGGCCGTTGCGCCCGCAAGCCATACGATGATTCCGCTCAGGAAAAGTGCCGCAATCATAGGCGAGATACCTCACCCTCCACTTCCCCGAGCATCTGAACAGCGTCAGCGAGGCTGCCTTGAATGTACCGTCGCATGATGTCCAGAACCTGAACCAGTACCGGATTTCGAATGGAATAGAACACCTGGTTCCCGTCTTTACGGTTCACGACAATCTGGTGGCTTCTCAGAATTGCCAGGTGCTGCGAGAGATTCGCTTGTTCGAGGCCGAGTTTCTCCTGGATAGTCCGCGCGGAGAGCTCGCGATCACGCAACAGCTCAAGGATAGCAATGCGGGTGGGATGAGAGAGTGCGCGAAAGATATTAGCCTTATATGTGCGCAGCATCTCCTGCATAGGTTGGAGTATATTCGATATTCAGAATATTCGCAAATGATGCCAGCGAATGGATGAGGTCGCGCCCTCGAACCTAGGCATATCAACCAAAAGGACTTGCCAGCCGGTTACTTTATTTCGGCACTACAAAATCAGGCACCTGCGCAGAGGTTCCTTAATTACGTACATGCAGCGGAAAATCTGCGCCGGCCAATACCGGCGTAGTTCCGCAGGGGAAAGCTGCAAGTTGACTATGTCAGTGGAATTCTCATGTGCTAACGCGGTGCCTTAAAGTCTGGTTCCTCCCCTGACTGGGCATTCTGACAATCTTAAAACGTTCGCTGGTCTGTTCGGGATTTTGAATCAGTTGAAATGATAAAACTGGTTTGCTCGCGGCAGCAGAAATATTCGTAACATTTGTTATATCAATGGGTTGCGCAACGGATCGTCTGCAATAGCCGGATAGCAGTGAAGGGGGACGTGTGTCATACTATGCTTAACGAGAAAGCGCCATGAAAACTACTTTGCAACAACTCAAAGAGATTATTATTGCCGGTTTGCGGATCAAGGACAGAGCGCCTGAGGATCTGAGCGACAATCAGGAGTTGCTTGGGGGCGATCTGGAGATCGATTCCATCGATATTTTGCAGCTTATTCTGGAAATTGAGAGACGCTTCGGGATCAAGCTTGTTGATGGCGAGTTCGACGAGAGCTCCTGGCAGAGCATCGCCACCCTGGCTGCAGCCGTCGAAACCAAAGTCGCAGCCAGGAACTAAACTTTCGGGGGCAATTCAGGCCATGCCGACCAGCAACAGGATGAGACCCTCCCGGGTATTGCTGGTCGAATGCAACAACATGAACAAATGGGTGGGCACGACCATGCCCTACGAGATGCATGTTCCCCCCATCGGTCTCATGTATCTGGCCTCCAGCGTCCGGGCGGCGCTTCCCGGCGTCGAGTTGCGCATCGTCGAATCCTCGCTCTCCTGCCCTGACGACGCAGGATTTCTGCACATTCTACGGGAGTATCAACCTGATGTCGTCGGCCTTCGCTCCATCGCGTTTTTTCTAGAGGAACTACAGCGCGTGGCGTCGCTGGTGCGCGCCCATAGCGACGCCACGCTCATTGTGGGCGGGCCAATTGTCAAAGCCTACAAGCAGCGTCTTTTTGAAGAAGTGCCGGAAATAGAACTCGCCGTTCAAGGCGAAGGAGAACAGGCCCTGGCCGAGTTGCTTTGCGGAGCTTCTCCCGGCGCGGTTGCAGGCGTTCTCTATCGCGACGGCGGCCGGGTGGTGGAAAATGCCGAGCGGCTTGAAAGCGCTGCAATCGACAGCCTGCCCTTCCCCGCCTACGATCTGATCGACATCGACCAGTACCAGCGCCAGCTCAGCTATGCCTACAATCATCGGCGCCAGGGAGTGCTGCTGACCAGCCGCGGTTGTGTCTATGGCTGCACCTACTGCTTCAGCCATTGGAAGGGCATCCGGTTGCGCAGCGCCGCCAATATCTTTCAGGAAATCGCCGCGCTTTACGACCGGCACGGCATTCGAGACTTCTACATCATCGACGATATTTTCAACGTTGATGTGAAGCGCTCGCTGGCCCTGTTTGACATGATCCAGGCCGCGGGTTTCAAGCTGCGGATGTATTTCGTGAACGGCTTGCGTGCTGATATAGCCAGCGAAAAGTTTGTGGATCGCGCCATCGAGGCAGGCGCCGTATGGTTTACGTATGCGGTCGAGTCTGCCACCGAAGAGATTCAGCGCCTGGTGCGCAAGCATCTCAACCTGGAAAAAGCCCGTCAGATCATCGCCTACACGCAGCGACAAAATGTAGCTGTCAATATTTCTACCATGTACGGTTTTCCCACCGAAACCCGGGAGATGGCGCAGCGCACTCTGGACTGGCTGGGCGAACTTCCCAAGCCGTCGCTATTGCCTTACCACTTCTGTCTGCGCTTCTTTCCCGGCTGTGAGATCAACCAGCAGGCCGTGGAGGCGGGCTGGGACGCCGAACGGATGGGGCTGACCAGCCGCTTCTCTTACAACGACATGGCGATGGGGACACCCACCTTGTCGAAACACGAGATGAATGAGATCCAGATCGAGTATCATCACCGATTCGGCATGAGTAATCCAGCCGCCGTGGATGAAGCAGTACGCACACTGCGCTCCATCGGATACGACGACACGGAGATCGTTCATATGTACTCGGTGTTGATGCGCAAAATGATTCGCGAGGTAAGCGAACTGACGCAAGCAGGTGGCCATTGAAGAGTTGGTACCGGCATCAATTTCACAATGTGAGCGCACTGAGCATCGTTTTCTCTACCATGCGCTGGCTGCCGCGCTTCGCGCAGCCGCCTGTCGCGGCAGTTACCGCTCTGACCTTCTTTCTGCTGTTGAAGCGTGAGCGTCGCGCTGTGGCTCGCAATCTGCGCCAGGTATCAGGCAGGCGTGGGCTTGGGTTGCATTGGAAGGTTTATCGCGTCTTCTACTCCTTTTGTGATTTGATTGTTTCCTATACCTGCGTTCCGCAAGCCAGCCATGAGCAACTGCGTTCCATGCTGTCCAACGGGGAGCACGGCGCTGATGTGATCGACCGCTGCCTGGAGGCGGGCCGCGGACTGATCATGTGGACGGCGCATCTGGGCAATCCGGAGTTTGCCTCGCGCCTGTTGGAGATGCACGGCCGTCCTGTCAACGTTGCGCGTGTGGTTGAGGACAAGCCCGCGGAGAGAATGTTGCGCGATCGGATGAGCAACGAGCGGCTCCGCATCGTGGATCTGCGCAGTGGTGCGCGGGCGACCATCGAGCTATTGCAGGCTCTGCACCGCAATGAGATCGTTGCTATTCAAGGAGATCGCGTCTACCATCCGCGTCACAGCGCGGAAGTCATGTTTTTCGCGGCGCCCGCAGAGTTTCCGCTGGGGCCTTTTCTGTTGTCGGAGGTTTCGGGCGCGCCGGTGCTACCCGGATTCGTCGTTCGCCGTAGCTGGCTGCGTTATCGCGTACTGCTGGGCGAGCCGATTCTGCCCGCCTCTTCGGGCAATCGCAACGAAGACCAACGGACCGGATTGCGTCAGGCGGTCCGGTTTCTTGAAGCGCAGTTGACCTATTACTATGATCAATGGGTAAATTTCTTCGATTTCTGGCCGGTCCATCCACATGATTGATGCGCAAAAAACCATTGTCGTGACCGGGATTGGCGTGGTCAGTCCTTATGGCACTGGTCTGCCTTCTCTACAGGCCGGGATGTTGTCGGGCCAGTGCTGTCTTAAGCTCGCATCTGATTTGTATTCCGGCTTTCATGGAACTGTCGCGGCCGTCGGTGCTTTACCATCTCTGGCCAGGGTTCATCGCTACTCCCGCACCGATCAACTGGCGATAGCAGCCGCCCGCGATGCAGTGGCAGATTTCACTGGCCCCGGCATCGTCTTGCGCGAGAGCGGCATTGTGATGGCCAGTACGGTTGCTGGTCTCGCCGAGATTGATCCGGACATCTCCCGAGGGCCGGAGGCTTGGTATCGTCATGGCGGATTGTCGCGGGCGGCATCTTATCCCGTGTCGCGTGTGGCCGCTTCTGTAGGAGAGGATCTAGGTATTCAGGGTCCATGCTGCGGCGTTTCGGTGGCCTGTGCATCGGGTGCAATGGCTATTGCGCTAGCCGCCAATATGCTGCTCGATGAGGCCGTCCCGATGGTTCTAGCAGGGGGAAGCGATGCGCTGTGTCCGTTCACGCTGAGCGGCTTCAATTCGCTGCAGGCCCTGGATCCGGAACCCTGCCGTCCCTTCGACCAGAATCGTAATGGGCTAAATCTGGGCGAAGGCGCAGCTGTGCTGGTGCTGGAAACCCAGTCGAATGCAGCGCGGCGCGGCGCCGGGATTCTGGCCGTGTTGCGGGGTTGGGCCATGACCAACGATGCCTCCCATCCCACCGCGCCGCAGAAGGACGGCATCGGGCTAGCCTCATGCATCCAGCGTGCCCTGGAGATGGCTTCATGCGGCATTGATGAGGTTGGCTATGTGAATGCCCACGGCACCGGCACTCCCTTGAATGATATTGCGGAAACGCATGCTTATGAGAGAGCTTTCCGTGGCCGCAGCCGTCCCATTCCGGTTTCGTCGACAAAATCCTACTTCGGACACTGCCTGGGGGCGGCCGGCGCACTGGAAGCAGCCATTACCATTTCGGCGATGCGGGCCAGCGCGCTCTACCCCACCCTCCGGCTGACCGACCCCATTGAGAGCGATCAGGTCGACTGGTTGCGGGGCGAGTTGCGCCGTCAGCCGCTGCCAGTGGCAATGTCGGTCTCAGCGGGCTTTGGCGGCAGCAATGCCGCGCTGGTCTTTGGGAGTCACTGCGTATGAATACGGCCTTGCCTGTGCTTACCGGTATCGGTTCCGTGACCCCCTATGGCCCGCTAGCAGGACTCATCCCGGCAGAGCCTCTGGAGCCCAGCGCTATCACCGCCTGGACCACTCCCGGATTGCGCCGCGCCTACATGGTCAAGCCGTTTCATCCTGCCGGCATTGTGCCGGGCCTGAAGACTCGGCGACTGGATAGACTTTCAGCGTGGGCGATGGTGGCCTCGTCGCTGGCTCTGCAGGACGCGGGCGTTGACTTGAACTTGATGGATCGCTCCCGCATCGCCGTTTTCTTTGCTACTGGCTTTGGCTGTGTCGAGCTCACCGAGGCTTTCTATCAAAGCGCCGCCACAAATGGCTGGGCGGGGACCGACCCCATTACTTTTCCCGAAACACTTGGGAATGCTCCGGCCAGTCATGTGGCCCTCTTTCATCGGTTGCAAGGCCCAAACATCACCATCAGCAGCAAGAGCTTTGCTGCAGAGAGCGCGCTGCTGCAGGCCGCCTCCCTGTTGCGCCATGGGCAGGCTGACCTGGTGATTGTGCTTGCCGGAGACACGCTCACCCGTGCCGTTTACGAGTGGTACGAGGTAGCGCAACTGCTTGCTCCCGCCTGCTTCAACCAGGAGCCTTTGTCGTCCGCGCCCGGCTTTATGCCCAGCGAAGGGGTCGTGGCCATGGTGATGGAAGCTGCCGGCCGGCCGGCAGCTCGTTCCTATGCAGCTCTCCGTGCGGGGCGCTGGGCTATGGGCGGCGATGCACGGAGCAGCGTCCATCAGTTGCTGGGTGATGACCTGCCGGACTTTATCATTTGCGCCAGCAATGGCATGCCTTGCTCCTCCAATTCCTTGACCTGCTCGGTTCGCAATCTGGATGGCGAGGGTGCAAAGATCTTTCCCGCGCAACCTGTTGCCGAAGGAATGGGAGACGCCGGCGCCTTGTTGCACCTGCTGCTGGCTTTGAGCAAGCAGCCAGGGCCCGGCGAGGCGCTGTTACTGGGAACATCAGCTTACGGCGGCTTTGCCGCGCTGCGACTGGAGCTATTTTGAACTTGAACGTATACATTGCAGCAGCGGCCTATGCCGTGCCTCCCGACGAAGAGAGCGTGGCAGAGATACTGGAGCGGGAGCGGCTTCGGGTAGAGAACACACTTGCGCCGCTCAGCCCTATGACTCGGGAAAAGGCATTGGACAATCTCGGGCTCAGCCGGGTGCGCGTCTGCGGCATCCAGCAACCCTACGATCTGGTATTGCTGGCCGCATCAGAGGCTCTTGAGCAGGCCGGGATTGCGGCACGCAATATCGATCTGATTTTGGATTACAGCACTTTTCCCGGGGAGAACACCCCATCCATCTCTTTCGCCCACCGGCTCAGCGCCGATCTTGGGGCGGAGACTTCGATACCCCTCAGCTTCCGGGCAGGCGGCTGCGGTGCTCTGCATCTGGCCATCAAGACTGCGCTTGGCTGGATGAGCATGGACGAACGCATTCAGACCGCACTGCTGGTAACCGGCGATACCGCGCCTCAGCACAATCGCTCGTTGTTGCCCATCACCGTGCAGGGCGACGCTGCAAGCGCCGTCGTGCTTAGGCGAGAGTGTGCGCAAGGACCGCGAATTCTAGGTGTTGAGGCCCTGACGCTCAGCCATCTGCATAATGCCATCGCTCTCACTCGGGTCGATGGGAAAATCCAACTTACCGTCGATGCGGTCATGATCGAACACAAGGTCATGCCCATCTTCTATCTCCATCTCTTTCGGCTGGCCAACAAAGTCCTGTCTGATGCTGGGCTGCGTTTGAGCGATGTGGATCATTTCATCTACTCCAACATCAGCCGCCGCGATCGCGAGGGCTTCCGCAGAATGGTGGGGTTGCCCGAGAACGGCTTGCCGCCCACACGCATGGCAGAGTTTGGCCACACGTTTGCCAGCGATCTGATTATCAACTACGCTGAGATGCGCCGTGATGGACTTATTCGTCCCGGTCAGTTGCTTTTGTTCGCGTCGGCGGGCATTGGCTTCACCTGGGGGGTGACGCTTGCTCGAGCCTGAGAGTGAACTGCTGCACGAGTGGCTGCTGCACAGCGCCACAGCCGCGCCCGGTAATTCTGCCATCGTCGAGGAGGAGCGGGTCACAACCTTCGGCGAGTTGCTCGCGCAGGCCCAGTCGCTGGCCCTTTGCTTTTGCGAACACGGAATTCAACCGCGGGACCGCATCGCTCTGGCTTTGCCCAAGAGCACCGATGCCATCGTTGCAGTCTTTGCCTCTCTGCTTGTCGGAGCCATCTATGTCCCCCTTCATCCGCGCTGGCCGCAAGAGCGCATCAACGCGGTTCTGACAGAGTGCACAGCGCGCCTTCTGATCAAGGGCGACGGCGCTCCGCCGCGCATCGTCGATTTGGAAACCGGCGCCAGCATTGCATGGCCGGCGCCAGCGAGGCATGAAGCCGATCTTGCGCTGTTGCCGCAGATGACGCCCGAGGATACAGCCTTCATCCTCTTTACCTCCGGCTCTACCGGGCGGCCCAAAGGCGTAGAGCTTTCTCACCGCGCCGTGAGCGCCTTCGTGCGGTGGACCGCGCGCGAGTTTCAGATCATCTCCGGCGACCGGATCGCCTGTCCCTCGCCGCTGGGCTTTGATCTGTCCACCTTCGACATCTTCAACATGGCTTTGTGTGGCGCAACTGTGGTGCTGGTCTCCGACCACATCGTGTGGATGCCGCGTTTTCTTGTACAGTTCTTGCGCGAATCCCGCATCAGTTGCTGGTATTCGGTGCCATCCATCCTTGCTGGCATGTTGCAGGAGGGACGCATGGCCGCGCATTCCTATCCCGATCTACGCCTGATTCTATTTGCCGGCGAGGTCTTTCCCGCACCCACTCTGGCCAGGCTTCAGGCCGCAGTACCCGATGCCGTTTGCGCGAACCTCTATGGACCGACTGAGACCAACGTGGTGACATGGTGTCGCGTTCCTGACAAATTCGATGGTGTGCAAACTCTGCCCATAGGGCATGCCTGCCCCTATGCCAAGGTGCGGATCGATGAAAGCAGCGGAGAACTGCTGGCCGGCGGCGATTCGCTGATGCGCGGTTACTGGAATCGTCCCGAAGAGACTGAGCGTTGCTTCATTACCTTGCAAGGCAAACAGTACTATCGCACCGGCGATCATGTTTCCATTGCTCCAGATGGAAACTACCTATTTCTCGGTCGGCTTGATCGCCAGATTAAGCGGCGCGGCTTTCGCATTGAGCTGGGGGAGATCGAGGCCGCTCTCCTCGGTCATGAAGATATACTGGAATCGGCTGCGGTTGCAATCGATATCGGATCGAAAGGCGTGGCCATCACCGCCTTTCTTCGCCTCCGCGCGGTGGGCGCCGTTACCCTGGCCGATGTAATAGCTCATTGCGGACGCCACTTGCCGCCTTATATGCTGCCCGACCGCATTCATTTTCTAGATGCCATACCCAAGGGAAACCGAGGCAAGATCGACTACCTCGCCCTGGAAAGAATCGCAGAAGGAATGAACCGTGGAGATTAGATCGGAAATCAGGGCGTTTGTCGCCAGCAACTATCTGCCCGATGCGTCGGCCGATACCATCAAGGACTCCATGCCCCTGATCACCAGCGGCATCATCGATTCGATTGGCATGCTTAGCCTGGTCGACTTTATCGAAAGCCGCTACGCCATCGAATTCATGCCCCGCGAGATCGACGTGCATGCCTTGGATACTGTCGAAAGGATCGAGGCTTTGATCCGCAGCAAACTCGCTGGCCGCAAGGCGAGTGTCAGCCAGGCATAAACCCAGTACACTGATGCGGAAAAAAACCGCCAATCGGTTTAGTTCACATCACTCGAAAACACGAGGATCGCCAGCCTACGGCGAAATGACGCACTCTCTGACAGCTACTTCTTGCCTTTTTGTTCTCCTCTAACTTCCACTTGCACCTTGGTTCCCACTTCCTTCAGCGACATGACTAGATAATTCTTGAGTCCCCAGTCGTTACCGTAATATGGCCGTGCAGGTATCATTCCGATTTCGGTGTTGGTTTTGGGGTCGATGAAGTGGATGGAAAGAATCAGGTGATAGTTTTCATAGTCGACATGAACATCGGAGAACTTGATGTACAAGTCGCACCCTGCGGCGTTTGTGTCTTCCTTGTCCTTGGCCGCGACGATGGTCCGGCCAGGCAGGTACGCCGCAGGAAGACTAGATGCAAATGTTGCGTTTAATGAACCAATGATGTCGGTCCATTCGGTCTTGGTAGAGTAACCGTGCGCCGCCCATTCATCTGGACCCAGATCGACCCATCCGACAAAGACCTTGTTCATATTCTTCATGTCGGTGGACGTTTCCTTGTTCAGATGTCGTGGAACGCTATGACGCCCGGCCAGCGATGGGGTTGGAAATGCAAGACAGAACGAGAACAATACTGCGGAAATGACGAACCGTTTCATGCGAATTCTCCTTTCAAGTCTGTGTCAGAATTACAGCCTTCATTTTCGTGACAATTCATGAGGCCTAGCCTCCCACGTTCGCAATTATAGGAGCCCTCCGTCGACCGCGATCACCTGCCCGGTGATGTAACTTGCCTGTTCCGAGGCCAGAAAGGCAACCAAGGGCGCAATCTCCTCCGGCTTGCCAAAGCGTCCCAGAGGAATCTCGGCCAGCAGCCGCTTCTCTTCTTTCTCGATGTACCTGGCCGACATGGGGCTGGGCACTACGCCGGGGCAGACAGCATTGACGCGGATGTTAAAGCGGCCCACCTCGCGTGCCAGCGACTTGGTGAAGGCGATCATGCCGCCCTTGGAAGCTGCGTAGTTGCACTGGCCGGCCTGGCCGCGGACGCCGCTGGGCGAAACGATATTGCAGATGCTTCCTCCTCCGCTGCGCATCATGCCCAGCACGGCCAGCCGCGAACAAACATAAGTGGCGCGCAGATTGGTGTCGATGACCTCGTCCCACTGCTCTTCCGACATGAAGGCCAGCAGCACATCGCGGTTGATGCCCGCGTTGTTGACCAGGCAGTCGACCGGACCGAAGCACTCCTCAATCTGCTGGAAGAGCGCGGCTGCCTCCGGCTGGTTGCTAAGATCGGCGGCCAAAGCAAGGGCTTCTCCGCCGGCGGCAAGAATGCTTTCCACCACGCGATTGGCGGCGTCCTGGCCGCGATGATAGTGAACGGCCACGCGCCATCCGGCCGCAGCCAGGGCCTGCGCCATGGCCGCGCCCAGTGTCCCCGATGCGCCGGTTACCAGCGCCGTTTTTTTGTCAGGCGCCATGGGCAATCATTTGAATGGCTTGAAGACCATGATAGTCATTCCCCAGCGGGAGTTGTAACGCGCGATGTTTCCGTCCAAAGCGTAGGAAACGGTACCTTGGATCAGGGTTCCCTTGGGGCCGGCGGTGTTGAAGTTTGTCTCCAGGCCATCGAACTTTTTGAAGTGGCTGGACTCGTCCAGGTTGCGCGTCCGCGCATAACTGTACATGCCCTCAATCTTCATCAGGTCCATCACATTGAAGCCATAGTGAACGTTGCTCATGGCGATGGCATCGAAGGAATCCGTGCCGCCGGGAATGCCGTGGATGCGCGGATTGGAAAAGAAGGATGGGAAGTAACGGGAGAAGCGATCTAACTGGTCTCCGCCAAAGTAGGCCAGGTCCCATCCGCCCTTGGTGAATTTGCGGATGTAGTAATCCTTGTTGAGGTCGGCATCGTAGAGGGTGTAGGCGCTCTGCGGACGCGCCGGAGAAGCGGCGTAGCCAAAGGCTCTCCAATCCAGACGCTGTCCGCGCGTTCCGTCGGCGGTGAAGATATAGCCCTTGTCGGTAAGCCGCATCTGAAGGCCGGGCAGCAGAGCCACGCCGTTGCGTGGCGGCTCATACAGGTTGGAGGTGTCGCTGGTCCGGCGGTAGATGTTATAGGCCAGATAGGTGAATGCGGTAGCGCTGAAGTGACTGGTGGCCTGCCAGGAGGCGCGGCCTCCGATGGTCTGCTCCCATGCCCAAATTTCTTCGGCGGTGTTTTCTACATCGCCGTTGTAAACACGGTTCTCGCCGGGCAGCGCGGAAAGCGCTAAATCTGCTGCCAGACGGTACTTGGTTGCGTACTGATTTGAAAGATCGGTCGCCAGTATCGGTCCGGCAAAAAAGATGGAGAGCTGTGCGCCGGTGTGGCGAAAGTCAAAATCGGCCATGCTGACGCCGGCGATGGGAATGGGAAAATTGAAGGTTCCAGCATACATGGCGCCGCCCACCAGCGAGACGATGCGCTTCTCGCTGGTCTGCTGTAAGACGCGCTCGCCACCCTTGATCTTCAGTTCACGCAGTCCCTGGTCTGTCTCCCGATACATGGGGGCGTCGGAGCGGTGCGCGGCAGTCAGGTCTTCGGCATAGCGAGGCGTGTTGATGGCGTAATCGGAGAATTGCAGCGTCCTCTGCAAAAGAAAATCGCGCCCCGCGGCATTGAGCGTCTGCTGTGCAGAGACGGAGCGAAGCAGGTTGTACTGATTGCCTTGGCTGTCATTCACCAGGGCGAAGTTCTGCGTCTCTACATTGACCACGACGTTGCTCTTGGCCCCACGCTGGCTGAGCGTCTGCCGCACCTCGCGGAAACTAACGCCGTCGATCCAGATCTTGCCGCTGTATAGATTCTCATCCTGCGCCTTGGGTTCCACGCCTACCACAAAGCACAGGGCGCCTTCGATTTGATCAGTGCCCAGAAGCTTGTACGTATAGCGCTCGTTCAGCGTCAGCTCCAGCGGCTGGGTAAGTACCTTTTCCGGCTCCAGCTGCGGCAACGGAAACTCATGCTTATAGTTGAATTTCACTCCATTGACATACAGCTCCGTCTGCTCAAACTCCATTTTGCCGCCGCGCTCAAAGAACTGTCGCAGGCGCATGGAGATGTCGAAGGCCTGTGCCACGGCGGTGGTCTCAAAGTGCAAATTCATGAAGCTGGAGGCCTGGTAGTTGTCCAGTTTCATCTTCTGCGCCTCGCGATACTGCTGCCAGCGGGCGATGACCTCTTCCACGCTCAGGTCGATTCCACTCTTGACCTCGACCTGGTTGTAAACCGATGTCTCGACATTGCTCTTCTTATGAATGGAAATCAGTACAAACGGATTGCCGCAGGCACAGGTTGCGGACTGGCCCGCGGCGCTTGCCACCGGTTCGCCGGCCGGAATCCGTTCGCCGGTCTCCGGGTTAAACCATTGCATCTCGTATTGCGCCTTGGCGGCGCCGCGTAGAATCACCGTTCGCGGAAGACCGGGAAGGCCATGAACCGGCGCCACCACTACCATATCTCCCGATTGCCCGCTGCTAAACCAGCCGGCATCGTCGCTGCTCGTTCCGTCCACCGTCAGCGTGAAGGGCAGCGCCTTGGCGTTCATGCGTAGAAGGCTGGCGGGCAACGATGTGGCCAGAAAGCTATTGACAGCGCACAGTTGATTCACAGCAGCGGCGTCCGGCGGCGTTGACCAGATCATCTCGACTGCCGAACCGGAGGCCGCCAGCGCAGAGTTCAGGTAGGATGCAGTAGCGGCTGTGCCGCTGTCCACTTTGAGGATAAGGGGCTTGTTGAGAGCATGTTCCCCAATCCAGATGGCATCTGAGCGCCACCCTTGTGTGCCAACCGTGCCCAGCAGGTCAGAATACAAGGCAAGCCGCTTGACTGCGTCGCCGTACTGGCCAATGAAGCCGGCAGGAAATACAAAAGCCAGCCGTAAGGCGGGGTTAGCAGACTTGACCCCTACCGCCAGTCGCAACAACGCAAAAACAAAGAGATCGTGAGCCGTTCGCGGCGCCCCGGATTCCACAATCACTCCGCGTACGACAGGAGCGGAAAGAGGCGCCTGCTTCAGAAATGCGTTGATCTCCTCGGTCAACTGCTTCTCGGTTTCATTGCCGGTGAGAGCCTCGGGGGCGACGGCCACATCCAGCCAAACCTGCGCGCTAGCCGGCAGGTTCTGGAGCGCCAGGGTTTGCTCCGCGAACTTCTGGCTGGCATCGTCCTCTGCGCCAAAGTGAAAGACAACCTTGGGCAGCACGATGAGCGAATTCTCGCCGCAATTATTTGCCGCCTGGAGAACCGTGTTCAGGCTTTGACCGCTCTCCGGTGCTGGTATTGAGACGGCATCCCGGGGCAGACCAGTTTGCGCCGCTGCCAGAGCACAACCAGAAAAAAACAAGAAAGCGGCAATGCATAGCAAGCCTGACCTTCTAGAAGTGGCATGCGATGCCGAAAAAATCACGAAATTCATCATGATAGGGGACCACCGGCCCGGATTGCAGTTGAAAAACGCTGAATTGCGCTAATCGGCCGTTACAGGATGCTCGCCGGTATGCGCCGAGTAACCGGAATAGCCGCCCAGCGGGAGTTTGCCGGTGATGCGCGTCAACTCCTCGCTCTCCCTTAGCCGGGCTCCTGCATTGTAACTGCAGAATGGGATCAATTGCCCATCGGTGGCGACATACTGGATGATGCATCGCTTTAGTCGGCGCAGATTGTAACTGTGCGCATCCATAAAGTGCATACCGGCGACAAAGATGCCATTGAAGCCGCGCTGCGCCCAACCTTCGGATCGGCCCGCATGCTTGTCTTCCCATGAGTCCAGGCTGCCGAGCAGGCGCTGGAAAGTAAGGCCGGGAGGAGTCTTGCGCAGATCGAGACATTTCGACAATTGGCTAAACTGGCGGATTTTGGAGATCTGGCGGCTGATCAGTCCTTGCTCGGCGTACGGTTTAATATCCGCCATGCCGCGCAGGAAGCGGTCCAGATCGAAAAAACTGCTCAGGCAGAACGGCTTGTTATTGTCATCCACGTAAAAGAAAGTTCCAATGGAACAATGCGCGTCGCTCAGGGGCGGGTGCGTATTCTCATTGCGGACCCGCTCAATGGCGCGGCTAAGCAGAGAGATTGAGTTAAGCGGAAACCAGTCGTCGGGAAAACGGGTCAAGCCTGTCTGCTCGCCAAAGCAGCGGGCCATGGTCGCCAGGTTGAAGGGCTCGGCGCCGTTCTTGGCCACCGCGATGCGGCCCACATCCGCACATGGTTGAATGCTAATGCCGGTTACAAACTTGTTGTGTTCCAGGGCGAATTTAAAGATCGGCCCGAGCTGGTCCACATTCACAGAGCTCATGATGGTCGGCACAAGCACCAGCCGCATATTCGTCTGCTCGATGCTGCGCACCGCAGCGATCTTCTTGTCCAACAGCCGCTGTCCGCGCATCTTGAGATAGACATCGTCATTCATGCCGTCGAACTGCAGATAGAGCGTGTGCAGGCCCGATTCTTCGCAGAGTTTCGCATAGTCAGGATCGACAAAGCGGCTGCCGTTGGTTGCTACCTGAAGATGGGTGAAACCAAGGCCGCGGGCGGTGCTGAGAATCTTTGGAAAATCGGGGTGCAGCGTGGGCTCTCCGCCTGAAAATTGGACGCTACGACAAGGCACAGGCCGGTTTAGCAGCGCCTTGAGCATCTTGACCACCACTTCCATCTCCAGAAAGTAGTGGCTGCCTTCGCCCTTGGCCTCGGCAAAGCACACCGGGCACTTGAAATTGCAGCGATTGGTGATGTCGATGACGGCCAGGCAAGGCTCGTTCTGGCTTCCCATCTCCGCGGCCGGGCAGATTGAGGAAGACGGCATTCCGGCCGCCAGCGTCTCGGGAAAGACCAGCCTGTTCCACTCTTCCAGACGATGGTACAGCGCCGTGTCGGAGAAGATCAGATCTTCGCTGGGTGTATGGCAGGAGCACTCTGAGCGCTGGTAGACCTTTCCCTCGCGATCAAAGATTGTCGCAAGGGATGGACTACCACAGTGAGGGCACAGCGAAGAGATTGTATCAATTACAACATCGCCGGCTAGAGTGTTCCGCATAGTGTCTTCCGTCTCATAATCTCTATTTTATTGTGAGTATACATGATGGCTTGGAAGCTGAAGTCTGTTATCCACTTTTTTGTAGTCCGTTCAATTCAAAGAAATTACAGAATAAGCACTTGTAGGGCAACATATTCCGTAACCTATTGATTATGTATGACTTCTCGCAGCATGAATCCCCGGCTCGGCATGCATTTACTTCTCCCTCCCAGGACTGGCACAAGTGGATAAGGTCGCTGCAACGCCGCGCATGGCCTGCCTTTCGTCCCCGATCAGAAGTACAGCAGGAATGACCCACAAGCCGCCAGCCAACGTAAGGGCAACACCCAGGGAGGTGACCAGCCCCATCTCTGCCAGCGGCGGGAAGGTTGCGGCGAGCAGCGCGCCAAAACCGATGATGGTGGTCAGGTTGGACTGAATCAGCGCAGCTCCGGAAGCTTTGGCAACATCGAGAATGCTATTGGGCTCTATTTCCAGATAGCGACGCACCAAATGAATCCCATTGTCGATGCCGATGCCGATGATCAGCGGGATCGCCGTAACCGCCATGAAGCTGAAGGAGTGCCCCGCAAGTCGCAATAGCCCGAAGGTCACCACGATGGCGAAGACGATCGGCATCAGCACCAACAGTGTCATGCGCAAATTGCGGAAGGTGAGATAGACGATCAAGAGGATCGCGGCAGCGGTCCACAACAAGGCTTTCCGGCTGTCGCGTAACACCTGGCTCTGGATGTCGCGATTGATCTTGTCGAAAGAAAACTCCACAAAGGGACCGAACTGCCTGCGCCAGGAGTCGAGCACCGCCTCAGGGACTGCGTCATGGGCATTAGAGCCAGCGGCATAAAAGGCGACTGCGGCGACGTAACTTCCATCCCCGGTCTTGCGCAGGCTGTTGTCGAGCAGGCCTGCCGGCAAATAAGGCCCGGCAGATTCCAGGGTGATCGGCTCCGCGCCTTTTCCCAGCTTGCGCAGTTGCTTGAGGTACGGCGCGTACGGCTCTGTGCGCAAGCCGTTTTCGCGCAGCGCATCCTCCAATGCGAGGGCCGAGGTATTCAAGTCGATATGGGCCAGCGCGGCAGCCCGCTGCCGCTGTGCCTCCACCGAGGGAAGCAACTGGGTGGGAGAGAAGACGGATTTGAGGGCACCGCTTTGCCGGTAAGATTCCAGGCCGGCCGACAGATTTTCGGAGCGGCGCAACACCTCCTCCTCACCGCCGGCAATCAGCAACAGCGTGGGGCTGCCCTCGATGCCAAACTTTGCAGAGAGCATATTCTGCGCGGCCACTGCCGGGCTGTCGGCGTCGCCCATGACGGCAAAACTCCCGCCCATTTTGATAGTGGGCAACAAAAGGGCTGAGAGCACGAAGAGGCCAGCGGCAACCGCCACCACCCAGCGAGCGTGCCGGCCCACAAAATTGAGAGAGCCGCGCGCCAGAGCGGGCAAAAAACGGAAGGTGATGCCCTCAGGCGCAAATGGCCGGATGTAACGGTTCCACAACTGCATCAGCGCGGGCACGGTCAGCAGCGTGTGAAGCATCATCATGAACATGCCGACGGTGAGGATGAAGCCAAATTCCGCCAGCGCCTTAAAACTGGAGGTGGCCAGCGCGGCCGTGGCGGAGGCTGCGGTTAAAATGCACAGAACGATGCTCAGCCCGGTGGTTTCGAAGGTGCGCAGCATGGCTGCATTAAAGCTGCCTCCCTTAGCCCATTCCTGCGGCGAGCGGTTGAAAAAATGCACCACCTGATCGTCGCCCAGGCCCGCGAGAATGGCGATGAATGACAGACTAATCAGATTCACTTCGCCAGGATAGTAACTCGCGATGCCCGTGGTCCACAGAATGCCCAGGCTGGTGGGAAGCAGCGATAAGAGCAGCAACGGAACGCTGGGATATACCAGCAGGCACAGAAGCAGGCTGCCAACAATCGCGACCAGCGAAACGCGGCGGATATTCCGCTCGACAAATTTGTGATCCTGCACTGCGTACACGTAAGCGCCTGCGGGAGTAGCACTCACGCCGGCAGCGCGAATCTCCGGATCGGTTTCAATGCCCTGGATATGAGCGTCCGTCCACTCCATCACCTGTTCGGCATATTTGTAGTCCACGGCCGACTCGCGCGGCTCCGCGATAATCAGCAGCGCCTTGTGATCCCTGCTATAAAAACGGTTTCCCGAACCCCAGGAGAGATCAAAGTTGGCATACTGCGAGAATCCCTCGCCATTGCCTGCGGTCACGCTCATCAGGCCCAGCGGATCGGCGACAAAGTAATCCGCGCCCAGGGTGGAAAACGGCGTAAACAGCTCAGTGGCTGCGCGACGCACGTTTTCGTGAATCTGCCGGGGGGCGAGCCGTTGCGCCAAGGCATCGCGATTGCCGGGCAGTGCATAGGAGGGAAAGTGCATGGAGTAAAGCCGCACCAGGTTAAGCAGTTCCTCTTCCCGGAGTCCACAACGCGCCTGTTTAAAGAGTCCGCTGGCAGACATCTCGGTGGTGAGCCGGTCGGCCGCGGCTTCCATCGCCTCACTGCTGTCCTCATCTCCCTGTGGCGCCTGGACCAGCACAAAAAGCTGGTTGCCGTAGCCCAGTTCTTTGCCGATCTGGCTGGCCGTACGCCATTGCGGATCGCTGCTGCCGAACATTCCGGTCAAATCGGTTCCGGTGCGCAGGTTGTGAATATTGGCGTAGAGAAACAATGTGAGGACAAGCGCCGTCCCAGCCACAAACCCGGGATGGCTGATTACCAAACGTCCCAGCGCGCGCATGAAGCGAGTCATCACGACGCACACCCCACCGCGGGACGGCGCGCGAGAAAGAGGATGTGGGCCAAGGGAAGAAAGTTACGGAATCGGCGCGACTCCACCTGCATCCTTGCCTCGTCGAGCGCAGCCTGATACTGCGTGAAGGATAGAATCGTAGGGCGCGCGCTGACACGCTCGGCGGAAAACAACAACCGGTCCAGGCCCAGCGTAAGAACGCTCCGCAGCCCTCGCTCGCGGTCATGCACCCGGAAGATCAGCCGCCCACCGGGCTCTAGCGCCGCGCAGCAACGCTTCAGCAGAGCCAGTTGTTCCTCGGCCGGCAGATATTGCAGCACATCTAGAATAAGAATCAGGCCGGCCTGTGGCAGCGCAAAGCCGCGCACATCGTGAACACTCACATCTGCGTTCAATTTGTGCAGAGCCTGTTGGGCCACGGAGATCCGGTGGGCGTTCAGATCGCAGCCAAGCAGGCGTCGTCCCGGGTTTGAGAAAGCTGTGAAGCATAGCGCCATGCCGTAGCCGCAGCCCAGATCCACGACCGTTCCCGATCCAAGCTCTTCGGTCGCCAGCAGAGAAAAAATCCGGTCCAAACGCATCTTCCAGCGTACAAAGCCGCGATCATAGTGCGCGCTTCCGGCAAAGGTCTGGTTGACGAAGCGGATTCGCTGGCGCAGGCTGCGCTGCGAGGGCGCGATCCAACACACCACGACCGCGGTAACGATGGCCGCCGCGCCGCCGGCCAGCAGACCCAGGACCAGGCTGCCCAGCACCCACGAGAAGAGCTGCTCCTTTAGTTGAGCGGACGATAGTGCGATCAATAGACGCCAGGGCAGAAATGATCCATGGCGCAGAAAGCCGCCCAACTCTATCGAGAAAAATACAGTCGGCGCCAGCAGCAGCGGATTGTTGATGAAGGTGGCGGCCAGGGTCAAGGGTTTGTTCAGGCGCAACAACAACGCCATTCCCACCGCCGCCACAGTTTGCAGTCCATAGATGGGCACGACGCCAATAAAGATTCCCCAAAACACGGCAGCCGCTGCCGAAGCAGGGTCCAGCTGCTCGGTCAGGAGAGTAGCCGCGAACTTGCGAATATGAGCGTTCAATCCTCGTAGCACCGCTTGACCTTCTCCTGAGAATGCTAGTTACCGTCCAGATACAACCGACAACTCACCGCTTGCCACTTTTTCGCCCGCCGCACTGACCGTGCCTTCAATGCAGGCCAGGCTCCCGACCTCGGTCAGCTTCGTGGTTTCAATGCGCAAAACCGTGCCCGGAGAAACAGGCTTATGAAATTTGAAGCGATTGACTGCCGCCAGCAGCGCCGTTCCCATCGTCTCGGCGGGAGTTGTCGATCCCATCATCACCGCCGCAGTCTGTGCAACCGCCTCGATCAACAATACTCCCGGCAAGATTGGACGTGCGGGAAAATGCCCGGCAAAGACCGGGTTCTCCCCGTCCACCCTGAGCCACGCCACGCAGTGAATCCCTGGCTCCAACTCCTCCACGCGGTCGATCCACAAAAAAGGCGCGCGATGGGGAATAATCTTCTCGATCTCTTCTCGCTCGATCACTTTGGCTTGTACACCTCGAAAGTCTCTGCGGGCAACTTTGCATTCAGCGTAGTGTAGTCGATGAGGAAGACGCTGTTGACTCCGTTTTTGCCGTCAATTTCCAGCGAGCGCGGCAGATAATCGCGCTTGTCGAGCTTGACAGTCAGGTAATTCAGGCGGCGGCGAAAGTTCACGCTACGGGGAACAAACTTCAACTCGTACTCCCGGCCGTTCTCCTGCGCCGTGATGGCGAAGTTCTTCTTCAAATTCTCGATGGAGTTCTCCCGGCTGAAGGAGGACTGGGCGCGGCGAACGCCGCTGCCGATCTCCAGAACCTCGGTATTTCCGTCCCCGCTGGTCAGATTGAGATAGTCGGTGTTGAAGCGGATGCGCAGCGTATTGGGCGCAAAATACTCCAGCGAGAAGCGCGTCATGCCCTCGGCACAGAATTTTCCGTGCAGCACCATGGGCTTCACCATCAGCTTGGAAGTGCGCGTTTCGACGACTTTCCCGCAGCCGGTCGTAAACTTGTCCTGCGCCTGCTGCACTCCATTCCAGATGTGCGTCAACAGGTCACCTGATTGCGCTGGTAACTCCAGCGGCAGCATCATAAGGAATATCAGGCAGCAAGTTCGACAGCACGATTTCATTTCAGGCTCCCAAAAAGCGAAAAGCGAGCGACCACATGCAGATGCTCACCGTATCGCGCACCGGCTTCATCTTGGACCGTGCTTGGCCGTTGTCGTAAACCATGTGAATGGGAGCATGGGCGATGGTGCAGCCGGCGAGGCCCATCTTGATAAGCACTTCCATCTCGAATTCATAACGCTCACTGCGCAGCTTAGCGTGGTTCAGGCTCTCCAGGCGATAAAGCCGGAAGCCGCTCTGGCTGTCTTCGATCTTGCGGCCCACGAGCACCGAGGCCCAGCGGCTGCCGATGGTGTTCGAGTAATAACGGGCGCGCGGCATTAGAGCGCGATCGAAGGAGCGGGCTCCAATAATCAGATCTGCATCCGTCTCCCGAGCTACCCGCAGCAGAACAGGGATATCCTGTGGCAGATGCTGCCCGTCGCCATCCAGCGTGATAACGTGGGTAAAGTTCTGAGCGCGGGCATGGATGAAGCCGCGACGCAAAGCGGCTGCCTTGCCACAGTTCGATGGCGATTGTATGCAGAACGCCCCGGCATTTCGGGCCAGTTCCGCCGTGCCGTCGTTCGATCCGTCGTCAATAACGATGACCGATTCGACGTGCTTTCTGGCTCCTTCGACCACATGGGCAATGTGGGAGGCCTCATTGAATGCGGGAATAAGTGCGCATACTTTCATAATTCGGTACTGCAGTGTGCACTTTCGCGGGAGCCGACCAGTACGAACTTGAAGCCGCGTTCCTTCAACTCGTCAATCACCCCAGGCAAAGCCTCAAGCAGAACGTGCGTTCCCTTCGGCAGACGGTCATGCATCAGGATAATGTCGCGGCTGGCCACTTTGCTGAGAATATGGCGGGCCAGCAAACCTGAATTTTTGATCATCGTATCACAGCTACGGATGCGCCAGGAGATGAACTCCACACCGGTTCTTTGCAGTGCGAAGCGCAGCAAGGGGTGACGCAAACCGACCGGGGAACGGAAATAGCGCGTCCTGACCCCGCAGATGCGTTCAATGCAATCGTTGCCGCGCTCGATCTCAGATCGCAGGCGTCGAGGAGAGAGAAAGCAGAATAACAACCGATGTGACCAGGTGTGGTTGGCGATCAGGTGCCCTTCCTCCCAGGCCCGGCGCACGATCTCGGGATGCCTATCAGCGCGCTGACCCACAACAAAGAAAGTGGCCTTCACGCCTTTTTCACGCAGCAAATCGAGCAGCCGGGGCGTATCAACGGGGTCAGGGCCATCGTCGAAGGTCAGCGCCACGCAGCCATTCCCTTCCACTTGCGAGCGATTCGCGACCAGCCACTGATTGCGCGGATGAAAGAGCAGATAAAGCATCACCCCCGTGCCCAGCGCATAAAGAACGGTCACCAGCAGCAGGCGCGCCAGGGAAAAAGGATAGAGCAGCGCCAGCGAGGCATTGGTCGCGCAAAACAACAGCAAAAAAAACGCTGACCGCGCCATCTCGATCCTTCCGGTACTCGAAACCAACCAGCCCAACCGTGGTTTAATTTTAACATCGACTCCAGGCCGCAAGGAACCCGCGATGGGGCGGCTTGCTGGCTAGAGCCATGATACCTATTTCACAGGAGAGCGCTTTACGGCGCAGCGGACCGCACTCTAAGATGACAGCAGCCCTGTCGTATCGCACTGATTGCCTTCTGCCTGTGAGAATAGAGAGAATTCACTTTGAGAGTTCTGCTCGTCAAGCCGCGTGATCTGGCCGAGTACAGCATTCCTGCTTACGAGGAATAGGGAGCGCCATGGATTTCCGCTGGTGGGATGAGGCGCACGCAACGCTATGGCGGATCGCCGAGAGCGCGGAACTGCTGGAGGCGCGCCACAAAGCACGGCAGACGGTACGCGAGACGGTGGCGCCGCTGCTCGCGCAGGCGCGCCCCGACTGCGGTTGGACGGAAGAAAAAGCGCGTGTGCTCCGCGCGTTGGATGCCCAGGGGATGACCGGCATTCTGGCCTCTGCGCACAACGGACTAACCCTACGGTTGGCGTTGACTGTTTGGGAACTGGCCAGCGTGGATGCCGGCGTTGCCACTTGCAGCCTTTCGGGAAGCCTGGCGCAAATGCCGATTCACGACTTTGGAACCGAGCAGCAGCGCGAGCGTTATCTGGGACGCGGAGAGCTGGTCCACGGCGCTCTTTGCCTGACCGAGCCGCTGCCTGGCGCGGGCGCGGATGCAATCTCTCTTTCCGGTCGCATGGTTCAGGCCGGCGCGGGCGCGAACGGCGAGCCTTTGCTGGAGATTCACAAGCGTGGACGCTTCATCAGCCACATGGACTTTGCAGAGTTTGTAGTATCCGCTGTCGAGGGCGACGGCAGCGGCGTGCGCGGCAGCGGTCTGGTGATTCTTGAGCCCGGGGACGCGGGCGAGTTCGAGCGCGGATCGCCGGTGCGCAAGCTGGGGCATCGCTATGCTTCTACAACCAATCCGGCCTTTCGCCTTATCGTGCCGGCCGCGCGTCTTGTGGGCGGCTACACGATGGAACAGGAAGTGATCATTCCGTGCTTTAGCCATCGCGCCTTACTGGAACCGGCCCTGCGCAGGATGCGTGCCCTGCTCGGCCTGATGACCGCCGCCAAGGCGCTCTCCACGGTGCAAGAGTGGTTCACATCAACAGAACAAAAGAGCCAGGAAGCGGAGTTCCGGCTTGACATGGCAAATTTGTGGGCCACGGGCGAAGCCGCGGCCTCGTTGGGATTTTTCGCGGCGCGTCTCAGCGACGAACTTGACTGTGCGCAGGATCCTTCCACCGCCGATGCCAGACTGGCCGCGCTCTTCTCTCCGGCAGCAAAGCTCTTCAGCAGCAGCAGCGTCGCGGAGTTGCTGCGGCAAGTAGCCGCATGGGGTGAGTACGGCGCGCTGTCCGCCATCGATCTACATGCTCGGATGGTCGATGCGCAGATCGAGGATATGTACATGGGCCCGGCAGCGCTGCAACGCCGCCTGGTTTCAGCCGCCATGACTGGCGCCAGCTTCCTCGCTGAGTTTAAGAAGTGGACCCAGGAGATGGATGCACTGGCCGAACGCATGCCGCAAGCGGGCCTGCGCAGTCTTGCCGAGGGAATGAGACTTTGGCAGTGGACCCTGGAGCGGCTGCAGCAGCAAGCCGATACACGCGGCGCCAGGCTCTTTTGCGCTGCGCGCCAGGGCGTGACCTTTGCCATGGCAGATGCGCTTTGCGGATTGCTGGCCGCGCGTTCGTTGGCTTTGGATGTTCTTGTAATGGAGAGGGATAGTCACTCGCCGGACAGCAAGTGCGTTTCCATCTTCCACGATCTAAGCATCCTTGCGGCAGGACACGCCGCGTCGCACACTGCGCAAACCTGCGTGGAACTGCTCTGTGGCTACGCGGAGCGATTTCCCTTTTCCGGCATCCAGCGAAGAGCCCTTGCGGAACAGCGAACAAAACTCTGCGTCAGTCTGCGCGGCATGATGGATGCGCGCGAACGAATTGCCGAGTTTCTGCGTGCCCAGGGCTGCAGGAGAGGTAACAGGACAGACTGAACGAAATATGTAGAGCTTCAGCGGATTAAGCCCAGCGCCGAGGTTGCGCTTAAAAATCCACGCGAGGCAACTCCGACCGGGTCCAGAAGTACTGTTCTTCCACACAGCAATTCGCCGACCGGCTGGCCACGGAAGTGGCCGATGCTCCGGTAATGGGCGATGAAATAGAGTACGCGCAGAAAAATCTTCCAGCTCAAAGGCGCAAAATAAGTGGGCAGCACCAGCGACACCGCGCGGCCCTCCTTGACCTCCTCGGCAAACTCCTGATAGCTCGCGGCCTGCGTCAGCGAGAGTACTGAACTGGCCAGCAGCAGATGGCTGTCGCCGCCCCCCACTACCGGCTTGCCCGCGTGCCTGGCCAGCTCCAGCACCCGGTCGTTCTCTTCCCTGCTGCGCATGCCGTTGTATTCCAGGGCATGAATCGCCCATCCGTAGCGGCTCAAAAGCGCCTCGGCGGGGATCTTGCGGCCGGGGTTCTTTCCCCAGGGAACCAGGGGATGATTGAATACCACCAATGAGCCGCTGGCACGCAACATTTCAAACAGGTCGTCCAGGCGGCGCTCCCGGGCGGCCGCCTGCAAGGCGGCATGGAGCTGCTCAATCCCCTCAGCGGGCATTCCCGTAACTCCCAGGTGAAAGAGATAATCGTCAAAGTAGATAGAAATCTCTTCGCCGAGCGGGTTGCGATGCGCCTCTTCAGGATGCGCGCGCAGCAGTTCGAGGCTTCCCGCCACTTCGTCGTGGTCGGTAATCCCCAGATGGACGCCCGCAAAGCCAAGCGCTGCGGCGCTGGCGGACTCGGTCAGCAGCACATCCTCGACCGTCAATGGAGAGCGGTAATATATGTCGGCATAGTTCAGATCCGCGATCTCCGCCAGCCCGAATGCCGCCTGTAGCAGTCCGCGAAAGGGACGCATGAAGCGCAGCTTGACCACCTGATTGAGAAAGCCCATGCTCTCAATGGAGTGACTCGAGTGGTTGTGCGGCGAAACCACATAAGCGAACTCTTGCGCCGAATATGGACAGCGGCGGTAGGTATAGTTTTCGATTGCCCAGCTATCCACTACTGACATGGTGCTGTCTCACTCCGCTTCTCTGCTCGTACACCAGACGAACAGAAGGGTGTTCTACACTTGATAGACAGGCAGAAGTTCGTCCTCGCAAGTGCACTGTATACGGATTCTTTCATAGTAGAGAGGCTCTCCGTCCATGGGATTCGGTCACAACTTCGCGGGTTCGGCCATTTCTTCGCCGGAAGAGCCGGTTCCCTGCCTCCCCGCGGACCGGGAGCGGCTGGTCGAGGTCTCTGTCCCGCATCGCAAGACCGGGCATTATCGCCGTCCCCCGGAGCGGCCCTTCACCGCCGAGGAGCGAAATCAGGTGACGGTCCTCTTCGGCGGCTTTACCTGGAAGCATGAGCGCTTCATCGAGGCCATTCTGCGCGCCAGCGGTTATCGCTGCCAGATGCTGCCCACTCCGAATGTGGAGTCCTTCACCTTTGGCCGAGAATTCGGTAATAACGGCCAGTGCAATCCGACCTATTTTACGATTGGCAATCTCATCAAGTTTCTGCGCTCGCTGGAAGATCAGGGTTTTTCGCGCCACGAGATCGAGGAGAAGTACATCTTTTTCACAGCCGGCTCCTGCGGACCCTGCCGCTTCGGCATGTACGAGTCGGAATACCGGCTGGCGCTCCAGAACGCGGGCTATGAGCGATTCCGCATTGTGCTGTACCAGGCCGAACAGGCCATCAAAGCCGCGGCCGACAATCCCGGCCTGAAGTTCACGCTGGACTTCAACTTGGGTGCGCTCAATATGCTCAACCTGGGCGATGTCCTCAACGACCTCAGTTATCGCATCCGTCCCTTCGAAGCCGTTTCGGGAAGCACGGATCGAGCCATCGAAGAAGTCGTTGACCGGTTGAGCCATTTCCTCGAAACCCGCCGGCGATTCGAGCTTCTGGAACGCACGCCGCGCTGGCTGGCCGCGCCGTTGCGGCGCACCCCCAAGCTCACGAGCTTTCTCAACGCCACGGGCAAGATCCTGGATCATCTCTACAGCGCGGAGTTCGTAGGCCAGATGCGGGAGGCGCGTCGGTGCCTGGGTGAGGTCGAGGTCGATCACACTCGCGTTAAGCCTGTGGTCAAGATTGTCGGCGAGTTTTGGGCGCAGCTCACCGAAGGCGACGGCAACTTCAATATGTTCAGCTTTCTTGAAAGCGAAGGCGCGCAAGTGCATGTGGATTCGATCGGCGGATGGATCAGTTATCTGTTGCGTCAGTCTCGAATCAGCATGGAGGAGAAGAAAGGCCTCGACGATCCCTATCCCGAAGCCCGCTGGTGGGAGCCGCGCAAACGGCTGGCTAACCTGTGGAAGTATCGCCGCAAGTGGTCTCTGTTGCGCATGAGCGAAGTGCTATGGAGCTACCTGTATGCGCGCACCTCGCGCCACCTGGGCGGCATCACCCCTCGCCTGCTCTCGCAGCGCGAGTTGGCGCGTCTGGCGCATCCTTTCTATCACTCCCAGGCGCGCGGCGGCGAGGGGCATCTCGAGGTGGGCAAGAACGTCTACTACACCACACGCGGGCTGTGTCATATGGTGCTGGCGCTCAAGCCCTTTGGATGCATGCCTTCCTCGCAGTCCGACGGCGTACAGTCGGCAGTGGTCAATCGCTTTCCGGAGATGATCTTCCTGCCTGTTGAAACCTCGGGCGAGGGCGAGATCAACGCTCATAGCCGCGTGCAGATGGCTCTGGGCGAGGCCCGCGTCAAAGCGCGCGCGGAGTTCGATACTGCGCTCGCTTCCACTGGAAAATTGCTTGCAGAAATCAAGGACTATGCCCTCCGGCACCCATCGCTGCGCAGTCCGTTTTATCCAATTCCGCGCCGTCATGGCATCATCGGCCCGGCCGCCAACTTCGTTTTGCACGTCGCCAATCTGATGGATGGCCGCACCGAGCTGGCTCGGCTGCCCGGAGAGCGATGAGGGATGATGTCCAATAATACCCACCCATGCGGCGATCTTCCTGGTGGTTCTCGCTTCCTCGTCGGAGTGGATGTCGGTTCCACTACGGTCAAGGCGGTGGTGGTCGCAGCCGACGGTATGCATATTCTATGGCGCGATTATCGCCGCCACGACACACGCCAGCCTGAGATGCTGTGCGAATTCCTGCAGCGCATGGAGAGCGAAGCCGGCATTACGCCCGGCAACTGCCGCATCTTCATCACTGGCTCCGGCGGCCATGCGCTTGCCGCGCCGATTGGCGCTCGCTTCGTGCAGGAGGTCAACGCCGTCGCGCTGGCTGTGGAGAAGATGCACCCCGAGGCGCAGTCGGTCAT
>CABEBC010000436.1_pt1 | contig 33969 bp, 20 predicted proteins | sample 3422291 | NCBI WGS metagenome assembly CABEBC01 (sample SAMEA5534345, study PRJEB31848) | metagenome | biome: tundra; feature: field; material: soil | place: USA | collected 2013-05 | depth 0.45 m
CAGCCAGAGCGAGAACCCAGCGGCTCTGCATCCAGTTGTTCGTCATAAAACCCTCCTGGCCCTTATTGTAGATCGGAGCGAGCGTGAATCGAAAATCGGAACCTCGACAGGAAGCACAAGCGCCCAGCATCTGATTGTGCCTCTGGCCACCAATTAGAATGGGCAACGTACAGGGCTATTGCCGGATTGCCCTTCATCCAACATCAGGAACTGGAAATGTGCGCTTGCTCTTGCAGACTCCATTTTTGCCAGAGAATGGTGTCCGTATAGGGGAAATCATGGTTCCTCGCCCTGGCAAAGGCCATGAAGGGGAAGTTCCGGGCTTTGACCCTGAAACAAACGCGACGAGACCGCAACTGGAGACAACGGGTGATATAGTGCCTCTTAGCCGGGAAAGTATAATGGAGTTGCGGTTAAATCGGAGATTTGTGTGGTGACGCCGTTGGATCCCGATAGACTTCAAGCTGAAAAAGATGAGTTGAGCTGGCTGCTGACCTCCGGGGTACTGGGGAGATCCAGCAATCTGGCCCGAATGCTCACTTTTATCTGCGAGAAGCATTTTCAGGGTCTGGATGACCAGGTCACGGAGTACCTGATCGCGACTGAAGCGCTGGGTAGGCGCGACGATTTCGACCCGCAAACCGACACCATCGTCCGGGTAACCGCACATTCCCTTCGAAAGCGCCTGCAGGAGATCTACCAGACGGACGGGGTAAATCGGCCGGTCCGTATTCATATCCCGCTGGGCAACTATATGCCGTCCTTCGTCCCTATAGGGGCAGACCATACTCTGGACTTGCAATACGTTCCAGTGTCGGCCTCTTCAGGGCCGGAGCAGGTTCTTCCTCACGCCCATCCTGATGCGGTCACGCCTCAGTCAAAACGACGCTCACGATGGCTTGTGGCAGCCGCATCCTTATTGGTAGTCATCCTGTTGTGCAGCTTCTTTGTCTTGGCGTACCGAAACGCAAAAAAAGCGGCCTTGATCGTGCCCCAGGGCCCACCGGCAGCTCTGCCGCAACCCACGAACACCATCCGCGCCCTGATGGGAACCGGCCGCAAAACGTATGTCGATCACTCCGGATATACCTGGACGCCAAGCAATTACTGCTCCAGCAGCGACAGCGTCACAGTGCCCGCCAAGAATATCGCCGGGACAGAGGATCCCTACCTCTACCTGGGCGGCATTCGTGGAATTGCCCACTGCATCTTCCCCGTCAAGCCGGGCGTGTACGAGATTCACCTCCACTTTGCGGAAACCACCGATCTGCCAATGGCGACTCGCCTCGCCATCCTCTCCATGAATGCGGGGCCTGATATCAACTTCGATGTGGTCGACAATGCGGGTGGAGATGGTATTGCCACGTCCTACGTTCTGGCAGGTATCCATCCCGAGAACGATGGCGCCATCCATGTGGACTACACCAGCGAAGTATCTTTGCTGCATGCGGTCGAGATTCTGCCTGCGGACTCCGATAAACTGCTGCCCGTTCGAATCACTGCGAGCCCATTTGCGATAAAAGACTCTGCCAATCAAACATGGCTCTCCGATCGATACTTCCGTGGAGGTCGAAGAGGCCTGCTTCCCGATGCAGCAAAGACTACGAACCGCGGCATATTCAGTAACCATCGAATTGGGCGCTTTCGCTATGACATCCCCGTCGTTTCCCCTGGAAAGTATCGCGTCACGTTGTATTTCTCCGATCCATGGTTCGGCAAGCACAATTGGGGGAACGGAGGACCCGGCAGCCGGATATTCAATGTCTCCTGCAATGGGAAAATGATTTTGGAAAACTTCGATATTTTGGCGGAGGGAGGAACCAACCCCGTCGTAAAGACATTTGACAATATCCCGGCGAGTGCCCAGGGTAAGATCGAACTCTCCTTCATACCGGTGGTCAACTACCCCTTGGTCAACGCAATCGAAATTCTCCCTGAGCCTTCGCGCTGAAAAGAGCCGCTTCGATTATTAACATTAAATACAGATGTTCCTGTAAATCCGCTAACTCCTTTATTAACAAAACGATTGCCGGAACATTAACAATATTAACAATCCGAATTAAATGCCTTAAACCGCCGCGTGCCCCTTTTCTTTCAATAGGTTCTGGGCTACTGGAGAAATTCACATCAATCACCGCATTGGTTCACTTCCAATTCACAATATTTCACTTTCAATTCACAAGACTTATCTGGAAGCGGGTTGCTAGACTAGCTCCCGACGAATCAAAGCCCAGAAGCTCAGTGTTCCGCATCACAGTTGATGAATGCGGAACAGGTAATCACACGTGAGCGCAGCGGGAGGCGATTCGATCAAACAACAGTATTCAGGAGGCTTTAAATGAAGTCTTTGTTGAAGTACCTGGCCGGCGCGCTGGTCATGCTAGCCATGATCACCTTCGCGCCCTTGACACACGCTCAGGGCGATATTTTTGGTGTTCTTTCGGGAAAGGTAGCCGACTCGACGGGAGCACTGATTCCGGGCGTCACCATTACTATCACCAACGAAGCGACCAAGTTGTCGCGCGTTGACGTAACCGATTCCATGGGATTCTTTACGGCTCCCCAATTGCAGGTAGGACGTTATACCGTCAAGGGAGAGAAGAAAGGTTTCAAGGCGATGTCACTCACCGGCATCGATGTGAATGCCGGATCTCACGCGACTGCGGACCTTACCCTGCAGGTAGGCGCGGCCAGTGAGGAAATCACCGTCGAGTCCGCCGGTGAGACTATCAATACGCAAAGCGCCGAGATGTCTGCAACGGTGGATTCTCAGCAGGTAGCGGACCTTGCGCTGAATGAGCGCAACTACGTCGAGCTCACCACGTTGATCGCCGGAGCGGCGACCACCACATTCGACCAATCCTCGCTCACCACCGGAATGTCAACGGCGGCCGCGGCCATCAACGGCATGCGCCAGGACCAGAACCTGTTTACCGTGGACGGCGGCTATAACAACGACTCCGGTTCCAACGGAACCCAGTTGAACAACGTCGGCATCGACTTCGTCAGCCAGGTCTCGGTGCAGGCTTCCAACTTCTCGGCCGAGTACGGGCGCAATGCCGCGGCCTCGATCAACGTCGTCACCAAGAGCGGTGGCGCCAGATTCCACGGCAGTGCATTTGAATTCGACCGCAACAATTTCATGGACGCCGCCAGCGCCGGCTCAAAGCTGGTCCTGATCTCGACGCCGTCTACGCCATTCAGGAACATCCTGCCCTCGCTCCGCTATAACGACTTTGGATGGAGTGCAGGCGGTCCGATTATTCGCAACAAGCTCTTCTTCTTTGGCGGTCAGGAATACAAGCGGACCAACATCGCCGTCTCGGCTTCGCAACTTACCGTCCCAACGTCTGCGGAACGGGGCGGAAATTTCAGCGATATGCCTGCGGGGTTTGCCGTCAAAGTGCCCGCCAACCTTACTAGCTTGTCAGCTGCTTGCCGAACCGCCATCAGTGGCCTTGGCCTCGTTGCAGGCAATCCGTTCCCCAGCAATACAGTACCTGCTGCTTGCATCACGACAGATGGAGCAGCAATCGCCAGTGTCTATGCGTTGATGTCGGCTACGCCTGCGGCTTCGTCGTTCACCAATACGGCGAATTCCAGCAACGTCACCTACCAGCCCAGCAATCCCAGCAGTTGGCGCGAAGATATTATCCGCATCGACTATCACCCCGCGGCGCAGCACTTAATTTATTTCCGCTACATCCATGACAACCTGTGGCTGCACGATTCCTTCGGAACCTTCTACGACGCCGGCACCCTTCCAACGGTTCCCACGATGCGCATGCGGCCCGGATACACCTATCAGCTCGGGCACATCTGGACGATCAACTCGCATATGATCAACGAAGCCAAGGGCAATGCTTCCTGGAATAAGCAGCGCATTCCGCCACTTGGAAACACATGGGAGCGCTCCACCTACGGCTTCCAGTTCCCATTGCCTTTCACACTATCGACGTCAGCCGCGTTCGTCTGGCCCAATGGCATTCCCCATGTGTCCTTCTCCAATTCGGGAATGGCTAATACAACCTCAGCCTATGGAACTGCGGCTCCGTCGGGCTTCGACGGCCCCTACTTCACCATGATGGCCCCCACCACGGACATTACGGGTACCGATACCTTTACATGGGAGAAGGGGCATCACACCTTGAAGTTCGGCGGCATGTTCGCCCGCAACCGCAAGGATCAGAACTCCCGGCCGAACTCCCCACAAGGAGCGATCAACTTCCAAGTCAACAATCCCAACACTACTGGCGATCCCTTCGCCGATGCGCTGATGGGCAATTTCCAGTCGTTTGCCCAGCAGTCGGGGGATCCAATCGGCTTCTTCCGGTTCAACAATCTTTCCATCTTTGCTATGGACAACTGGAAGGTTGCTCCGCGCTTGAGTTTTGAGCTGGGCCTTCGCTACGAGCGCACCACGCCCACTTACTCTCAGCAAAACAACATGACCAACTTCGATCCCAGCACGTACTCGGCCTCCACTGCTCCCACATCCATCAACGGCGCTCTCAATACTCCCGTTGGCGGTCTTCAGGACATTCCCCCGGTCCCGGGCGTGACTACGGGATATGTCGTCGATGGATTGGTTCGTTCCGGCGCGATTCCATCGGATCAGTTGGCGCGCGTGCCGAACGGCAGCACCGCCTTTATCACCTCGGTTCCGGTAACGTCTAATAGGGGCTTTTTCAACGCCGAGGGTCTGTTCGCGCCTCGCCTGGGAGTCGCCTTCACCCCCAACCCGAAGACATCGGTTCGCGCAGGCTTCGGACTCTTTTTCGACAAGCCGGAGGGCAACATCATCTTCGGCCAGCCGGGAATCGTCCCCTTCCTGTTTTCAGCTTCCTTCACTAATGGCCTGCTCGCCAACCCGTCAGGCCCTGGCGGCTCAACCCCAACCCTCTTTGACATGAGCTCTGTCGATCCCAAACTGAGAGTCTCGCGCACCGCGCAATACAGCCTGAGCGTGCAGAACGAATCTCTCTACGGCGTGCAGTTGCAAGCGGCGTTTGTGGGCAACATGGGACGTCATCTGCTGCGCCAGCCCAACATCAACCAGCCCTCCATGACCGCCGCTTTAGCGGCGCCGTCTGGAACGTATATCAACCAGATACGCCCCTATCTGGGCTACGGCAACATCTCTCAATTCACCGGTGACGCCACCAGCAATTACAACGGCCTGCAACTCACCGCAGAAAAGCGCCGCGGCGCTTTGACGACAACCATCAACTACACCTGGTCCAAGGTGCTCAGCCAGATCAGCGGCGAAGCAGACAACCCCGAGCCTGAGTGCGCATTTACCTGCCTGTTGTCAGGCGGCATTTCGGTTCCCTGGAAGCAGTTCTACACCGGATCCACAAACTTTGATCGCAGGCAGATTCTCGTGGCGACCTACACACTTACCGATCCGCTCTTCAAAAATCAACACAACTTGAAGGCCGCGGTGCTGGGAGGGTGGAGTCTGAGCGGAATTACCAGGTATCAGACCGGCGCGTATCTGACCGTTACGGGTGGCGTTAAACTTGGCGCTCTCAACGGTTCATCGTCGTACACTCGCAGGGCGAATATGGGTGCGGTCTCGGGATCATATGCATGCCCGGCGGGTAACCACATTTGCAACTTCGACCCCACCGCCTATTCTTTCGCTCCCGTGACTTCCGCGGGCACTGCTCCCATTGGCAATATCGTTGGCCCCAGCTACTTTGCCACAGACCTTTCCATGCGGAAAGCCTTCGGCTTGTGGAAGGATGCCAACCTGATGCTTCAGGGTGACGCCTTCAACGTATTCAACAGGACCAACTGGTCAAATCCAGGCACCGGAATCGGCGGCAGCCTTGGATGGATCACCGCTTCCAATCCTCCACGACAGATGCAGGTAGGGGCAAAGATTACCTTCTAACTGTTTTGTCCTATTTCCGGGCCGGCGGGCAAGCGATTACCCGCCGGCCCAGCTTTACTCAGCGAGAGGAGGATTTTTTCGTGAGATTCGCGGTGTGGAACCGTTGTTTTATCGCCATCATTGGTTTTTCGATATTGGGAAACTTCAACGCAAATGCACAGTCAAGCCCCACGATTCTGGTCGATGTGGATCACCGCCAAAACATCAGTTTGAATGGCGATTGGCACACCATTATCGATCCATACTTTGACGGCCTGTACACCTTTCATCATGAAATACGCAACGATGGATACTTTCTGAACGAGGCTCCGCGTCCTGGAAGCAATAAGCTCCTCGAATATGACTTCAGCAAGTCGCCGACACTGAGGGTGCCGGGCGATTGGAACTCGCAGCGCGAGTTACTCTACTACTACGAAGGGCTGATCTGGTATCAGCGAGACTTCGACTACGAACCTCGCGAGCATCACCGCGCTTTTTTCCATATTGGCGCTGCGAACTACAAAGCCATCCTTTGGGTCAACGGCCGTCAGGTATGCGAGCACGAAGGCGGCTTTACTCCATTTGATTGCGAAGTCACCAAACTCCTGCACTCCGGGAAGAACTTCGCCATGGTCGCGGTAGACGATACCCGGCAGGCAGACGGCGTTCCCACCACGAATACGGATTGGTTTAACTACGGCGGACTCACCCGTGATGTGGCGCTTGTGGATGTGCCGGAGAGATTCATTGACGACTATGACCTGCACCTGAATCATAGCCGCACCGCAGTCGAGGGCTGGGTGCATGTTCAGGATGCGGCTCCCGGCGCCGGCGTCAGCGTCTCCATTCCGGAACTCAAGCTGGAAGCTGATGCCGTGGTGGACAGCCAGGGCCGCGCGGCGATCAAGATGAATGTTGCCGGGATGCAGTTCTGGTCCCCCGAGCAGCCCAAGTTGTATCGCGTGGTGCTGCAATCCGGCGAAGATACGCTGCAAGACGACATGGGCTTTCGCACGGTCGAAGTAAGCGGCACAAAGATTCTGTTGAATGGGAAGCCAATTTTTCTGCGGGGAATTTCAATCCATGCAGAGGCCCCCTATCGCGGCGGGCGCGTCAACAACGATGAGGATGTAGCAACGCTGCTCGGATGGGCCCAGGAGCTGGGGTGCAACTATGTCAGGCTCGCGCATTATCCGCACGATCAGCGCATGACACGCGCCACCGATCGGCTGGGCATCATGGTCTGGTCGGAGATCCCGGTCTACTGGGCTGAACACTTTGGCGATCCGGCAGTTCTCAAAAAGGCCGAGCAGCAATTGAGCGAGGAGATTCGCCGCGATCGCAATAAGGCCTCCATTTTGCTGTGGTCAATTGCCAATGAAACGCCGAATACTCCCGAGAGAACGCTATTCCTGAAGACGCTGGCGGGCGATGTCCGCGCGCTCGATTCAACACGTCTGGTGACGGCGGCGCTACTGGTCCGCACTGAAGGGCATATCAAATATGTCGATGATTCGCTGGGCGAGGCTCTCGACGTTATTGGAGCAAACGAATACATCGGCTGGTATGAACAGCGCCCGGAGGGAGCCGACACTACAGAGTGGAAGATCGCCTTTGATAAGCCGCTGATTATCAGCGAATTTGGCGGAGACGCCAAGGCCGGTCTGCATGGGGCGGAAACCGAGCGCTGGACCGAGGAATACCAGTTGAGCATCTATCAGCATCAGCTTCCCATGCTGAACCGCATACCTCAATTGCGCGGAATGAGTCCATGGATCCTGATGGATTTCCATTCTCCCCGCCGCCTGCTTCCCGGCATTCAGGATGGCTTCAATCGCAAGGGCTTGATATCGGATCAAGGCGAGAAAAAGAAGGCATTTTACTTTCTGCAAAAGGCTTACAAGGAAGAAAGCATTGGAAAGGCAGAATAAAGGAGAGAATCAGGCGGGGCAGATCTTTACAACAGAACGGCATGGAATAGAGGTAGGCGAGGTCGACCGGCGGCTTGGCCTACCGTACTTTATAACCGTGGGGTGGAGCCCCACCTGGGTCGCGGCAATGTTCGATAAGCCGACTTGAACGAAGCCGCTGGCGCGGCGGACGCTACGCGTGCGATACTTCCGACATCATGGCCTGCCACGGCGTCCTGAATCGCTTTTCGCCTATGTTTTCTATCTCTTTATTATTCTGTCTGTTGCAGGCTAAAATCGATTCAATTCCCATAGACTGACCGCATCCACCGCAAACGCCAGCGGCTTCCTTCAAGTCGCTGTATCCGAAGCGCCCCGCCTGAAATCAGGCAATCTCGACCGGTTGCGTAACGGGCGCTCCAGATACAGCACTAAGACTTGCGGTATGAATTTAGAAAAGGAACAGGCAGTTCGTTCCCGGAAGTCAGAAGTGCTGGCTGGCCTGCGAATAGAGCCTGGAAAGTGGGGACAGTCCGACATCCTCACCGAAGGTAATGGAACAATGTGATCGTCTTCTAGCTCAAGGGCTCAAGGCATTCTGAGCGGGAGGTCTGCGGAACCCATGCGTCCGGTAGCATTGTCGCGGACAATGAAGCGAAGCGTCGTCGCCTTGGGTGCAGGCAGCGCGGTAAAGTCGAAGTCGGCCATCTTGGCGGGATCGGTTAGATTCACGCCGGGCCTGGCATTCGCCTTCATGCCGTGCAGCGTGTGGCCGAGCATAGTATTTTTTGCATTGAGCGAGACTGCCATGATATACACCGATGCCGTCGCGCTGCCGTTTTCCTTCGTCTTCCAGGTCAGATTTGCTGCTCCGGCATGAACAATGTACGTGTTGGGCGGCGCGCTGGGTGAAGAATCCAGCTCAACGGTGACACGAATGCCGTTGAGCGGCAACGCAGTCTCTGCCGCGGTGGTAAGGTCATAGGCTGCGGTGGCCGAGGCCTTTTCCGCCTGGGTTTCGCCGGAGTAGTAGCCAGTGCGGGTGGTCGCGGTCAGGCCCGGGCGAAGACAGACAACGCGAATCTTGCGATACTGGGCCTCGGCTTCGCTGCTGGAACTGGGCGTGTAGGCAATGGTGTAATAGTGAGCGCCAAGGTCGGCCGATGAGGCGATCTGTTTACCGATATCGTTTCTCCCTCGGATTACGCGACCGCCAGTCACCGGACCGAGCCGGTCGAAGTCGCTGCTGGCGCTGAAGGGATCGAAACGGCCGGAAAGAGCATCGCCGGCAGCCAGCACGAACGCCGCTTGCGAGCTGTCCGTAATTTCGGTCATGCCCGCGGCAGTGCTGGAAGGATCGATGGCATAGAGTGTGACGTGCGTGTCGAGAAGGATGTCGGTGACATGCTGGAGGGCGTCCTTAACCTCCTGGGCGTCGTCGCCGTCAATGGTGGTGGGGTTGATAGTGGGAAATCCGCCGCCCACCCAGATGAGGTTTTTGCGACCGGGGATGCGGGCATAACTCTGGGCAATCTCTTCCAGCGCGCGTAGGGATTGGTCGAGACGCTCGACCGGGCCATACTCCGCTTTGCCATTTACCTCGAGCTTCCAGGGATACTCGGCGGGAGCTGCGCCAACGGTGCGCAAAAGTGCGTCACGGTCACGGGTGAAGCCCTGCAGCAGCTTGAAGTGGTTGTCATAGACAGTTAGCAGGGTTGTTGGTTGCGGCAGGAGAGCGGGCTGGCTGGCCAGGTAGTCGTGCAGACAGCGGCGCGCAAACGAGCTATCGGCAAAATGCGTATTCAGTTGGTCGAACACCAGAATGTCGACCGGTGAGTGGCCGAAACTGGCTGGCTGGGCGGGGTCGAAGACGGCGGTAATGCCCGCAGCTATCGAGGTAGCCGGCAAGGTGTGGGCCGAGGGCGAGTCGAGCGATCGGATGCGCTGCGGCTTGTCGTCTTCAAAGACCTGGAAGTCCCTGGTGGTAAGGCCGTCTACTGGCTTGCCGGCCTTGTCCGTGACAACAACGTCAAGCACCACCAGACGCGCGTTGACGGTGAACACGAAGGGGTGCGTTGCGGGCGCAGACTCTGCGCCGGGCGTCGGGGCGGATGTTTGCGCGCAGAGCAGCGGCACAAAAACGGCAGGTGTGGTGGCAATCAAGATAGCGGCCATGAAAGGCATGAGGCCAAGGCGATAAAAACTGCGAATGGCGAACAGAAGTGGCAAGTATTCCCTCTTTCTCAAAACACCAACACAGGCCCGGCGCCGTATTTCCTGGGATCGCAAACGGGAGACGCGCAGTGCGAACCGTCTGTTTTCATACAATCCATGCATACGAATCGCGTAAGATTTCAGTAGAATCTATTTTATCCAAGGCAGGCGGGAAATGAGCAGGATTTCAAGCAAGAAAACGATGCGCGGTGCAGTTATCAGCACGCTTTTTCTGTGCATGGGAGTTCCACTGAGCTGGGCATGGGGACGCGAGGGCCATCGCCTGACCGCGCTGGTGGCGGAGCAGTATTTGACGCCAGCGGCAAAGGAGCAAGTAACCCTGCTTCTGAGAAAGGAAACTCTGGCCGATGTCGCGCCATGGGCCGACTCTTATCGCGAGGAACATCCGGAGACAGGCAAGTGGCACTTTGTCGATATTCCCAGTGTAGAGGCAAAATTTGACCGCAGCCGCGACTGCCCCGTCTCCCAGGCGGACCCCAAGTCGCCGTGGCGCGACTGTGTCACCGATCGCATCCTCTACTTCGAGGGGCGGCTGGGCGATGAGTCGCTTAGCTTGAAAGAACGCGCCTTCGCGCTGAAGTTTCTTGTGCATCTGATCGGCGACGTTCATCAGCCCTTTCATGCCCTGGGCGATGCACGCGGAGGCAACGGCATCGCCGTCAGTTTCCTGGGTTCCAGCAGGTGCGACTCGTACAACTGCAATCTGCACGGCGTTTGGGACACCATGATCATCGAGGATCAAGGACTGAACGAGAAAAAATATACCGAAAGGCTGCTCAAGGAGATCAAGGATAACCAATGGGAGCGGATGGCCGGAGGTGAGCCTACCACCTGGGCCAATATCTCGCACCACTATGCGGTGGAGGCTATGGTTCCCAACGGCGCGCTGATTACACGGGAGTACGTTACAGAGGAGTCGAAGGTCGTGGATGCGCAGTTGGCGCTGGGCGGCCTGCGACTGGCGCGGGTGCTGAACCGGATACTCGCGGCGCCTGAAGCTCCCGCGGTTCAAGCAACTCCAGCTGCTTCTCCCGCCCCCGCGACAACTCCGCAACAACCGCCGCAATAAAATCGAATGCGGCAAAATTAAAGGGCGGCCGAGTTGGCCGCCCTTTAATTTTGCTGCAATGAACCGGCGCTTAGAAATGCAGGCGGGCCGCAATCTGCATCTGACGCGAACTGTAGGCCCAGTTGCTGTTGGAGTTGGTGTACGTCCCGAAGCTTGAATTCGGCGTCAGTGAGGTGCCGCTGAGCGAATAAGCGTTGTTGTTGATGGCTGTGATGTTCTGATGGTTCATGACGTTGAACACTTCGCCCAGGAGCTCAAACCGCAAGCGATCAAAACGCGGCGCCTTGAAGTAGAAGTTCTTGCCGAGGCGTGAGTCAACCACAATGGTATTGGGCCGATTGAAGCTGTTGCGCTCAATCCAAGGAAGGCGATTCGCACTTGATCCGGAGCCGTTCAAGCCCTTGTACGCCGGGCTCACCGAACACCCGGCCACAGTAACGCAGCCATCGGTTCCATTGGGAACCGTGAGGCCGGAGACCGAGCCGGAGACGTAAGGCGTATAAGGCAGCCCGGTTTGCACCTGAACTATCGGAGCGATGCGCCAGCCGCCGATAATCTTGTCCGTCAGGCCGTGGAAGTGCGTCTGCGGCTGATAGACCATCGCGAAGACGGCGCGCTGCCTGACGTCCAGAACGCTGTTGCCGTACTCCAGCTTGAGATTGGTTGGATCCAATGCGTTGTAGCTGGGGACCACTGTGGAAAGATACGGATTCTGATCCAGCGCGTGCGACAAGGTGTAGTTCGCCATGAGCGAAAAACCATTTTCATAGCGATGGTTGATTTGAACCGCCAATGCGTTGTAGTTGGAGTTTACATCGCTCTTGACGTCGAGAATCTGGCCATAGGCCGGGTTAGGCCGGGTATACACGCCAGCAGCGGTAACCGCCGGCTGCAGGAAGACCTTGGTGGTGAATGTCTGGCCAACAGCAAACGGCACCGTCCTGCCGCCGTGCGGCTGCGTGACGTAACCGCTTTGCGGAGGCTGCGGGAAGCTGGAGTACGCTTGTGTTGTAGTTGCACTGATCGGATAGGACGTGCTGGTGGTGGTTATCGCGGGCGCGGTGATGGTGAAGGTGTAGTTGTAAGTCGCCCCCGGAGAGAAGTTTGTGTCGATCGCGCTGGGAAGTTCGCGGCCAAACGACGCCATGTACGTCAGGCCAAGAACCGTATTGTGGCCAAGATTGCGCTCGATGGCCAGATCGGCCTCATGCACCTGCGGGTTCTGCATGTGCTGATCGAGATATGCAACCGTTGTGGTGGGTGGGGTTGCCGCTGAAAGCGGCGTTCCAATAGCGTTGGCTTTGCCGGCAAAGCAGTTGTAAACGTCCGCAAGGCTGCTGACCAGATTGGGGAACATCGGCCCGCAGTGTCCCGCGTACAGACTGGCGTTGTTGCCCCCGCTGCTGGTGAGGTTGATCTGCGCATTGGTCGCGCCCGAATCCACGTAGGTTTGCAGGATATTGGAGTTGATAATGCGCCCGAAGTAGATGCCGTAGCCACCGCGCACTGTCGTCTTGTCATTGCCAAAGACGTTCCAGGAAAATCCAAAACGCGGGGCCATATTGTTTTTGTCGTTGGGCCGGTTGGCAGTCTGCGGTAGAGCGGCTCCGGTCGCAATCGCCGAAGCATAGCTGGTTCCGGCAAAGGCCGCCACCAGGGCGGGGTTCCCCGTATTCGGGAAGGGATTGGGAGGAACACGCTCATACTCGTAGCGCATGCCGAACGTCAACGTCAGATTCGGGCGAATCCGCCAGTCGTCTGTTGCATAGCCAGCATACTCACGCGTCGCTATCTCGCCAATGGGATTGCCGAAGGCCTGGCCGTAGCTGTAATAGAGCGGCGTGTAGCCCGTGCCTCCCAGTCCCGTGGTGGCGTGCAGGTAGTCGGAGATGAAGTCATACGAGTAGTCGAAGCTGTAGTTGCCGTTGCCGTTGTAGAGGTTGTTCACAAAATCGGTAGCCAGGTTATATTCCAGGCCGGCCTTCGTGATGTGCTTGCCGTGGCTCCACGTGAGGCCATCGAGTAATTGCAGGCGGCGCTCGTCGGGGTCAGCATTGCGGTCCAGGTTTTCACTCTTTCCGATATCGAAGCCGCCGGCGGCGCCTCCAAACTCGTACCCAATGGTAGTGTCCGCGGGCCTTGAGAAGGCATTGTTGGCTAGCGGAAGTTCGTTGGGCAGAGGCGTATCCGAGACAGTTCGTTCAAAGTCCCGGCCGTACTGCACCAGCGCATCGTTGATTATTTTGTCGGAAATAATTGAGGTCAGTCGCGCGATGCCGAAGTCTTCCTTGACGTAGTCGTTGCCAAACGAGCCCCGGCCGTAGAAGTTGGAGGTCTGCGTCTGGAAACCATTCGGCGAAGACTCGCGCATGCGGTTGTACATCAGCGAGAGGCGATTGCGCTCGTTGATCTGGTAGTCCAGCTTGGGCAGGTTAATCACCTGATCCAGAGTGCGCGGAACCGTTCCCAGGAAGCTGTTGATGATGCTCAGCCCCTGCTGGTAGTACGCCGAGCCAGCCTGGAAATTCACATTCATCGCGGCGGCAAGCGCGCAGGAACTGTAGTCTCCTTCCGTGAAATACGTGGGGGCGCCGGTGGCGGTGAATTGGCTCGTATTGCATGTCTCGGTGGAGGGCAGAGTCGCGTTCGAGGAGGCAAATGTGTCGTTCGGGTCGGGAGCGCGTCCGGTGCCGGGGAAGTTGCGGCGCACCTGATCGTAGGCATAGAACCAGAACAGCTTGTCGTGGCGGAGCGGGCCGCCCATGCCGAAGCCCCACTGCTTGCGCCAGTCTGTGGGCTTGTACGGAACCTGGTTGTATCCCCCGCCTGCGGCGGGAACAGTCAGCAATGTGTAAGGATTGACGGCGCCACCTAGATCTAGGTCGCGGTCATAGAAGAACATCTCGCCACGCAGTTGATTGGTGCCGCTCTTGGTCACCGTATTGATCACGCCGCCGGCCGACCGGCCGTACTGAGCCGAGTAGTTCGAGGTGTTGACCTGAAACTCCTGAATGGCGGCCTGGGTAATCGAATAAGAGACGCGCGTGCGCCCGCGGGCTTCAGAGAAGTACGCCTGATTGTCGTCCGCTCCGTCCACCGTGTTGTTGTTCAGCAGGAAGCTGATGCCGCGGAAGCTGAGCAAGCCAAAGCCATCGGAGTTGTTGACAACGCCGGGCGTTAGCAGCGCAAACGTCGACCATCGCCGTCCATTGATGGGCAGATTGTCGATCGATGCCTGGTCGAGGGCCGTAGAGATGTCGCTGGACTGGGAATGCAGCAGCGGCGTCTCAGCAGTGACGACGATGCTGTTGGTCACAGAGCCCGGCTTCATGACGGCCGAGACACTCGAAAGACTGCCTACTGTCACTATGATGGCATTTGCCTGATAGGTCTCGAAGCCCTCGACCGTGAAGGATGCGCTGTAGGTGCCCGGTTCCAGCTCGGAAACACGGTACTCACCAGACGCATTGCTCTTGACGGTGCGCGTGACGCCCGTGTCGAGCGATTTCACGGTGATGGAGGCTGCGGGCAGAAGCGCGCCGCCTGCATCGGAGACCGTGCCTCCGATGGCGCCCGTAGTCGCCGACTGTGCAAAGGCTGTGTTCAACGGCACTGAGGCGAACGTGAATAAAGCAAGAAGAGCGGCCAGCAAAGCCGATTTCACGATTGCGGCTGGCTTAACGAATTGATCTGAACTGCGGAAAGTAAAATGCATCGAGCGAATCTCCTGACCTTGGACCACGCCTGGGATGAAAACCAGGCGGCACAGAAAATGTGGCAGGCGGGCTGGGATGTATTCCCCCCCGCCTTTTTCAAAGCGCATCAATGAACCGTAAGTGTAACCGCTGGGTAGCTGAACGTTGCGCCGGTGGACCCGGTTTCTGTAACCACAACGCTATAGCTTCCCGAAGGTGTTGCTGCTACCGTCTTTTGGTTCATTCCGTTGCACGACACAATGCCAGCGACGGCCAACAGCACCGCCAGCGCCATCCATATCTGGCTATAGCGCAGCGACAGGCGACGGCGGCGAACTCCAATCAGCAGGGCCAGGCCAATCCCCGACAGAATGCTCAGAGCGGTCCAAGGGCCGCGGCCGGAGCCGCCCAGCGATGACGTTATTGTTTGCGTCGCTTGCTGGGTGAGGATGCTCATCGCGACCGTGTTGGAGGTTTGGCATCCGACCGCCGTGAACGAAGACGGGTTAAAGACGCAGGACGAGTTCGCCGGCAGGCCCGCACACGAGAAGGTGATGGTGCCGGCGTAGACGTTCTGCACGATATTGAGGCTATAAAGCGCGGTCTGTCCGGCGCTTACGGTGCTCAGCTGGTAAGTGATGGTCGATCCGCTTAGGCTGGGGACCGCGGAGGTGATGTTGTAGGCCAAGCTGGAGGAGCCGACATAATAGCTGCCGGTGGCAGGGGCGTAGGTTGCGGTGATGGCGTAACTGCCGACCGTCGTAAAGGTGTAGGTCAGGGTAGCGGTAATGCCGTTGGCAAGCGCCTGCGCCGTGCCGATTTGCGTGCCGTTGGCGTAGAAGGTAACCGTGCCGGTGGGAGCACCGGTGCCATTGCTGAAGAGGGTCGCGGTCAGAGTCACCGGTGTGCTGGTGTTATACGCCGTGGTGTTCGTGCAAGAGATGGATTGTTGCACGGCGCTTACCACGGTGCGGGTAAACGGAGTCTGAACAAAATTGCCCGAGAGCGGGAAGTAGGCCGGGCCGCCATGGGTCGCCATAACCTCAAGCGTGCCGGTAAATGCCCCGGGCGTGGACGGCGTTGCCTGAATGGGCAGCACGCAGTCTTGCGTCGTGTCGCTGTTGGTGGTGCAGGTGACGGAAGTGGTGCCCAGCGAGAAGTTCGCTGCGCCGGCGGTTAGCTGATAGGGCGAACTGCTAGCCGGAGAGTCGCCGGCGGCAAAGTGTATCTTCACGTACTGCGTCGGCTGGTTGGCGCCAACTGAGCCAAACTGTGTACCCGAGGCGACCTCGCGGACAAGGGGATAGACGGTATCGCCGACGAAGAGGTCGGAGTATGCGTCCACCGAGACGCCGAAGATGCCGCCGGTGGTACCGGTGCCGAATTTGGAGCCGGTTCCCGGGCAACCGTCGCCGTAGGTATCGATCGTCGTGACTCCTGGCACGATCGAGGTCGTGCATACCGTGGAGACGCCGCCGGCAACGGGGTACATCGGTTGGGTCATCGTGCCCGCGACCTGGCCCGCGCCATCGACGCGCCAGATAGTTCCGTTTGTCGCGTCTGTAATGTAGACGTTGCTGTTGCTGTCGGCCGCAACACCGTGGGGGTTGCCGATGGCGAAGCTGCCGTTATTCGCGCGCGTGGTGACCGGGAAGGTAATCGTGCTCTTAGTATTCTGTACGCCTGCGTAGAGGTAGATGTCGCCGGCTGAACTACCCGAGCCCGCGACTTCCGGAACGTTGTACAGGTAATAGTCTGAAAAGTAGACGTTGCCTAAGGGATCAACGGCCACTCCATAAGGATTGTCAATCAACGAGACGTTCGCAGAGGCGCCGACGGTGTATGTGACACCAGTCGCCGGATAGTTGCAGCCGGTTGTCCCGCTGAAGCCGTTGGGGCATGTCGAAAGGCCCGCCGTGGTGCCGCCAACGATTTTTGCCACCGTGCCGGCCGGAATGACGACTCCGGCCACCGTGTTCGTGTTGGCGCTGGTGTTCACTACCAGTATGGCTTGCTTGCCTTCCTCGGCGATATACAGATTACCGCTGTTATCGAAGGCAAGGCCATACGGAGCATCCAAATAGCTTTGCGTGGCGGCGACGATGCAGTTGGTGAGGTTCGAGGCCGAGCAGGCCGGGGATGCGCTATAGTTGTTCGCGGTATAGCCGTAGGTGGTGTAGGAGGAGAGCGCGCCATCGACCATCGAGACGACCCCGGTGGTGAGGATCATCTGGCAGCCCGACGTATTGGTGCAACCGCTGCTTCCATACGCTACCGTGGATGCGGCAATCTTGCGCACATCAGCGCCGAAGATCGCCTTGGCAGCGACCGGCCAATTGGTGGTGGTGGTGCTGCTGCCGATCTCGGCGAAGTAGAGGTCCCCGGCGGGCGAAAAGACCAGCCCTATGGGGGCGGCCAAGAGTACTTGCGTCCCCAGGCAACCATCACCTTTCTTGTCGGTGGTCGTAAGCGCAGAGCCTGCGGCGCAGACTGTTGGCGATCCGACCGTACCGCTGGGCGAGGTGGTGTAAGGTAGGACGCCGCCGGCAACCGTAGTCACAATGCCCGTGACGGCGTCCACGCGCCGGATCAGCCCGGTGGTGTTGTCGGCGCCGGTAGCGGCGGTTTGGTAGTCGGTGAAGAAAACATTGCCGTATGCATCGGCAACGGCAGAGCGCGGCCCTGCCAGCACCAGATCGGTGGCCAGGCAACCGTCGCCCCAGATGGTGGTAGGCGTGTTTCCCGAGGGCGCACAGGCTCCTGGACCTACCGTAAGGGGTATGGCTGTCGTTCCACCGCCGGCGATGACCTTGACGGAGTAGGGCAGAAGCTGTGGCGCTGCCGGTTGCACCGCGTACAGGGCGGGCGAAGACATCAGGCAAAAGGCGGCAACAAGAATCACACCGGGAAGAATGCTGGCGAAACGAACTGCGGCGGTAAATCGAGACATAGTAGCTCCAGTGAGAGACGATAGAGCACATGCGTTACAAATTGCTCAGGCAGTACTCAATGACATTTTGAGGCGGGCATCAGATTAACACTCGGTAATTAAACGCGCAAGTGGATTTGTAATGCTTTTCAGCCAATTATCAGAAAATTATTAAGTCGTTGAGCCAAACTGCATCGGAAACGCAAGTGCTTCGCACGGAATCTGTTTCGGATCTGGTAAAGGCACGGAATCCTACATATGCCGTGCAGCTGTGAATGCTCCACCTTCCAGTTTCAGATGAATCTCCTGACTTGACGCTCAGGCACTCAGATTGAGGAACATTTCAATACGCGTCCTCCCGCCACCCGTCGATAAGTTTTTTATTATCAAAACGTAACAGAAACTTTTTTCTCGTGTGTGCTAGCTAGGCATCAGTATTGCTGGTAAAACACCCGGAACTCGAAATCCGCTCTTTGACCTCGCCCCGAGGAACCTTTCGTTGAGTGGTACGGCGATATTGGCGGAAATCAAGAATGCCCTATGGGAGCGACACGGGCGTTTGCTGATACGAATCCCTCTCGCATCCTGGCACACGCAGCACGAGGCTTGGTCGGGGGTAGTTCCACAAACGCCAAGCTCACGGCTTACGCCGGATAAGCGGGCCTTTGAGTTGGCGGCTATGCTCTGGCCACAGCGAGTCTGCCCCGTCAATTCCTCTTCTTGCACACCAGCCCATTTTTGGGACATCCTTCGCATTTATCTAATGCGCGGCGAACGGGTCATCTCTCACCGCCCCCGATACTGAAACCGGCACACGCAGGTTTCTCCGTTGAAAGATGGCTAGCCTTGCGGCGGCAAATCCTCCTCCTCGAAATCCAACTCGCAACCGAGCTCTTACACGATCACTGTGACCGCAACTTCGGGAGCCGTGTCGAGCACCACCACACTGACATTGAACGTCAACTAACAAAGAGAAGCGGAGAAGCATCCCTCAATTTGCGCGAAGATGCTTCTCGTAAGCGTGTCATCGGCGGCTTTGACAAGTATTTGAGCTCAGGCTCAGAGAATGAAAAAGCCGCCGCCAGTTTCCGCCGGCTTGGCCGCAGTTGCCCTGGAGTGAGCACGTCTCGCTACATGGCGGCTGCGGAGCTGTCTAGTTCTATGCCCGCTGGGTCTGCACGCATTCTTGCTTGTGCTGCCGTGACAGTATTTCACTCGTATTTGTTAACGATTACGGAAGAGTAAGGAACAGGCGGTTTTCTCAATCAGTGGATTTCTATTACTTTCGGCGCAGGCCTTGGTCTGCGCCTCTTTTTTGGCGGCAACCGGACAGGCTGAGCGTTATTGACCGTTTATTCTTCCAGGCGAAAAGTTATCTTTGTTTTACACTCCGCGTTTCCACTCCTTATACTGAGGAATGAGCGCCGATGTTCATGGAAGAACGGCAACGAGGTTGCAGTTTGCCCCACACCGGGGAATTTGATACGCTCAGGCCATCTTCAAGCTGAGCAAAAGGAGAGTTTTTATCATGGCAGAAGACAACAAGGTTAATGGTCTGGCGTGGTTTTTGGCTGGATTAGGCGTCGGCGCGCTGGTGGGGATTTTATATGCCCCCAAGAGCGGCCGCGAGACCCGGGAAGATCTGATTTCAGGCGCCAGGGAGGGAACCGAGTACCTGCGCAATCGCACCCGTCAAGTCGCCGAACAAATGGGAGACCTGGTGGATCAGGGCAAGGAGCAGATGGGCGAATATGTGGAGCGCGGCCGCGATGTTGTGGATCGCGGAAGGGCGCAGTGGGAAGAGTTTGTGGAACGCGGCAAGAACCTGGTTACCGAACAGACTGGCCGGGTGACCGCGGCCGTTGAAGCCGGACGCCAAGCCTACAAGGCACCCCCCACTCCCGACGAACCCAAGGAAGTTTGAGCCGGAGCTTCTTCCGGTCAAGGGCCGATTCTGCCTTGAGAAGTATCATTTCATTTGTCCGTAGCCCTGCGCGCAGGTCAAATAGCGACTCTAGCGCAGGCTCCGGAGATAACGCTTCGGCCTGCTTTGGGGAGCGCGTAAGAGAACAGAGCCAGAGCCTGTAGATTCACTGAGCGAGACCACTTCAATGCCAATGCTTAAACTGGATAATCAAACCATCCTGCTCGCCTTTGCTGTTGTAACCGGGCTGGCGGTGTTGCTGCAGACCTTCATACTGCTGGCAATCTCCATCACCATGCGCAAGGCGGCGCGCTCCATCCGGGAAGAAATTGGGAGCCTGCGTTCCTCGCTCATGCCCGTCATCTACGACACGCAGGAACTACTTGCCAGCTCGCGGGAAACCCTTGCAAGCGCGCAGGAACTCGTCGCTAACGCGCAGGGGTTCCTGACCCGTGTTTCGCCCAAGGTTGAGGAGGCGGCCGGCGACGTGGCGGAGATTGCGCGCGGGCTGCGCGTACAAACTGCGCAGATGCAATCCTCGGTGACGGAAATTCTGGAAAATGTGCGGAAGCAAAGCTATCGCGTGGATCACATGGTTTCCGGCGTCCTGGACACCGCTGACCGCGCCGGGGGCTTTGTGACCGATGTTGTCAGTCGTCCGATGCGGCAGATCTCAGGCGTCTTAGCGTTTGTCAAGGCGGCCGTCGAATCGCTGCGCGGGTCCGGAGCGCAACAGCGCTAGCCGCGCTCTTTCACGGAAAGACCGGCGGGCCTGGCAGAGCCGTTTTGCGGGACGCGCAGTTCCTGATGATTGGTCCGCGCTGTGCGGTACTACTCTACACAATCCATCCCCCGCCGACGACTTCATCGCCGTCATAAAAAACCGCCGACTGGCCCGGCGTAACTGCGCGCTGCGGTTCGTCGAACGTGGCGACGGCCTCGTCGGCGCCGGCTGGATCCAAAGTTGCCCAGGCGGGCTCATGGCGGTGGCGAATCTTCACGCGCACACGCATCGACGCAATCAACTCCGGAATGGAAATCCAGTTCAGGCCGCGGGCGCGCAGCGTGCTGGTGGCCAGTTCTTCGTCTGCGCCCAATGTGACGCGATGCGAGACCGGGTCGATATTCAGCACGTAGAGCGGTGAAGGCGAGCTGACGCCCAGCCCCTTGCGCTGACCCACGGTGAAGTTGAAGATGCCCTCGTGACGACCCAGCACATCGCCGCTGGAAGCCACCAGTTCGCCGGCCGTCTCTGGCAGCCGCTGACCCTGTTCCTCCAGGTAAGCCGTCAAAAACTGCTTGTAGTCGCCGCCGGGAATGAAGCAGATCTCCTGCGAGTCAGGCTTCTCGGCAAGCGCCAGGCCATGCTGCCGCGCCACTTCGCGCACCTCCGGCTTGGTCATACGCCCCAACGGAAAGAGCGTGTGGGCAAGCTGCTCCTGCGTCAGGCCGAAAAGAAAGTAGGTCTGGTCCTTGGCCAGATCAACGGCCCGCTTCAAAATCCAGCGGTTGCGTCGCGGGTCAAACTCATTCACGGCATAGTGGCCGGTGGCGATGCGGTTGGCGCCGATGCTCTGGGCGGTCTTCAAAAGCTGGTCAAACTTCAGGTGGTTGTTGCAGAGCGAGCAGGGAATCGGCGTGCGCCCGGCGAGGTACTCGGCGACAAAAGGCCGGACAACATCGTCTTCAAAACGCTCCTGTTGGTTGACGACGTAGTAGGGAATCTTCAGGTGCTCGGCCACGCGGCGGGCGTCGTAGACATCATCGAGCGAGCAGCAACGGCCAGCCTTGGGCGCATCGGGAATGCCGTGCTTGCCGGCCAGCCGCGTCTGATCCCATAACTGAAGCGTCAGTCCCACCACCGTCTCACCCGCATGAGCGAGCATCGCCGCCACCGTCGAGGAGTCCACCCCTCCGGACATGGCAACGGCGATGATGTTGCGCTCGGTCATGAAGTTCTTCTGTAAGGCGTTGTTAGCGGAGTTAGCAGGGTTAGCACGGGCGAAACTAACTCCGCTAACAACGCTAACTCATCTTCAATAAGACTTATCCCAGCGTTCCCGCCGCTACCGGCGAAATCGCACGCAAATGTTCGACGGCTTCGGGGACAACTTTCAACACATAGTCCACATCGGCTTCGGTCGCGGTCTTGAGCAGGCTGAAGCGCAGGCTGGCGCGGGCGCGGGCCTTGTCCAGGCCCATGGCCATCAACACGTGGCTGGGCTCGGTGGCGCCGGAGTGGCAGGCCGACCCGCCGGAGACGGCCACGCCCTTCAGGTCCATAGAGATTACCAGCGCCTCGCCTTCCACCTGATCGAACCAGATGTTGGTTGTGTTGGCCGCGCGGGAAACGGGTCTGTCGCCATCCCAGCCGCCGTTAACGCCGGTGCCGGAGATCTGCAGGATGCCAGCTTCCAACCGATCGCGCAGTTTTGCCAGACGGTCAATCGTTCCATCTTCCAGCGAGTGCATGGCCAACTCGGCGGCCTTGGCCAGACCCACAATGCCGGGGACGTTTTCGGTTCCGGCGCGCTGGCGGCGTTCATGGCTGCCGCCCACTAATAGTGGTTCAATCGGAGTTCCGCGACGTACGAACATGGCGCCTGTGCCCTTGGGACCGTGCATCTTGTGCGCGCTGATGGACAGCAGATGGCAGCCAAAGCGGCGGACATCAAATTTGACTTTGCCCGCGCCCTGCACCGCGTCGATGTGAAAGAAGACGCCGGTATCGGCGGCGATCTTGCCGATCTCCTCTACGGGTTGCAGTACGCCGGTCTCGTTATTGGCCAGCATCACGCTGATAAGGCGCGTCTGGGGGCGGATGGTGCGAAGAATATCCGTCGGCTCGATGAGCCCGCTGGGCTGGGGCGCGACGAATGTGGTCTCGACTCCGTGCTGCGCCACGCGGTCCGCAGCCCGGAGAACCGCCGAGTGCTCAATTGAAGTAGTAATGAAGTGGTCGCCGGGATGCAGCAACCCGAAGATGGCGGTGTTGTCTCCCTCCGTGCCGCCGGAGTTGAAGACCACCTCGGCATCGTGGCAGTTGAAAAATCGTGCGAGCGTGACGCGCGCTTGGTCCATGGCGGTGTGCGCCTGCTGGCCGTCGAGGTGAATCGAGGAGGCGTTGCCGAAGCATTCCATCCAATATGGGCGCATGGCCTCCATCACCTCCGGCAGCAGAGGGGTAGTGGCATTGGCGTCCATATAAACTCGCTTCATCGAAAAGCTCCTTTTTGTTAATTGTACTGGAACAGATATTTGGCGCGGGCCGGTTAGCGCTCAATGGACGAAAAACGGTCCTCGGCTGTTAAAAACCGGCTGTGATCTGGTAAAGTTTCTACACGCGGCTAGAGCGGTTCTCCAATTCACGTGCTCTCTCCAATGTTGTGCAAGGTGGCTTTTACTTCCACCCCGGCGACGAAGACCTATCGCCGGGGACCCCGGAAAGGGAAAAGCCACTCAGCGGTTGTGGTTTCGGGGTATAGCAATTGGAGAACCGCTATCAGGCCGCAGGAGGAGATTTCATGGTCAAGCTTCCCCGCATTGCAGGCGTCATTCTCGGTTGTTGCCTGTTGTCCACCACATCTTCACTCGTTCTTGCCCAGGCAGCGGCGCCAGCCAAACCGGCTGCTCCCGCCATGCCTGCCGTTGGCACGCCAATTCCGCCGGCACAGACCTACGGCAAAGTGCTCAGCATCATGGAGCAGCAGTTCGTCTCGGCCGCCGAGGCCATGCCGGAAGACAAATTCAACTTTGCGCCCCCAGCCAGCCTGGGCGAGTTCAAAGACGTACGCACCTTCGCCCAGCAGATCAAGCACGTGGCCGAATCCAACTACTACTTCTTCGGCGGCCCTGATTTCACAGAAGCCGGCGCCAAGGCGATGACGGATTCAATTGAGAAGCTCACCACCAAGGCCGACATCTTGAAGGCTCTGAAGGATTCCTTCGCCAAGGCCCACGTATATGTGGACTCGATCACCGCGGAGAATGCCTTTGTGCAGACCGCGCATGGAACGCGCGCAGGCATGGCGTCCTTTGGAATCGCGCACGTGATGGACCACTACGGCCAGATGGTGGTGTATCTGCGCATGAACGTGATTGTTCCACCGGCGAGCCGCGGGGCGATGTAGTTCCTGCTGCCTCTTTACTTCTCGCTGTCCAGAACCCGCATCTGGGCAGCATCATAGCGGGTTCCCGCCACGGCCCCGACTGGCACCGCAGCTTCAAGAGCCGCAAGCTCCTCGGCGGTGAGCTTTACTTGCAGCGCGCCCAGGCTCTCGGCCAGTTGCGCCCGCGTGCGTGCGCCTACCACCGGAACGATAAAGCTGCCCTTGGCCAGCACCCAGGCAATGGCCAACTGCACATGCGTAATCCCCTTGCCTGCGGCGATCTCCTTGAGTTTTGCAACAAGTAGCCGATTGCGTTCCAGGTTGCCGCCGGTGAAGCGCGGCAGATGGGCGCGAAAGTCGCCGGTAGGAGCGGGCTGCGAGCCCGAAAGTAGTCCCCGCGACAAGGCGCCATAGGTTGTGGCTCCGATACCCAGTTCCGTGAGCGCGGGAAAGATCTTCGCCTCCGGACTGCGGCTGACCAGCGCGTACTCAATCTGCAGGTCCGAGATGGGATGCACGGCGGCGGCGCGGCGAATGGTCTCCGGGCCGACCTCGGAGAGGCCGATGTGGCGCACGTAGCCTGCCTTGACCATCTCCGCGATGGCCCCGATGGTCTCTTCGATAGGCACTGTGGGGTCCAGACGCGACGGACGATAGATGTCGATATAGTCCACACCCAGCCGCTTCAATGAATAGGCCAGGGCGGTCTTTACCGCCGCAGGCCGTGCGTCAAAACCCAGCCACGCGCCGTTGGGAGCCCTCTGCGCGCCGAACTTCACCGAGAGCACCACCTGCTGGCGCTGAAAGCGCAACGCCCGGCCGAGCAGCATCTCGTTCTGGCCCATGCCGTAGAAGTCGCCTGTATCCAGCAGGTTGACGCCCGCGTCGAGGGCCGCGTGGATGGTCGCCAGGCTCTCCGTATCGTCCGTCGGGCCGTACATTCCGCTCATGCCCATGCAACCCAGGGCGATGGGAAAGACTTCGGGGCCGGTCGACCCCAGTTTGCGCCGCTGCATAGCTGTTGTCGTCATTTTTAGCTTCCCTCCATTCTGCATCGTAGGATGCGGGCATCAATCAGGCAAGGGCAGGCCGGGATGAGGCTTTGACGGCTTTCGCCTTTTCCGCTAGTCGCTCCGTAAGCTATTGAATCCAGACAAACTCACGGCTGTGGCCAGCCGCGATATTCAGGCGGTCGATTTTTCTGTTTCCCTCGCGCCCCCATCTCTGTCATACTCGATAGTGTCCAACTCGTACGGCCAATCCCAACAATCTAAGAATGAGGTTGCACCCATGTCGGCAAAGTATGTCTTTGTGACGGGCGGAGTTGTGTCCAGTTTAGGCAAAGGCCTGGCGGCGGCCTCCATCGGCTGCCTGCTGGAAAGTCGCGGCCTGCGCGTCAACCTGATGAAGTTTGATCCCTACCTCAACGTTGATCCGGGCACCATGTCGCCTTTCCAGCACGGCGAGGTCTTTGTCACCGACGACGGCGCCGAGACCGACCTCGACCTGGGCCACTACGAGCGCTTCACCCATGCCCCGCTCTCCCGCGACAACAACCACACCACAGGGCGCATCTACGAGCAGATTATTTTGAAGGAGCGGCGCGGCGACTACCTGGGCAAGACGGTTCAGGTCATTCCCCACGTGACCAATGAAATAAAAAATGCCATGCGCAAGGTCAGCTCGAATGGCGCGGACGTGACCATTGTCGAGATCGGCGGCACGGTGGGTGACATCGAGTCGCTGCCGTTTCTCGAGGCCATCCGCCAGATGCGCCAGGAGCTGGGCCGCGAAAACACCGTTTTTGTCCACCTCACGCTGGTGCCGTGGATCGCCGCCGCCCAGGAGCTGAAGACCAAGCCCACGCAGCACTCCGTCAAGGAGCTGCTCTCCATCGGCATTCAGGCGGACATTCTGCTCTGCCGCTCGGACCGCAACCTCAGCCGGGAGATCAAGCAAAAAATTGCCGCCTTCTGCAACGTCGAGGAGAGCGCCGTCATCGGAGACAAAACCGTTCCCTCCATCTACGAGGTGCCGCTCTGCTTTGCCCAGGAGGGCGTGGATACGCTCATCCTCAAATACCTGCGCAAGGAAGCGCCTGAAGCTAACTTGACTGAGTGGAAGGCATTGGTTGACCGCTGCTACAACCCCAAAGACGAAGTTCATATCGCCATCGTGGGCAAGTATGTGGAGTATGAGGACAGTTACAAGTCGCTCAAGGAAGCTCTGACCCACGGAGCGGTCTCGCAAAACCTCCAGCTCAAGGTGACCTGGATTGAAGCCGAGGGCCTGGAATCAAAGACTCCAGAAGACCGCAGTTATGAATCGCAGTTAGAAGGATTCGACGGCATCCTGGTCCCCGGCGGCTTCGGCAAGCGCGGCATCGAGGGCATGTTGAACGCCATTCGCTACGCCCGCGAAAAGCAGGTTCCTTACTTCGGAATTTGCCTGGGCATGCAGACCGCCTGCATCGAGTTTGCCCGCAACGTCTGCGGCCTGAAGGACGCCAACTCCAGCGAGTTCGACCCCGCCAGCCAGCACCGCATCATATACAAGCTGCGTGAATTGCTGGGCGTGGAAGAGATGGGCGGGACCATGCGCCTTGGCGCATGGACCTGCATCCTGCAAGAGGGTTCGCTCGCCGCCCGCGCCTACGGCGCCACAGAGATCAGCGAGCGGCACCGCCATCGCTACGAGTTCAACCGCGAGTACGAAGCGCTGCTGACTGGTGGCGGCCTGCGGTTGAGCGGCACCACTCCCGATGCAACTTATGTCGAGATTATCGAAATTCCCGGCAATCCATTCTTCCTGGGCTGCCAGTTCCATCCAGAGTTCAAATCCAAACCATTAGAGCCGCACCCGCTCTTCCGTGAGTTCATAACCGCCAGCTACAATAACCGCATAAGCCGCGGCGCTGCACAATGTGGAGTTGTACAAGCAGTACAATAATCGTTTGAGAGGCCGGCCTGAGCATGCCTGACGACTATATTGATTTGAACAATCAAAGCGAAGGCAAGCAGGAACCACGTGTAGCTGAGGAAATATCTTCATGGTGGATCGGGCGTTGGGCTCATGTCATTGCCGGGGTCTTCTTTTGCGTTCTGTATTTTCCGCTCAATAGCCACATCTGGAGTTGGCAAGTCGCAGTGACTTTGTCGTATATCGTTTTTATGTTTTGTTGTACGTGTGGCCTATCCTTCCAGGACTCGGATGACTTTTTCGGCAATCTGGCAGTGCCTAAATATATGGTTGGTTTATTAGTAAGGCAGATCGTTATATTTGCACTGATTTGTCTTTATGCTTACGAATGGCGTCACCTGATCCCATATCTTCCGGACTGGGTGAAAGCTAGAGCAATACGTAACCTTTCGCTCTGGGAGGTTGGAGGTATTCTCTTAGTATATTTCGTAGCTATAAGAGAAGCTACCTGGATGGCGAAGAAGATTAAGCAGCAGTTTCCTGAAATTATAGAACCGCTTGATTCAATTCGGTCTGATTAGACAACACTATCTGGCCACTCACCCCAGCAGCACCGCCCCCTTCACCTTCCCCGCCAGTGCGCGGTCGAAGGTGACCAGCGTCAGGTTTGCTGTTTCGGCGAATGCAGCCAGATAGGCGTCGGCCCAGGCTTTTGGTGACGGGGAGTCCGCGCATGTCCGCGGACGCAGAGCTTCCCCCAGGCCGGCAGGCTCGCTGGCAAGAATGGCTTTTCCGCTTTCAATCCAGCGATCGTAAATTGACCAGCATTGACGTTGTGTCAAAACCTCAGACCCCAGAATCGCCTCGGTCGTCATAAGTCGGAAGAACCCCATCTGCGTCTGACGGCAAAAAACAAAGACAGAGGTTTTGTCCTGAGTGTCAAACCATCGTATAGCGGCCGCGTAATGCACGTGGATCTGGTGGTTGAGCGCCAGCCACACATTCACATCAGGGAAAATCGATGAGGTCATAGATGGTTTCATTGTCAATCACCAGCGAGCCGGGCCGAGACGAATGAATCAAGGGCAGTTCAAGCCGTTTCCGGGGTGCAGGATTAGCACGCTTCACCATCTCCACACCCTCCAGAACCAGCTTTCGCAGAGTCTCTCCCCGCTCCGCGGCCAGGATTCTGAGGTCCCGATAGGTTTCGTCCGGAATGTCGATAGTGGTCCGCATAGAAAGACGATAGCACATTTATGCATTTGTGCGGCATATTTATGGTAGGAACTGTGTTTTGCACTATTTTTGTGCAGATCGGCGCCGCAATCTACAAATTATCCCCACAAAAGCCAAATGGCCTCTCGGTAAAGAGAAGCCATTGGTCGTAAAAACCATGCAAGTGACTGTTTCTCTTGCAGATGCCAGAAATTTGTATGGAGCCGAAAGTCGGACTCGAACCGACGACCTGCTGATTACGAATCAGTATACCTACCAAAATGCAGTGACAAGGGAATCAGTAGGATACAGGTAAACCACTCATTCTAAACAACCAAGGAAGTGTGATATACTGACAGGAGTGGTCAGTTGATGCCACTGAATGACAATCTCACAGTAACAGGCTGGTTACAGGAAAGGGTGCTAAATGGCGCATATAACACAGGAGTTCGTGAAGAGGATGGTGACAGGAAAGCCTGTTGCCAGGATCGTGCCGGATGACGAGGTGCGAGGGTTCTGTGTGCGGCAGACAGAGAATGGTGCCACCTCGTTCATTTTTGATTACTACTTTGGGAGAAAGCGGCACAAAATCAAAATCGGAGATGCCGGCGCTGGTGCTGGTGCGTGGACCGCCGATGCCGCACGCAAAAAGGCGAATGAGTGGCGGGTGGAGGTAGACAACGGTCATGATCCGCTGGCTGTGCGCAAGATGCTGAAGGAGGAGCCTACGTTCAAGGAGCTTGCCGTCGCTTGGTTGGAGTCCGCAAAGGACGTGAAAAAGAAACGTGATAGCAGCTTGCGTGACGACCGGCAAATGTTGGGCCTGAAAGAAGACGGCACGCCCATAGTAGATACAGACCCGGCAATGGGAAAGCGCCGCATTCTTCCTGTGCTGGGCGGGCGCAGGTTGAGTGAGATCGAACAACGAGACGTTGCCAAGTTCCACACATCGATTAAGGAAACACCGTATCGCCCCAACCATGAGGCGACGCCGTACCGAGCCAACCGGGTGCTGGCGCTGATAAAAACGATCTTCAACTTTGGCTTGAACAGCCCGATATACAAAGTTTGGATTGAGGAGAACCCAGCCAAGGGCGTCGTGCCATGGCTCGAAAAGGAGCACGAGAGGTGTCTGGAACAGAAAACGGACGAAGACCCGACGGACGAGATTGAGAATTTTCTTCAGGCGCTCGATGCGTACCACGATCAAAACGCGGCCAACTGTCTGCGGCTGCTGCTACTCACGGGCTCACGCGAGAGCGAGGCACTCAAGGCCACGTGGGAAGAGTTCAATCTGAATGAAGGTATTTGGACTAAGCCAAACCATAAAACAAAGCAGCGAGAGACAGAGGAGTTGGAGTTGGGAGAAGACACGGTGGAGTTGCTGCGCAGCATGAGGCCGAAGAATCCAACCGGCCCGTTGTTCGTCGGCCGCGGTGGCAAGGGCCAGCGCATATCGCTCCGGCGCCCATGGATACAGGTGTGCAAGGCGGCCGGGCTGGTGACAGTGGAAGAGGTCGAAGGCAAGCGCATAGGCAAGGATGGGGAGCCGAAGAAACTCAAGCGGTACAGGCCCACAGTAAGAATCCATGATCTGCGGCACACGTATGCAAGCGTGAATGTCCGCGCAGGCGTGAGTCTTTATGACGTCGCGAAGTCACTAGGGCATCGCCATACATCTACAACCGAGCGTTATTTGCATCATGCGAAAGGGGCTGGGCGAGCGACAGCTAACAAGTTCGCTAAGGTCATCGAGTTCAAAAAGCGGAGCGCGTAGGTTGTTGAAACGGTCGCCAGCGGGCAACACTGACGGAGATTCGTGAGTCGTCTACAATGTGATCGAGGTAAACCCACATGGAGCTAAACGATTCTATTTCGCGCGATGCGCCGATTACGTTGAACGGAAAACAGTGTTTCTGTGCTGAAGGCAACCGCGTGGCCTTGGACTACCTACAGGTGGCGCGTGCTGCGCTTAGAAAGTCTGATGCTATGCGAAACGACTCGGCTATCAAAGCCGCAGTGGACACCTTCCTAGATACGTTCTTGCGTCACTGCCGTTCTTGCGAAACGTGTAGATAAGCTAGACACGCTCAATCGCTCTCGTCTGGCAGCGCGCGTCACAACCCCTCAAAGAACTGGTGAAGACTCACGCTCAATGCGCGGACAATCTTTTCAAGCGCCCTGACGCCGATTTCCTTATGCCCGTTCTCCAGCTCTGACAGATGCTCGCGTGTCAATTCGGCGTGATCCGCCAGCATGGTTTGGGTCCACCCGCGTTCCGTCCGTAGGACGCGAATCCGTCTCCCGATCCGCACGCAAATGTCTGTTGCCATGCCTTCAGCATCGTTGTATGCTGTGGCTTACACGTAAGCTATGGCTTACATTCAGCGCCAATTCTTAGCACGCGGGCCGCCGACCGGCTTAGAATGATTGGCGAACCCAGAACGGAGGGGTTTGGTCATGGCTGCCTTTTGCGGACAATGCGGCGTGAATTTGCCGAGGGAGTCGCAGTTCTGTCACAAATGCGGTGCGGCAATTTCCCTGGTATCAGAGCAGCCGGACGCTTCACCGCCTCCTCGCGCGTCCACGTCAACTCAATCGACCTTCCACCCGTGGAACTATATCGAATCTGGGAGGGTATATCGTTCAAGTTTGATTGGAGCTGCGATTCATTATTTGTGTTGGGCAGTGGGACTGGCCATAGCCGGTGTTCTGCTTCTACACTTCGTGTCCTGGTTCATCTGCATGGTCGTCTTCGGTGTGGTGTTGTTTCTGTTTGACCAGGGACGAAGAAGATATGGTGTCCGGTACGGCGCGTGTCCTCATTGCGCCGAGATGGTTTCGATTCCGTCGCATCTCATCGCAATCAACTGCCCGATATGCACCAAGCGAATATTCGTCAGGGGGCAAGAGTTCCGGGCAGTCTGATTTTTCGGCCTGTTTCGAGAATTCGGAGAAAGGGGTTCCCCATGTCCGCATTTTGTCGTCGATGTGGTGTTCGGTTGCTACCATATGCACAGTTCTGCCAGGACTGTGGTGCGGCGATTTCTGTGGAAGACCCTATGTCGGGCGTACAAGGTGCTGTGCCGGTCACGCCTGTTTCTTCGGTTGAGCCGCTGCCTGATATAACTCAAACGACGGTTCTTAAATCGCACCAGATAAAGGTTCTGCATCCCGCTCAAAACAATGAAGGTAAAAGGAAGCTAGCAATCTTCGTGATTGTGGCTGCTCTTATAATCGCCGTTGCAGTGATGACTCACAAACCTAGAAGCGAACAGGCCACCTCTGACGGCGACAATTCTAATCTGTCTACGTGCTCACCTTTTGGTGGATTCCCCGCTGACCCTCGTTGGCAGAGTTGTTGGGACCAAAATTATGCGGCGCTTATGCAACAGTTGAAACGTGCTAGCGTTGATCCAATCTCCGCCCCTCACAAGGAGATCGTAGATCTGACGATCAAGGACGCTGATGAGATTTATCGCATCGCAAGAGACCAGTATCTTAAGGGGTACAAGGAGAAAAACGAATCCTTATCAGCTACCGCTAGTCTCCAGGAAACAATTGTGTGGGCGGACGTTGATAATGCGGTCATCTTGTTTAACAAATCAAATTCTGATTTCACGAACAATTTGGGGGAGTATGCGGTTGGCCGCGTTGGGGATGCGCGTAAACACTACGAAAGCGCCGCTGCGTCGCTTGCTGCCTATTCGCTGAGGCCGGACCTTAGTGTTAGCTGCGACACTTCCATTGAAAGTTTAAGGCAAGAACTCGATCAGGGAATAAAGCAAATCTCATTAGTGGAGCATCTCGACGCTAAATCTGACCCCGAGGAGTATTACCTGCGCGTCAATTACGGCGATATGCTGATCACTAATGTTAGGAACAAACTCACTTGCTACGAAAGTTCAGCAGCCAATATTCAGGATCAACCGCAGGTGCAGACTCAGGGGTTCAGTTCGGCCGCTGCTGGGTCTGTGGCTCCCTCGGAACCAACGCCTGTGCCTGTGGAGGATTCTAAGCCGTCCGCTTATCAGGTGACCCCTGCGAGTACAACACCTACTGAATCTCAAAGTGAGGCAGCCTTGGGCAATGTTAACGTGGAGGTCTCTCGTGCCCTTGAGAATTGGGCCAAGGCTAACGAATCAAACGATCCGACCCTTCTTGCTAACTGCTATGCAGACGAAGTAGACCGTTATTTCCTTCGCCAGAATGTCAGCAACACTTTTGTTCACGACTATATGGATGCTTGGCTTAAAGAGCACGATAGCCGGGTGACCATGTTCAAAATCAAAGATGTGACCTTCCAGAATGAGACCGCCGCGACTGTACAACTCAGGCTTGTCAAAGAGGTGGTAACAACGAATTCCAAGGGCGCTGCGGAACGCTTTACACCCTCGCAGTTGTCCCTTAAAAAGGTAGCTGGGGAGTGGAAGATCACCAGCGAACGGGATTTCAAGTGAAGTTCAATCCGCAAGCGGGCCAGAAGAATACGGCACGAGGGCATTGGGGAAGGGTGGAAATGCGAGCAACGGCGTGTCCCTGCAAGTTATCGGGAAGTTGGTGGGGCACACCCAGATTGCAACCACGATGCGCTATTCTCACTTGCAAGATGCTGCGCTGAGGGATGCGACTGGAGTGTTCGGCGCGATCTATGAAGGCGCAAAGAAGACGGGCACATAAGAACATTTACCCCGGCTCACCAGCCCTCTATCTTCGCCTTGATCTGGTCGTAAGCGCCGCGGCCCTGATCGTCGCGCTGGACAGCCATCAGGAAGAGAGCCTTTCCGTTACTCTTGTCCTGATACTTTTCGCCGAGGCTGCGATCACTTATTGCACTGGGGCTGTCAGAGTCGCGCCCTCCCTTGTATTCCACCACCAAAGTGCGCCCATCTTTCAGCACGGCGACAAAGTCCGGATAGAAACGATCTTTGTAGGTTTGGAGCCAAAAGGATGCATCCTTTTGACGCTCCAGGTTCCGCACCCAGTAGAGGACTTCCGGTTGCGCATCCAGCGCGACGGCACAATCAAACTCCTCGCCGTCGTTTTGGAGCTCGCCTGGCCTCTCGTAATAGTGGGACCTCCAGTTGTAGCCACCGGTGTAAAACCAGTTGGCGGGATAATTCTTTGGGTCATACTCGAAGGAATAGTTGTAGGACGTTTCAAGGGCAGCGGATGGCCCAAAGAGTAATTCCTGATAAGCGTTCCGATAGGCAGTCTCACGTGACTTTGTGATTGCGCCCAAAAGCTCCCGGCAGAGTAGGTACTTTGCCCGCACAAGCGTGGAGAGATCAAAGCGTTTAGAAGCAAGTAATTCGTGAACGGCCCGCCGAACCCACTCCTCCATCTTTTCCTGGCTTACATCATCCTGGCGGAGTTCCTTGTCGAGCCAATGTACCAGATCGGTTTCTGTCCATTCAACCGGCATGAGGCTCAGGTCTAGCTGATCGGTTCCAATGTACTTCGTGCGAATCCTGCCTCCGTCCACATCCAGTTCAAAGGTTCGCGTCGCCGGGTCGTAATGAAAGTTGGAGAGGGATGGCTTGTAAGCCAGCAAGTCCCAACTGTACGCGTCGAGAATCAGGTCTTCATCGAAGAGCCGCAGTTGGCCGTCAAAGCGAGCGCATAGGCGCGGAATAATAAACGCATCCCTTCGCTCCGATGGCGTTAATACCCTCTTAGGCCTTTCGGTGTACTCGCGCAGCCTTTGTTCAACCACCGTCCTGTCGGCGGGTGCAACGGCAGCTATGATCTTTTCGCGCATAGGCTCGGTGACGGGGCCGACTATCTCGATTGTTGCTTTGCCATCCGCGCTTCGTTGCAAAATGACTTGCTCGTGCTCTTTTTCCGTCAAGCCGTTCAAATCAGGCGGCGCCGAAAGTTCGATGACAACGGGTGCATCGAAGAGCGGCAACCCGCCCGATGAAGGCTGGCCGCGTTCGATGGCTTGCGCGGCCTCGGCGGCATCAAAGCCCAAAGCGACCATGCTGATTTCAAGCTGGCTTGCGGCCTCGTGAAAGTTGGGGCTGGAGACGTGCGCATAGGCTTTGTTCAGATCGTCCGCTTTGCGGCGTTGAACATAGGGCATA
>CABEBC010000456.1_pt1 | contig 32908 bp, 22 predicted proteins | sample 3422291 | NCBI WGS metagenome assembly CABEBC01 (sample SAMEA5534345, study PRJEB31848) | metagenome | biome: tundra; feature: field; material: soil | place: USA | collected 2013-05 | depth 0.45 m
GCTTGCGCAGGTTGTCGATGGCGGTGCGGAGGCGTGCGGTAAGCTCATCGACCTGGCGCATGGTCATGCCCGCGGTTTCGATGGGCTGGCCGATGCTCACCGTCAGTTCGCCGGGATAATAGTGATGGGTGTGAATGGGCATGAGGTCGTAGACTCCGCTGAGCGCGATGGGGACCAGCGGAACCTGGGCGCGAATGGCGAGGTAGGCCGCGCCGGGATGAAAAGGGCGCAGCGCGCCGTCGGAAGTGCGGCCACCCTCGGGAAAGAGGAAGAGCGGCATTCCGGAGCGCAAGACTTTGGCCGCGGCCGCCATGCTGGAGATGGAAGCGCGGGGGTTGCGGGTGTCGATGGGCAACTGGCCGGAGCGATTGAGGTACCAACCGATGAAGGGAATGCGCCACAACACCTTCCACGCCATGATGCGGAACTGGAAGGGCAGCGCGGCGAAGATTACCGGCACATCCATATAGGAAGTGTGGTTGCATGCGTAGACGGCCGCTCGGCGCCTGAGCAGATTTTCCGCGCCAACGACTTTGAGTTTTGAATATGAATTCCAGATGCTGGCCCGAGCCCAGAAGCGGGCTATGCGGTGCTGCGCGTTGCCCTTTTTGTCCATGAACGAAACCAGCATTGAAAGACTGCCGCAGAGTACCGTGAGCAACACGAAGAGCGGCGCCTGGATGAGGTTGGTACGCCAGCGATAGAGCCGTGGCAAAGGAACAGGGCGCTGTTGGGGGCGCTGATTGGACCTCCTTTTGAAGCGCTGTCTCAACTTTTTGAGGCGTGGTTTCAGCTTTTTGAAGCGCGGTTTCATGCGATGCTCCCTTTGGCCAGCAGCAGGGAGCGCGCTTCGCCCACCAGATACACCGAGCCGCAGACGATGATTGGTCCGCCGCCGGCATGATTGCTCGCCAACTGTAGCGCGGCGGCAACCGACTCCGCAACGAGGAACTGTGTCTCAGTATGCTGCGCCGCGGCCACCAGATCTTCCATCGCCGCGGCGCGGGCGGAGTGGATGGGCGTCAAAATCACGCGCTCGAAGAGGGGAAAGAGAATTTGCGCCATCTCCGCAATGGGCTTGTCGCGCAGGCAACTGAAGACCAGGGTTTGCGCTTTGCGGCCACCCGGCACGTTGGAGAGTCCGGAGCGAACCGCCCATGCGCCTGCCGGGTTGTGCGCTACGTCGAGAATCCAAAGGATACCGTCGCTCTCGATGCGGCCCTGCTTGATGTGTTCCAGTCGGCCCGGCCACACGGTGTTGCGAATGCCTTCGGCAATCTGATGCGGCGTGATGTGAAAGCCAAAATCGCTGGCAAGCTCGACGGCCGCGGTGATGGCCAGGGCAATATTGCGCCGCTGGTGATCGCCGGTGAGCGGGGAAGCGACCTCGACGGAAGCGCCGAGGGCATAGACGGTGTACGGAGCAGCTTCTATGGTTTCCCACCCTTTCCGCAAAAAGCGCGGAAAGGATGGGGCCCCCAACTCGCTGTCTTGATTACCCTGTTCGATTTGGGACGGCATGAAGGCTGATGCATTGATTGTGCGCACGCCGAGCTGTTTGGCGATCTTGCTCAGAACCTCATCGGCCTCGGTACATTGCGGGAGCCTAATCAGCGTTCCGCCCTGGTGGAGGATGCCGGCCTTCTCGCGCGCGATGGCGGCGATGGTGAAGCCGAGCCATTCGGTGTGGTCGAGCGAGATGTCGGTGATGATGGAGAGGAGCGGATCGACGACGTTGGTAGCGTCAAGACGGCCGCCCATGCCAACTTCAAGCACCGCCAGATCGACTTTCTCCTCGGCAAAGCAGAGGAAGGAAATGGCGGTGAGAATCTCGAAGAAGCTGGGGTGCTGCGGGAGGCGGCCCTGCTGCACGAGCTGCTGCGCCGCATCATGAACGCGAAAATAGAGGCGGGCGAAGACGTCGTCGGCAATTTCTGAGTTGCCGATGCGGATGCGCTCGTTGATGCGCTCGAGATGCGGCGAGGTGTAGAGGCCGACGCGCGCTCCGGAGACGGTGAGGATGGAGGCCAGGGTGGCTGCCGTGGAGCCTTTGCCGTTGGTTCCGGCGATGAGCACGGAGCGAAAGCGTTGATGGGGATTGCCGAGGGCGGCGAGCAGGGTGCGGACTTCGTCGAGGGAGAACTTTCGCCGCGGCTGTCCGGGATGAGAGTACAGCTCCGGCGCCATGGCGTTGAGTTGATCGATGGCGGCGGCGTAGGACATGAAAGATAAGTATAAGAGCCGCGTCCATAGCCTGGTCGAAAAAGGTATCAGCTGCGCAGTAGCAGTTGCAGGGCCTGGCGGGCGTTTTGCAGGCAGGAGCGGGCCTCGTCCTCAGAGAGCAGGCCCTGGTGGACGGCCTTGCGGCCAATGTCGTTGACCAGATTTGCCTCGCGGATAAAGTTCGCGTCGAAGCCGGTCATCAGGAGATTGTTGTTGACCTCGTGCAGGAGATTACCTAGCGTGGCGGTATTGCGGTAGCGGGTGCGAATCTGGCCAGTGAGCGACGTGGGCAGCTTCTGCTTGATGGCCTCCTCGAGAACCGAGCGGCACATGACGGCGCTGGCGGTAAACATGCCAAAGAAATAGCAGCGGGTGGCTTCGTTGAGATAGCGGTCAGCCTCCTCTGAGCCTGGCTCGGCCACCACGCACTCGCGCAGATGGGTGGCGCGCTGCACCGCGGGCTCGACCAGCTCCAGCAACTCAAGGGCAAAGGCGGTGCGGAGCAGATCGTTCTGCTGGCTATCGAGGGCGCGCTGAATCTCCTGCCACGCCGGAGCAGGGCTTTCGACGCCGGCGTATTGCAGCTTGGTGAGCGAAGTGAGGCGCTGGCGCGCGTGCTGGATAAATCCCTGGCGCATCTCCTGGGCCAGCAGCCGCCAGCCGGCGACAAAGGACGCCGGGTCCTTCTGGTAGCGCGCCCACAATTCGTTGTAGACAAGGCCGGGAAGCACCTCGCGCAATTGCGCGAATCGGCCGGTTCGCGCCAGCTCGGAGATGGCCTCGCAAAACTCGCGGCCGGGCGTCTCTTCTGCTGACATCTGCAGCAGTTGATCTTCGAGGCGGCCTATATCGATGCCCATCCCTGATACCTTCACCCGTTGAGATTAAAACCTTTTTTGAAGAGATTGGGGAGAAACGTGAGGTTTGTTCTGGGTAAGGTGCTGGAATGGGAAGACTTGGTTGTTTGCAGGCGACCTTGGGAATTTCGACTGCGCCGCGTTCCGCTCAGGATGACAACTGCGAGGGAGGGGCACCCAAACATTACATGTTCCTTTGTGGATTGCTGGTCTGCTGCAACCCCTTGCCCAGCGCGGCTGCAGACGCGCTTTTCACACAAACCACCCTCTTTGCACAAGCGTTTCAGGCATACCTGTGGGAGTCGTGGGAAACAGGGGCCGCTAGACGCCACAAATGAACAGTTTTCCAAATGCCCTCAATTGCACAGCCTGGATTTAGAAAACTCTCCTGTGGCCAACCTCTTCTCCCCTCAATAATTTCCCCATCTTTCCACTTTTCCTATGAGACTACGGGTACTACTATCTTTTTTCTTTATCTTTCAGAACGTTATCCACTCTCCGCCGGGGAGCGTGCTCGCAGCGCGGTTTTGAGTTGCCTCCGGGGCTAAATCCCGGGTTGATTCTACGAGTTTATGCGGGGGTTAAAACCCCCGCCTCCCTCTGTCACGATTCCGCCTCCCTCTAAAACGATCCCACCTCCCTCTGAAGCGATTCCGCTTCCCTCTGTCACGATTCCACCTCCCTCTAAAACGATCCCACCTCCCTCCGAAACAATCCCACCTCCCTCTAAAACGATCCCACCTCCCTCCGTCACAATTCCGTCCCTCGCATTGCCTGTGCGCACCGGCTTTCCCACCCTTTAGTCCGCTGCGCCGACAGCCCGGAAATCCAGAAAAGCCACCCTGTTTTCCACCTGCAAAGAAAAGCGAAAGTGCATACAATCAAGAGGAAGAAAAGAAAGCAGTTTCCGGCAGGCGGCACGATGTTGTACAGTGTGGCCAACGCGGATTCTGCTTCGATGGGGTTTTCTTCGCGAGGGTCAAAGCGAGGTTGGGATCATGGCTAAAGGGGAAACAGAAGTCGAGAAGCCGTCCGCAACGGGGGCAGCGATGGAGATTACCGTAAGCCGTCAGGAGCTGGTCAAGGAGCTGACCGCGACGCAAAGCGTGGTGGAACGCAAGACCACCATTCCGATTTTGTCCAACTTCCTGATCGAGGCCGAGGGCGACCGGCTGAATATAACCGCGACGGATCTCGACCAGGCGATCTGCACCAGCGCAGCGGCCAAGGTGAAGAAGGCAGGGGCCTGCACTATTCCGGCGCGCAAACTTTACGATTATGTGAAACTGCTGCCCGAGGGCGACATCTCCATTAAGCTGCTGGAAAATCACTGGGTGCAGATTCGCAGCGGACGCTCAAACACGAAGATGGTTGGCATGGCGCGCGCGAACTTTCCGCAGGTGCCGGAGTTTCCTTCCGTCACGGCGACAGGAATTTCTTCGGTGGCGCTGAAGACGCTGATCAATCGCACGATTTTTGCTATTTCCAACGAGGAGTCGCGCTACACGCTGAACGGCGCACTGCTGGTGATCAAGGCGGAGTCGCTGGCCATGGTGGCGACCGACGGACACCGGCTGTCGTTCGTGGAGAAGACCAACGAGACTCTTGAGGGAGTCAGCGGCGAGAAGCGCGTACTGATTCCGCGCAAGGCGCTGCACGAGCTGGAGCAATTGCTCTCGGTTTCCGACGCAGCCAAGGTGGAGTTCGCCGACGATGAGCACATGCTTTACTTCCGCGTGGGGCATCGCACGCTGAGCACGCGCAAGCTCACCGGGCAGTTCCCCAACTTCGAGGCGGTGATGCCGCGCGACAACACGAAGTTCGCCGTGGTGCGCTCGAGCGAGCTGGCCGCGGCCATCGGGCGCGTCGCCCAGTTTGCGGACGAGCACTCTCACGCTGTCCGCCTGAAACTGGAGAGCAACGAACTCAAGCTGAGCGCCAACTCCAACGAGAGCGGCGAGAGCGAAGACACTATCGACACGCCGTACACGAGCGACCCGATTGCCGTGGGCTTCAACTCGGACTACATTCTCGAATTCCTGAAAGCGCTGGGCAACGAGGGCGAGGTGCGGCTGGAGTTCAAGGACTCGCAATCCGCCGGGCAGATGCGGCCGGAAGACCCGGACGCGGAGTACAAGTACCGGTATGTGCTGATGCCGATGCGGATCTGAACCCCTGCGGTGGGGCGGGGTTAGTCGCGCATCGCGCGAGCTAGAAAGACGAAGACGGCCCGGCAGTGATGCCGGGCCGTCGCGTTTGGTGTGGAGAGCAAGCTACATGGATTGTGGAGACCAAAAAGAAAGGCGCCCCGAAAGGCGCCTTTCCTGTTGAAGGTTGAGAGCGCTTAGAAGGTGAACTTCGCCCAGAAGCGCACTGCGCGGTTGTTGGCCTCACGCGCATTAGGAACGTTCATGAATTCCGAGGTTCCAACATACTGCAGGTTAACGAGAAGCAGCCCAATATTATTGTGGTTGCTTAGGTCCTGCACTTCTGCGCGGAGGATGAACTGCCCGCGGTTGAGGTGCATAAGACTGGTAGGAATTGCCTTTTCCAGGGCGATGTCATTGTACAGTGACCCTGGGTTCTTAAAGCTGTTGCGCCCGATTGCCGTAGAAGCATAATTCGCGGCATGGGGGAGAAGCCAGTGGACGGCATTGGTGCTGCTAATCGGCGTGACCGCTCCAGTTGAGTTGTTGGCATACACGTCGTAGTAGGTTCCTATCGCCGTGCCGGGGCACAGTGTGCCAGCTGGAGCGCCGCACAGCCAGCCTCCGTAATAGCCATCAAGGCCAGCAGAGTCCATGGGAGCACTCGGGTTGGAAAGTATCGGGCGATCGTTCGACGCACTTAAATCCCCATTCAGATCCGTGCCGTTGAAGTTGACCGTGGAGTATGCGCCGGACTGGAAGCGGGAAGCGCCGGAGATGGTCCAGTGACGGGTTAAGCCGCTCAGAATCGCATCCGGGCCCTTGCTGTCGGAGTGCAGTCCATTGGGAGTCCACACATAAGTAAACGCCGCATATTGACGGTGGTCATAGGTGGAGTTTCCCCAATCGTAACGGCGGCCTCCAGGCCTGAGATCGGCCGAATACGAGGTGGGATTTGAGTCGGAAGTAAAGACCTCAGAAGCGTTATCCAAAGTCTTGCTGTAGACGTAGGCTCCAGTGACGGCAAATCCGTGGTTGAAGCTGTGCCTCAAGCCGACTTCGAGTCCGTTGTAACTTGACGCGCCGGTGTTGGCGCGATCACTGATCGCGTTGTACAAGGGATTCAGGCGCTTCCCGGTCGTGAAGTCGGCATAGTTGAACTGCTGGTTGGCAAAGAGCTTGACCCCGTGGCTGCCCACATAGGTAGCGCTAATGCCCCACTGTCCGGGAAGTTCGCGCTGGAAGCCGAGGTTCCATTCCTCGGTGTAGGGCGAGACCAGATTCTTATCCACGCTCATGACCGCGGAAGTGAGCGGATTCAGGACTTTTGGAATCGTCGGAATCAGGCCAGTCGCGCCGGTCAGGCCATTGCCCGTGGCCAGAGTCAACGATCCCGCAACGGCGTTTGGCGCGCTCTGGACTTCTCCGAGTGCGATATTGGTGAAGTCGGAATCGAAGAAGATGCCGAAACCGCCGCGAATCACAGTTTTGCTGTCCAAGCCAAACTTGCCAACGTGCGGTGTGTAGGCAAAGCCTACGCGGGGCGCGACATTGTTTTTGTCGGGAGCGACGGGTATAACCGCGCTGAGCGCCGTAAAAGGATTCGCGGGATCGATTGCGGGGTATGCCAGCACGTTCTCCGGCGAGGTGAAGTAGTCATAACGAACACCCAGGTTGACGGTCAGGTACGACGAAAGCTTGAAATCATCCTGAGCGAAAACGCCGGAACGCCAGCTATGCGGATCAAACCGGGTGCTGCCATAGGTAATGGTGGCGGTGCCAGTGGGTCCAAGCTGGTTCAGCAGGAAGTTGCCGATTGCCGAGCTGCCCGTGCCGCCGGCAGTGAAGGCCAGCGTGCCCTTGGCATTTTGAGAAACGAGATCCTTCTCAATTCGACGGCCTAGATCGGCGCCGAAGCGAAGCGTATGGCGACCGAAAGTCCAGGATACGGTGTCCTGTAACTGATACATATCCTGACTGCGCCCCTGGGGAAAGTTTTGACCGGGACCAAGAGCGGAAATGCCGGCCATGGTCATAGTCGGGGTCATAAAAAGCGGGTTGGCCAGCGTGGCGGCCGTCGGAGCAAAGAAGAAAGCAACCCGTGTCTCAGCGACGCGGAACTCGTTTAACAGGTGGGAGGAGAAAATGTGTGTCCATGTGCCTTGACCAAGCTCGGAGGGGCCACCCTGATAGGTCTCGAAGCCGGGTAAGGAGCCACCGTTGGCGTAGAAGTCAGGCGTCAGGCTGCTGCGATCATGCAAGTAGCGCGCGGAGAAAGAGTCCTTTGACCAGGGAGTGTAGTCAATGCGATACGTCCATTGGGTGTCGGGGCTTTGCATTGGCGTAGGTTTCCTCTGGAACGACTGGTAAGCGAGCGTGCAAGTGGTTGGGTATGAGGGGCAGGCCTGGCCAAGATTCTTGGTGGCCGCCGTTTTGGGGATGACATTAAACGTGGTCAAGTAAGCGGGTGCGACTGTGGCGCTTGCGCTGAGATAATTCAGCAAGAGCGCAGCGTTGGCCGCCGTGGTTGGGTTGGTTCCGGTGGCAATCTGCTGGAGCAGCGTAATACCAGCGGCGGTGGGCAACGAATTCGCAAGGGCCTGTTCGTTGCCGTAGGTGCGCGACATCTGCATTGCGCCAAAGGCAAAGAGCTTGTTCTTGATAATCGGGCCGCCCGCAGTGAAGCCATACTGGTGCGTGTCCCAGCGAGACTTGTTGCCGTGGTCCTTGGGAACAATCTGCCTGGTTTGTCCGTCGGTTGCGTCCAAGCCCGATCCGGAATACAACTCCCACGCCGTGCCATGGTAGGTGTTCGTGCCGCCCTTGGTGATCTGGTTGACCACGCCGCCTGAGGCGCGCCCAAACTCGGCCGGAGGATTGTGCGTAAAGATGACCGTGTCCGAATACATATCCGGAATATTGGCCTGAACGGCCTGTCCGCCGATGGTGGCATCATTGATCTCTTCACCGTCGATCAGGAAGTTGTTGGCGCGAGGCCGAGCGCCGCTGACCTGAATGCTGGTGCCGTTCGAGAAACTTGAGTTGCTGACAATTTGCACGCCGGGTACTGTCGTCAACTGCTCAATGGGATTGAGAGAGAAGGTTGGCAGCTTGGCCATGGCGACTTCGGAGATAGTCGTTGAGAGCGTGCCGTTTTCACGGTCCAAAAGCACTTCGTCTGCCGTTACGGAAATCGTCTCATCGACACGGCCCAGCTTGAGAACTGGGTCATAGGAGACGAGCTGCGAAGGCGTCACCGTGAGGTTGGTTGCCACAAAACGCTCAAAGCCGGCCGCCTCGACGCGCAGGGTGTATTGACCTGGAGTGAGGGCATCAAAGCGATACGCGCCGAGCGAAGAGGTATTCGTCACGCGAACCCCGCTTGTATCCACATCCGTGACAGTTACCTTAGCGCCAACGATGACGGCGCCGGTGCCATCACGAACAACACCTGTCAGGGTGCCCTTGCTGGTTTGTGCCATAGCGACACGCGGAGCCAGCGTAACAGTCAGCAGACCCGCACTCATCACCGCGCCGAGAAACAGCGCCAGAAATTGCTTTGATCTAAAAATCATGTACCTTTTCCTTTCGTGGAGTTGAATGAGGTTGCATCACTCTTGGCCCGTGTAGCCATGGCCTGAGCAGAGAGCTTGAAGTGAAGCGTAACCGACCCGAATACTAAGATTCCACCCAGGCTGTTGGAGGGGCATCCGTAGGGGAAGGTCAACACATATTTTGCAATTTCATGGCCAATCGTTCCGGGGCAGCACCAAATAGAAGGAAGTTATTCATTTTAAGGAAGATAGACATTATTTAGCCGGGAGCGCGCAGAAGCAACAGCCGTTAAAATCAGATAAATACGCAATTTTCTGTAGAAAAAACAGCCACAACTATGATTATACGTATACATACAGATTTCAGTCATTCACGTCATGCTCCATATCCACATGGTTTCCGACCCATCACACGCGCAGAAACTCCAGAGCGCGAATGAGGTAGGACTTCAGTTCGCGGCGATGGACGACGGCGTCGAGGAAGCCTTTTTCCAGCAGGAACTCGGCGCGCTGAAAACCTTCGGGGAGCTTTTGGCGGATGGTCTGCTCGATGACGCGGGGGCCGGCGAAGCCGATGAGAGCGCCGGGTTCGGCGATGTTGAGGTCGCCAAGCATGGCGAAGCTGGCGGTGACGCCGCCAGTGGTGGGATCGGTGAGCACGCAGATGTAGGGGACTTTTGCGTCGTCCAACTGCGCCAGGGCGGAGGAGATTTTGGCCATCTGCATGAGGCTCACCACGCCCTCCATCATGCGCGCCCCTCCGGAGGCAGCGACGATAATGAGCGGCTTGCGGCCGAGGCGGGCGCGATCGACGGCGCGGGCTATGGTCTCGCCCACCACAGCGCCCATGGAGCCGCCGATGAAGGCGTATTCCATAACGCTAAGGATTACATCATGGGGCCCGAGGCGGCCGGTGGCGTTGAGGATGGCGTCGTCGAGGCCGGTTTGGGTTTGAGCATTTTTCAGCCGCTGCCTGTAGGGCTTCACGTCGGTGAAGTTGAGCGGGTCAGTGGAGCGCAGGCCGCCATCGACCAGTTCATAGCCCGGCTCAAGCAGCATGTCGATGCGCTGCCGCGCGCCCATTTTGAAGTGGTGCTGGCACTTGGGACAGACGTTGCGGTTGGCCAGCAGATCAGCTTTCCAGACGACCGCACGGCAGGCAGAGCACTTGATCCACAAACCCTCGGTGCGCACACGCGACTCCGCTGTTGCCGCAGCGCCCCTGAGGCCGGGGCCGTACTCTCCACCATCGCGCTTGAACCAGGACATGGGACCTCGCAAATGCAGCAGACAGCTAACAGCAGACAGCTAACAGCTAACACCAGACAGTAAACAGTGACGGCTCGATTTGGCCTACGGGGAATTGATGGCTGTAAGCTGTCGGCTGATAGCTGCCTACTGTCAGTATTCTATTCCGCGCTGGGCCAGGATGCCTTTTTGATAGGCGTGCTTGAGCTCGCGCATTTCGGTGACGGTATCGGCCAGCTCGACCAGCAGGGGATGGGCGTTGCGGCCGGTGAGGATGACGTGCACCATTTCGGGGCGGGCGCGCAGGGCTTCGGCAACGACGGCAGGGTCGAGCATACCGTAACCGATGGCGTAGTTGATCTCATCGAGAATGACCATATCCCACAGGCCGGAGTAGATTGCCTGGCGCGCCTCGGCCCAGGCGACCTCGACCAGGCGAATGTCCTCCGGGTCAGTCTCCGCGCCGCCGACCTTCACAAATCCGCGGCCCATCTGCTTGATGACGAAGTTCGAGCCGAAGGATTGCACTGCGTCGAGCTCGCCATAGTGCCAAGAGCCCTTGATGAACTGAATCATCAGCACCTTCATGCCGTTGCCAACGGCGCGCAGAGCCGTGCCCATGGCCGCGGTGGTCTTGCCCTTGCCGGGGCCGGTGTTGATGAGGAGAAGGCCTTTGCGAGAATCGGTCATAAACAGGGAACAGGGATCAGGGGTTAGGAGTTAGGGAACAGCCGCCGGCAGTCAACCGATAGCAAGCAATGTACGCAGCAAGCATCAAAGGAAGTTTCTGACTTTCACCGTCCATTGTAGCTGTGGCGGAATACTAATTCCTAATCCCTAACCCCTAGCACCTAACCTCTGCCCTTCAGTGTCCGGCGTGATAGGGGTGTCCGGTGAGGATGGTGAAGGCGCGATAGAGCTGCTCGGCCATGGCAAGCCGCGCCAGGGCGTGGGCCATGGTCATGGGGCCGAGGGAGAGGAGCAGTTGCGCACGCTGGCGCGCGGCATCAGACCATCCGCTGGCCGGCCCCACGGCGAAGACAATGTGCTGCGTTCCCTGGTCACGACGGGCGCCCAACCAGGCGGCAAAGATCTCTGAGCTCATCTGGCGGCCACGGCTATCCAGCAGCACAGCCACAACGGGCGTGCGTCCCTGCTGCTTTTCGAGCCAATTTAACAGAGCCTCCTCGGTGCGAAAGGATTCAGCGTTGCAGCGCGCCAAGGAGGAGCAGCGCCCCAGATAAAGCGCGGTCAGAATCTCGAACTCGTCTTTTGCGGCGGGGCGCGCGCCGATGTGCGCCAGAGTAAGGTTCATGGGAAGCAGAATACCCTAACGCCCGCGCTCTTGCATGGAGGAAGCGGAGATTGTGATAATGCCTTACAAGTTGTGCATCCTGCAACGTTAACAGAAAATTGGGGATTGGCGCCAAGGAGAGAGGGCCGCAGCCGATCAGGCCTGCCGGAAAGAAGGTCAACATAGTACAAAGTGTATTTTTTGGGATTCCACGCCGAAGCGATACAGTTTTTCATATATTACCATATAGTGAGACGGCGGATTAATGGTTAACCTGTTTAGAATCAACAAAAAAAATATTACCACACCCTTTAAATTTGGCCCTTGAACTGCTATCTTATCTTCACAGGTCGTGGCTCGCATTATTGGGTTCTAGTCCACACACGCCCAGCCGAGACGCAGAAGCACAAAAAGCGGGTTGAGGAGCTGAGAAAATGGTTTCTTACCCCCACAGATACTTTTGGAGGAAGTCAATGAAGTTTATCCGGTTGCAAAGTGCGGTATTAGCGCTCGGCCTATTGATGGTGGCGGGCGTTATTGCGAACTTCTCAGCGCCTACGGCGGTCGCCCAATCGAATATTTCCGGCGATATAGTCGGCACGGTGACGGATTCAACTGGCGCCATTCTTCCCGGCGCCCAGGTGAAAGTTACGAGCAGCGCGACTGGCCAGGTGAAGTCGGTAACGACAGACAGGTCGGGCGGCTATCGCGTGCCATTGCTTTCGCCAGGCCAGTACAAGGTATCGGTGACGGCCCCTGGATTCGGGACGACGACAGTGAACGCGGACGTCTCCATCGGCGCGATTACGCAATTGTCCATCAGCCTGACCATTGGCAAGGCCTCCACTACGATTGAGGTCAGCGCCGGCGATATCCAAACATTGCATACCGAAGACGCGCAGATCTCGACAAGCTTCAATTTAGAGCAGCTTCAGGAACTGCCCAACCCCGGCGGCGACCTGACGTTCGTGGCGCAAACCACACCCGGCGCGGTGATGAATACGCAGGCCGGATACGGCAACTTCTCTGTCAATGGCCTTCCGGGCACCTCGAATACCTTTACGGTTAACGGAGGCTATGAGGGCGATCCTTACCTGAACATCAGCAACTCTGGCGCCACCAACCTGCTGCTGGGCGCGAGCGACATCGACTCGGTGACGGTTACCTCCAACAGCTACGATGCGGCTTTTGGCGGCCTGGGCGGCGCGCAGGTAAACCAAATCTCACGCTCTGGCAGCAACCAGTGGCACGGCAATCTCCTTTACCTGTGGAACGGCCGCGCCATGAATGCGAACAGCTGGTTCAACAAGTGCACGACGGCATGCGGTCTTACGACGGCTTCGCCGCGCAACTTCGACAACGCGAACCAGTGGGCCGCTTCAATAGGCGGACCTCTCAGGAAGAACAAGATCTTCGGGTTCATCGATACGGAGGGTACCCGGGTCATTATTCCGGTGCGGGGACTTGTCTATGCTCCCAGCCCCAACTGGCAAGCCGCTATTCTTGGCGCATCAGCCGTAGACCCCGCGGACGCACCCGCGTACGTACCTTACGGAAACCTTGCGTACAACGGCCTCTCCTCAGAAGCTCCGGTCTACAACAAGATTTTCAGCTACTATAACAACGCGCCGAACTACTCCAAGGGAGCTCAGGATCCCAACGATCCTGACACCTGGATATTCAACGGCCAGGCAACCAACTTCGCCCAGGAATGGCTGGTGACCGACCGCGTGGATATGAATATCTCCGACAAGGATCACCTCTTTATTCACTCAAAGGTGGATCACGGCGTACAGCCGACGGCCACCAGCTTTCTGAATCCGATCTTCGACGCGGCCAGCCCGCAGCCTTCCTATGAAGGCCAGCTCGGCGAGACGCATACCTTCAACTCGCACCTCACCAATCAGTTTCTTTTTGCAGCCGCCTACTATCGTGCGATCTTCACCAACACGAATGGCGCCTCCCTGGGAAGCTCCGATATTCCATTCACGTTGATCCCTGAAGGTTATGCAGCCGGCGGCCCCGGCGGCAACGGCGGCGATTGGGACAACGCGGGGAGTGCGTCCGACTGGATTGGCGCCGAGGACTATGCCTTCCCGCAGGGCCGCAACGTCACCGGTTATCAGTTCACCGACGATGTGAGCTGGACCAAGGGCAGGCATACCTTGAAGTTTGGCTATACATTCCGCCGGGACGATATCACCGACTACACATCGAGCGAGCACAACATCACCTACGGCGGCGGCGAGAACATTATTCTCGATCAGGGCTCCTTTGCCGCCGGCTGGTCCGATGAGTGGGTAGAGCGCTTCCCGAAGAAACCTTCCAATCCAGTTGCGCTCTATGTAGAGGGTTTCTATGGGCAGGATACTTGGAAGCCGTGGGCTAACTTGACGGTCACCGCCGGATTGCGAGTGGAGCATAACTCGAACCCGCTCTGCAGAACGAACTGCCTTGCAAACTTCTCGCAGGACTTCAGTTTGCTTCCAACCAGCCAAGCGACGCCGTATAACAGCCTGATCGCCTCCGGCCGGTCGCAGGCCTACTTCCAACAGCAGAACATTGCCTATGAACCCCGCGTGGGCTTTTCCTATCTTCCCGGCGGGGCCGGTTCCAAGACCACAATCCGCGGCGGGTTCGGCATGTTTGCCGACTACTTCCCCGCGCAGATCATGGGCGACCTGATCGCAAATGTGCCGAGCGTTGACAGGTTTACCGTTCTGGGAGCGGCCTTTAGCGCAGCCACTGGTTATTCTTATAGTACCGGGGGCACTGCTACTCCTCTCGGCACCGCCCAGGCGGGAAGCGGCCACGCTATCTCGGTCGCCTCGAACACCGCCCTGCAAACGCTGTTCCCTCTGGGCGGCTACTACAGGAATGCCGCCGGCACCTGCCCGGACACCAGCAGTATCTATTGCGCAACGGGCGGAGTCTTCACCCGGCCAACCTTCATATCAGTTGCGCATGACATCAAGCTGCCGACCTATGAAGAGTGGAGTCTTGCGGTCGAGCATACGGTTGTCAGGAACACGACGGTTGCGTTGACCTACGTTGGCAACCACTCCTATCATCAGCCTGTCCAACGGACGCCAAACGAGTATGGCAAGATGGCGTCGCTTCCGACTTCCCGGCCTAACGCCGCGCTGGGTGCGGTCACCGAGTTCTACAGCGGATCGGTCTCCAACTACAACGGTTTCCAAGCCACCGTAGGCAGCCGCCTCCGTTGGCTCACCCTGCAGTTCAACTACGCCTATGGCCACGCGCTGGATACCAGCTCCAACGGCGGCTTCGACGCCTTCGGCCTTAATCCCATCGGCCAGATCAATCCCAGTAATCTGAAACAGAACTACGGCAACGCGGACTACGATACGCGGCACTACATCAGTTCCAACTACACCATCAAAATCCCGCATTTTGCCGGGCCGAAGGTTCTGGTTGACAATTGGGTGATCGCCGGCACCATTTTCCACAACTCCGGCTATCCCTTCTCAGTGGCGAGTGGAGGCACTGCTCCTACCTATGGAAGTGGTTCACTTGCCAAGCAGCTCGACAACAACTTCAACCACCACTGCGGCGGCAAGGAGCACGTGGCCACACCTTGCGACTTTGCCTCCCACTTTGCAAAAGCGACCGACTTCGGCCAGCAGCGGCGCAACCAGCTGTATGGACCGAACTACACGGACTTCGATATGGACTTTTCCAAGGGCTTCAAACTGCCCCGGTGGGATAAGGCCCAGTTTAAGGTGGCAGCGCAGTTCTACAACACGTTCAACCACGCTAACTTCCAGCTTCCATATGCCGACGTGTCAAATGGAAGCAATGGCATGCTTTACGGCGCGGCCAGCACACCAACCTCGGTTCTGGGCGCGTTCCTTGGCGGCGACGCTTCACCACGCTTGATCCAGTTGAAGGGCACCTTTACCTTCTAACTGAATCGAAAACCACAACACAAAGGGCGCCCCTCGGGGCGCCCTTTGTTGTCCAGCAATTTAGATGGAGTGGGCTGGCGGAGGTTTTGGCGCGCGACGCAAGAATTTCAGGATTTCTTGCGGGGCGCGGCTTTTTTGGCTGCGGATTTCTTTGCGGGGGCATCTTTGCTTGCAGCTTTCTTAGCAGCGGACTTTTTCTTTACCGGATTCTGTTTCTTTACTGCTTTCTTTTTGGTGGAAGGCTTGGCTTTGGACTTGCCGGCGGCGGGCTTATTGGCCTTCTTCTTTGCAGGCTTCTTGGGCGCGGGCCTGGGTTTCGCGGCGGCTTTATTTGCGGCCTTCTTTGGTTTGGGCGCGGGTTTGGCGGCTTTCGGCACAGCCTTGGCGGCGGGTTCAGGCTTTGCGGCGGCTTTTTTGCGCGCGGCAACGGTTTTGGCGGCCAGCTCAGCTTTCAGCTCGGCGTCGAACTCGGCGGGGGTGAGGGGGCGGGCGGATTTGCGCAGGCGCTCAATGTCGTAGAAGGCGCGCCGGTCGGCGAGGAAGACGTGGACAACAAAGTCCACATAGTCGAGGAGAATCCACTGGCCCTGGCGGCGTCCCTCGACGGAGTTGGGGAAGACGCCAAAATTCTTCTTGAGGCGGTCTTCGATCTCGTCGGCGATGGCGATGGCCTGGCGGTCGTTGGTGGCCGAGGTAATGAGAAAGAAGTCGGAGAGGCCGGAGTCGATGGGGTCAAGTTCAAGGATGCGGGTGTCCACGCCCTTCTTGTCTTCACAGACCGCGGCGGCTGTCTGGACGTGGATGCGGGTTTGCTGTTTGGTTTCGGTTGTCATTCTTTGTGATTGATCTCCGAATTCATCGTAGCCCTTCAAAGGGGCCGGGGCAAGTCATCGATAGAGATTGCGGGCGCGAATGTACTCCAAAACGGGAGGGGGCAGCAGGGCGTGTTCCGGCATTTGGAGCGCGGCTAAGGGCGGTGCCTGATTGCGAATCTGGTTTCGAATCAGGTCTCGAATCTGGGAGGCGCTGATGTCGATATGCAGGCCGGGAAGCAGGTAGAAGGGGGCCACCTCACCCGCAGGATTGCGAAGGACGTAGCGACGCAGCTCGATTTCGTCCGTAGAAAGACGCACCTCCGGGGCTAAAGCCCGGGTTGATTCAGCCGGAGTAATGCGGGGGTTGAAACCCCCGCCTCCCTCCGTATCGCCGCCTCCCTCCGTATCAAACGTCAGGCCATCGGGCAGCGCGGATTGCAGGTCCTGCTGTAGCCACTGCGACCCCAGAGATTCGGAGGGGCGCGAAGCAACGATCAACGGCGCCACAAAGGGGATTTCGGCGGCGCGATGCCAGCGGCGAAAAGCGGCAAAGGAGTCTGCGCCCATAAGGCAAAACAGGGCGCTCAGCGGCGGCAGCTGGGCGCGCAGGGCGAGAAGCGTCTCCAGCGTGTAGTTAGGGACACCCGAGGATATGGGGGCATCGGCCAAGGAGAGGGCAAAGCCGGGCTCAGCGGCAATCGCCAGGCGGGTCATGGCCAGGCGGTCTTCAAAGCCAGCTACGGTGCCCTGCGGCTTGAGGGGCTGCGTTCCCACCGGCGCAAAGAGCACGGAATCCAGGCCGAGCGCCTCCCGGGCGGCGCGCGCCACACCGAGATGGCCGAGATGGGGTGGGTCGAAAGTGCCGCCGAAAAAGGCTACGCGACGGCCGCGGCTGGATTGCAGGTCCATGTGTTCATAGTAATCTGCGACGGATGGCCGAGAAGCGCGTCCAATAAAGTATGCGGTATTTGATCGCAGTTCTGGCATTAGCGGGCGTGGCGATTTCCGCACTCTCGCTGCGCGATCACTATTCCACCGAGACCGAGCCCTGCTCCATCAACGAGAAGTGGGATTGCGGGATCGTGAACCACAGCCCGTTCTCCGAGGTGGAGGGGATTCCGGTGGCGGCGATTGGGATTGCGGGCTACCTGGCGCTGGCGGGCCTGGCGTTGCTGCGGAAACGGGCGCTGGGATTTTTTGGCTCGCTGATCGGGCTGGGATTTGCGCTGTATCTGGCGCACATCGAAAGAGACATTCTCATAATGTGGTGCCAGTATTGCGTGATCTCGCTGGGGATCATTGCGTTGATCACGGCGCTCAGCATGGGATGGGTGGCGTTCTGGGGGATTCGCTCGAGGTACGAATAGAGACGGATGGAGCGTGGCGGCGGTTGAGGTTTGTGGTCTCCCACCGTTTTCGCAATAAGAACGCGAAAAGGATGGGGCACGCGACCAAGGTCCGGGCCTGAAGGCCACACATATTCTTCACACTCTTTCAGGGGGCTGAAGCCCCCTGCTCCCTCCGGAATCTTCGATTCCAACTGCTAAAATTGAATGAAACCCATGTTCAAAAAGAAATATGCGCGCTGGATGTACGAGTGGGAGACGCGGTTGACCATGCGCGACGAAAATCGCGTGGTGCGCCCGCTGGAGTGGGGCTTCGAGTGGATTGAGCCTTTTCTGCGCGAGCACGGCTTTGAGGAGGCGCTGCCGGGGCCTGAGATCATGGCCAACCCGGCGCTGGCCGAGGCCGCCATGGTGCAGATTAATCAATTTTTGATTCGCCACAGCGATGAGTTTTTCAGCTACAAGCGGCCCACTGATTTTCGTTTGGAAGAGCGGCACCCGGAGCTGTTTCCCACCAATGTGCGCCCGGAGACGCTGGCGCAGGATGCGGCGCTGAAGCAGCAGGCCGCGGAGGGAAAGATACCGAAAGCGCAGTTTCTGCGTTTCACCTCGCCGGAACGGACGCCATACCCGGAAAATAACCTGGTGAACGCGCGCTGGTATCCGGCTCCGGCGCACAAAGATCCCAAGCGGCCGAAGCAAGCCATCGTGGTGATGCCGCAGTGGAATGCCGACGCCTTCAGCCACAACTCGCTCTGCACGATCTTCAACAAGATGGGGATCTCGGCGCTCAGGCTCTCCAAGCCTTACCACGACATTCGGCGGCCGACGGAGCTGGAGCGGTCGGACTACGCGGTGAGCGCCAACATCGGGCGGACGATTTCGGCGTGCAGGCAGGCGGTGGTGGATATTCGCTGCTGTTTGGATTGGCTGGAGGAGCAAGGCTACGAGCACTTCGGCGTGCTGGGAACCAGCCTGGGCTCCTGCTACGCCTTCATGGCCAGCGCACACGACAAGCGGCTCAGGGTGAATGCCTTCAATCACGCGTCCACGGCCTTTGGCGACGTGACCTGGGCCGGGCAAAGCACGCGCCACGTGAAGCAGGCGCTGGAGGAGGCAGGGCTTAATCAGGAAAGGATACGGGCGCTGTGGGCAGCCGTGAGCCCGTGCAGCTACTACGACAAGATCATGCGCGCGGAAGTGGATGGGCCGCAAAAAAAAGTATTGCTGGTTTACGCGAACTACGATCTGACCTTTCCGCTGAAGTATTCGCTGCAGGTGCTGGATGCGTTTCAGCGGATCGGATTGAACTTCGAGGGGCGAATTTTGCCTTGCGGCCACTACACTACCGGAGAGACGCCGTACAAATATATCGACGGCTGGTACATGGGGTCGTTTGTGTATAGGGCGTACAAGGCGCTGCGCGAGGAGAAGGCGGCGATTACGCTAGCGCACCGTGCTGAGGTCGAGGTGCAGTAATTTGGCGGGGTCGAGATATGCGCCCTGCCAGCGGACGGCCCAGTGCAGATGCGGTCCGGTGACGCGGCCAGTGGCGCCGCTCAAGCCCAGCTTTTGTCCGCGCACGACATGCTGGCCCTCGCGGACAGTAATCTTGCTGAGGTGCATGGAGAGCGTGAAGAGCCCCATCCCGTGATCGATGATCACGGTGTTTCCCGCGTAGTAAAGCGGGTGGGCGAGCACCACGACGCCGCTATTGCCGGCGCGCACCGGCGTTCCCGTCGCGGCGCGATAGTCCAGCCCCTTGTGGTTGCTGGCCAGCGTGCCGTTGAAGATGCGGCGCGTGCCGAAGCGCTCGGTTTGCGGAGCGACTACCGGCGCGCGGAAGTTGCCTGTCCACAGCGGCCTGGGCGCGCTGGAGGCATAGGCCTTTTCTGTGAGCAACTGGTCATCGGCGATCTGCTTGAGCTCTTTGGGGCCGGGTTGGACGAACTCCGGGGCCACGGTCAGGGCGCTGGTGCGGTAGTGGCCGGAATGAACCGGGACAGTGCGACTCAGGGGGCGCGTGCCGCCTTTGGCGTCGTGGACCGTTATCTTCAATACAGAAGGCCCGACGGACGCGTCAACATCAACGCCGGCCAGGGCAAACCAACTGTTCGAGCGGCTCCCACGAAAAAACTCCAGCTTGCGGCCAAGCCATTCGCCGTCGAGGCTTGCAGCGCCGGGAGCAGAGACGCGAATCAATTCCGGGGCGCCGGCCAGGACTACGGCCGGAGTCAGCGTAATGGCGGGAGACTGGGCGCGAACCGCGGCCAACGCGAAAGCAAAGAGGCAGAGTAGCGAGAATGAAATTCGGATTGACCTGAGAAATGGACCCATTCGCATTGTCTTTAGCATAACGGTTCTAATCATGTTGCGGACAAACTAGAATTGTAAACCAGCTTGCAAGATAGTATGCCTCAAGGGCTAAAGCCCAACATTTTTGTTGCATTTACGGCAGTCAGGGTTAAAACCCTGACCTACCAGTCATGCCCTTTCAAAACATCGACTTATTCACAGATTCCCTAGCGTGGATGGGCGGCACTCCACGCGGCAACCCGCTCCTGGACCGCGTCCAGCTCTTCGGCGGTGATGTGGGTTCCGATCAACTGGCGGTTGGCGGCGTACTTCTCCTGATTTTGCCCCTTGACGGAGGCGGCCAGGTCAAGCCAGAAGTAGGCCTCAACATCGTTGTGCGGAACGCCCTGGCCGATGGAGTAGAGCACGCCGAGAGAGGCTTGCGCGGTTACGTCCCCCTGCTCGGCAGCTTTGCGATACCACTCGGCGGCCTGAATCATGTCGCGGGAAAAGCCCTTGCCCCCGTCGCGATAGAGGGCGGCAAGATGCAACTGGCCGGCAATGGAACCCTGATCGGCGGCTTTGCGATACCACTCAGCCGCGGATTTGTAGGCTTCGCCGGCCTGGGTAGCGTTGTGCAACGCTGCCGCATTTGCGGCGCACCGCTCGCCCACCTGCACCTGCGCGGCGGCATCGCCGGCGTTGGCCTTGGCCAGCAGGGCGGGGTCTATGGCTGGGGTCTGCGCTGAGACGGAAATCAACGCTGTCGCCAGAAGAATCGTCAGTCCAAGTATCTTCCGGGAGATCATCATGGCGCCTCAATCATTTATCGAAAACGATAGCAGATTCCGGCTGATTGCATTCCCGCCTTTACGGCAAAGGCCGAAACAAACCTGCCGCAGAGCCGGCAGAAGGCGGCGAAGAGGATTGGCGTTGAATGATTTTGAAGGGCACAAACAGCTCTGCCGCCTCTTGAAGACGGCGGCAGAGCGGGAGCCAGATTAGGGGGATGCGCGTGCTCCAAGAACACTCTGAGCTTACCGCGAGTCTAAGGTCTGGTCAGAGTTGACCATCAACAGAAACATTCTTCTCATGAAAGACTGTGCTGTATCGCTCCAGGGAAAGAGGATAAAATTTCAATATGACCGATCGTATCTCTCTCTCCCTTGCCCAGGCCGACCCCGAAGTTGCCGCAGCACTTGCCCAGGAAACTCTCCGCCAACACGAGGGGCTGGAGATGATTGCCAGCGAAAATTTTGTCTCCGAGGCGGTTCTGGAGGCAGCCGGCTCCATCTTCACCAACAAATACGCCGAGGGCTACCCCGGGCGGCGCTACTACGGCGGCTGCGAGTTCACCGACGTGGTGGAGAACCTGGCGCGGGACAGGGCCAAGCAACTGTTCGGCGCGGAGCACGCCAACGTGCAACCGCACTCCGGCTCGCAGGCCAACGCCGCGGCCTACATGGCGGTGTTGCAGCCGGGCGACACCATTCTGGGGTTGGACCTTTCCCACGGCGGGCACCTGACCCACGGGCACAAGCTGAGCTTCAGCGGCAAGTTGTACCGGCCCACCTTCTACACGGTGCGGCGCGACACGGAGATGATCGATTACGACGAGCTGGAGTCCATCGCCGAGCGCGAGAAGCCCAAGGTGATTATCGGCGGGGGCAGCGCTTATCCGCGGCTGTGGGATTTTGCGCGGATGCGGCAAATCGCCGACAAGGTGGGGGCGACGTACATCTTCGACATGGCGCACATCGCTGGGCTGGTGGCGGGCGGCGTGCACCCTTCGCCGGTACCGCATGCGCAGATTACGACGACCACCACGCATAAGACGCTGCGAGGACCACGCGCGGGACTGATTCTGTGCGGGCAGGCGCTAGCCGCGGCGGTAGACAAGGCGGTCTTCCCCGGCCAGCAGGGCGGCCCGCTGGTGCATATTGTGGCCGCCAAGGCGGTGGCGCTGGGCGAGGCGCTGCGGCCCGAATTCAAGACGTATGCCGCGCAGATTGTGGCTAACGCCAAGGTGTTGGCGGCGACCCTGCAACTGGCCGGATACCGCATCGTCTCCGGCGGGACAGACAACCACCTGATGCTGGTGGATGTTTTCGAGAAGGGCATCCTGGGCTCCGAGGCCGAGCTGGCGCTGGGCAAGGCGGGCATCACGGTGAACAAAAACACCATTCCCTACGACACCAATCCGCCGATGAAAGCCTCAGGGATTCGCATCGGGACGCCGGCGCTGACGACGCGCGGGATGAAGGAGGCGGAGATGGTGGTGATTGCCGCCTGGATCGCCAAGGCGCTGGAGCGGCGCAACGACGATGCGGCGCTGGAAAAGATTCGCAAGGAAGTGGCCGAGCTGGCCAACCGGTTCCCGCTGTATGCGTGGAGACGTGCCGTCCAGGCGTAGGGCGCTAGCGCGGCACCTGCGGTGCGGCAATGAAATACGGCGATAGCCCAAACGAAATTCACATTGTTGAGGTTCTGAAATGACGTATCAGCCTGTTTGCCTGCCTGCCCGGATGAACTTACGGATCGTTCGTGGCGTAGTTCTTGCCGCAATTGCCGCCGCGTTGACTGGCGTTAGCGCTGCGTGGGCCGCGCCAGATACCACTCATGTTGCGGCGCCAGTGCCAGCGCCGATTGTCCTTACCGGCGCTGACCGCCGTCCGGCCATGTCGCTGGATGGCGACTGGAACGCGCTTGTCGATCCGAATTTTACCGGCCTCTTCAATATTCATCACAAGGAGAATCTGGCCGGCTGGTTCATGAACAAGAAGTATACGCCGGGCGAATCAGCGCTCAACGAGTACGACTTTTCCAGGGCCGGGAAGCTGAAGGTTCCCGGCGACTGGAATACGCAGCGCGAGTCGCTGCTTTACTACGAGGGGCCCGTCTGGTACGAGCGCGACTTTGACTACCAGCCGAAGGAGCACACACGCGTTTATTTGCACGTTGGCGCGGCCCACTATAAGTCCTGGTTCTGGGTCAACGGGAAAAAGGTCTGCGATCACGAGGGCGGCTACACCAGCTTCAACTGCGATGTTACGGCCGCAGTTCACGCCGGGGGAAACTTTGTGGTGGCTGCGGTGGATAACACGCGCTTCGAAGACGGCGTTCCCACGCTGATCACCGATTGGTGGAACTACGGCGGAATCCATCGCTCAGTATCGCTGATCACCGTGCCGGAAGCCTTCATCGATCAATACGATCTGCATTTGAGCCGTGGCGAAGGCTCTGTCATTGAGGGCTGGGTACACGTCATGGGCAGTCAGCCGGGCGCGAAGGTCGCGGTGGAGATTCCCGAGTTAGGCGCCAAGACCGAGGCGGCGGTTGGCGAGAACGGGCGCGCCGCGATTCACTTCAGCGTGAACGGGCTGGTGCGCTGGTCGCCGGAGACGCCGAAGCTCTATAAGGTCGCCGTGAGCGCCGGGCAGGACACCATCGACGAGCTGATGGGCTTTCGCACGGTGGAGGTGCGCGGGACAGAGATTTTATTGAACGGCAAGCCGATCTTCCTGCACGGCATCTCCATTCATGCCGAGGCGCCCTTCCGCGGCGGGCGCGTGAATAACGAACAGGACGTGGAGACGCTGCTGGGCTGGGCAAAGGAGCTGGGCTGCAACTTTGTGCGCCTGGCGCACTATCCGCATGACGAGCTGATGCTGCGCGCGGCGGACCGCATGGGGCTGCTAGTGTGGTCGGAGAATCCGGTCTATTGGGCGATACAGTTTGACAATCCGAAGGTGCTGGCCAAGGCCGAGCGGCAGTTGGACGAAGAGATCGGGACCTCGCGCAATCACGCCGCCATCATCCTTTGGTCAATGGCCAATGAAACTCCCAACAACGAGGCGCGGACGCGCTTCATTGAAGCCGAGGCCGCTCATGCGCGGGAGCTTGATCCTACGCGGCTGATTACCGCGGCGCTGCTGGTGCGCGGTGAGAAACACACCAAAATTATTGATGATCCGCTGGGCAAGTCGCTGGACGTGATCGGCTTCAATGAATACATCGGGTGGTATGAGCAGCGCCCGGGGGATGCGGATACGGAAGAGTGGCGCGTTGCTTACGAAAAGCCGTTGATCGTGAGCGAGTTTGGCGGCGACGCCAAGGCAGGCATGCATGGCGGAGAGAACGAGCGCTGGACCGAGGAGTATCAGGCCGGTCTCTACCGCCATCAACTCGGAATGTTGAACCGGATTCCACAACTAAGAGGCATGAGCCCTTGGATACTGATGGATTTTCGCTCACCCAACAGAACACTGGGGGGCATTCAGGATAGGTTCAACCGCAAGGGACTTATCTCCGACCAAGGCGAGAAAAAGCAGGCATTCTTCATTCTTCAGAAGGCCTACAAGGAGAATTCCGTAGGCAAGCCGGAGTGAGATAGCCGTACTTGCGCCAGTATTAAGATAGCTAACTGACTTGCCCGTCTGTGCAAAAGCGGAATTGTGAGTTATGCTTGAGTTATGGCTATTGACTCAATTCTCGCATTAATCGACGCCGAAATTGCCAGCCTCCAGCAGGCTCGCACCCTGCTGGCCAGCGCCAGCAAAGTCGCCGTCAAGGAAACAGGAAGCAAAACCAAGAAGGCCGCGAAGGCTCCCAAGAAGGGGAAGAAACGCCGCGTGTTGAGCGCCGAGGCGCGCAAGCGGATTGCCGATGCGCAGCGCAAGCGGTGGGCCGCACAGAAAGCCAAGGCCAAGTAAAGAAGCGCAGCTAGGTCATCTCCCCCTATGGCGCGGCCGACCAACTCCGCACGCTGCGCCCATCCAGAGACCTGCGAGCACCAATATGCGCGGCTCGATCATCTCTTCGATGGCCGAGCGTAAGCCTTCGCGACCCAATCCTGAATCCTTGACGCCGCCGAAGGGCATGGGGTCGAGGCGCAGGCTTGACGTGTATCCCACGATCAAGGCTCTCACCTCTAGTTAGCGGTAGGCGTTTCTAATCAACGGGGGTATGCGATGCGCAGGTTCATTCCAATTCTTGCGGCAGCTCTGTTGCCGTTGCTTTTCGTCTCTCCGCTCGCCGCGCAAACGTCGAACGGCGCGGGGGGACAAAATCCTGACACATTGACGGCTGATTATAACCAGGCCATGCAGGCAAAGGAGTGGCCCCGCGCCGTTCATCTCGCGCAGCAACTGGTAGCGCAAAAGGCAACGTCTCTGAACCTGAAATTGCTGGCGAATGCGCAGCTTTACTCCGGCTCGGAGGATGCTGCCCTGGCGACCTATGACCAGGCCCTGGCCACGGCGGAAAAGGAAAAACTCACAGGCGGCCAGCCATTGACCGAGTGGAAAAACGGCTTGTCCCAGATCTACATTGGCAAGGGTAATGCGCTACTCAAACTCAAACGCACCGCAGACGCGGTCGAGGCGTACAACCATTCCGCCGGGTTAGCGAGCAATTCCGGGTTGGCTTACTTCAATGTTTGCGCCGTGCTCTACAACATCGGCAATACGCAGGATTCAGCGGCGGCCTGCCGCAAGTGCGTGCAAGCGGACCCCACCCGAGCGAATGCCTGGTTCATCCTCGGATCAGATCTCTTTGCCGATTTGCCTATCACCGCACAAGGCAAGGTCCAAGCCTCGCCCAAGACGCGAGAGGCGCTTGAAAAGTATCTGGCTCTTGCCCCGGACGGTCCGCACGCCGCCGACGTGAAAGCCATGCTGGAGATGATCGCCAAGTAGGAAGCTGACCTCTTCGGCGTTTGCCAGCTACAGCGCGGTCATCACCAACATGCGCGGCTCGGTCATCTCTTCGATGGCCGAGCGTAAGCCTTCGCGACCCAATCCCGAATCCTTGACGCCGCCGAAGGGCATGGGATCGAGACGCCAGCTTGGCGTGTCTCCCACGATCAAGGCGCCCACTTCCAGTTCGCGATAGGCGGTGAGGATGCGCCCGGCATCGCGGGAGAGCAAGCCAGCCTGCAGGCCGTACCTGGAGTGATTGGCAGCGGCCAGCGCCTCTTCAAAGTCGTCGAAGGGCTCGATGACCACCACGGGGCCGAAGACTTCTTCATCGCGCACCTTCATACCGGGAGAGGTTCCGGTGAGGATGGCCGGCGTCACCACGGAGCCTTGGCGTTCGCCGCCAGCAACGAGCTTGGCTCCGCCCTCGACAGCTTCCTTGATCCAGGACATCACGCGTTCGGCATCGCCGGCGCGGATGAGCGGACCCACCTCTGTGGCTTCGACGGAGGGGTCGCCGACCGCCAGTTTGGCGGCCACCTCAACCACCTTCCACAAAAAAGTCTGATAGACGCCTCGTTCGACAAAGACCCTTTGCACACTGACGCAGGATTGGCCAGCGTAATTGAAGGCTGCGTGCACGGTGCGGACAGCCGCCTCGTCCATGTCGGGCCAATCGGCGCAGACGATGAGCGCGGCATTGCCGCCCAACTCCAGCAGTACGCGCTTGCGGCCGGAGTGAACCTTCAGCTCCCAGCCAACCTGGGCCGAACCGGTAAAACTGAGCAGCTTGATGCTGTCTTCCTTTTCTGCCAGCCATGCAGCGTCTACGTTGCTGAGCGGCAGCACGGCCAGAGCCTCCATCGGCCAGCCAGCCTTGAGAATTACCTCGCCCAGCGCCAGAGCGGTAAAGGGGGTTTGCGACGAGGGCTTCAGAATCACAGGGCAGCCGGCGGCCAGCGCGGGCGCCACCTTGTGGGCCACCAGGTTCAGCGGGAAGTTGAAGGGAGTTATGGCCAGCACTGGCCCGACAGGGAAGCGCTGCACCAGCCCCCAACGGCCTTCGTTGCCCTCCATTATGTCCAGTGGAATGCTTTCGCCGCCCAACTGCGAGAGCACCTCGGCCGCGGTTTTGAAGGTGAACACAGTGCGATCGACCTCAGAACGCGCCAGGCGAATGGGCTTGCCCGCCTCGGCGACGATGAGTTGCGCGAAGCGCTCCTTTTGCTCGATGAGCGCGGCGGCCACGTCCTCGAGAATCTCGCGGCGCTTCCAGCGCGGCAGGGCACGAAGACGGCGCAGGCTGGCCACGGCGTGATGCACGGCCTGGCGCGCGTCGGCGCGGGTGGCTATGGTTACGCGGCCCACCAGCCCCTGGTCCCACGGCGAGCGCACTTCCAGCGCTTCGCCCTCCGTCCACTCCTTGCCGCAGAGCAGAAAACCTGTTTGTGTTCCCGGCCGCATTTTCATGGCTTGCACCTCTGGTCGTACTCTGACCTGGATTCTACAGCGAACAGGCAAACGGGTGCAGCCTGAAATGGGGTTTATGCAACTCCGGTTCGGAATAAAGTCCCAGCACGGTACACTATTCACTTATGATTCATGACGGGCGCAGCCGCAAACTTCCCTTCGACGTTGCCGAGGCATTGGCGCATTTGAAAGACAGCGACCCGAAGCTGGGCGCGCTGATTGATAGGGCCGGCACGTTTACGCTGCGGCTCGATCCATCGCCATCGCCTTTTGAGTCGCTGCTGGAGTCGATTCTTTATCAGCAGCTGCACGGCAAGGCGGCGGCCACGATTCACCGGCGGGTACGGGAGTATTATGGCGGCGACCCGGCGCCGCAGCTGCTGCTGGACACGCCCGATGAAGTGCTGCGAGCAGCAGGGGTTTCCTTCAATAAAATCAAAGCCCTGAAAGACCTGGCTGCACGGACGCTGGACGGGACCGTGCCCAGCCACGCGGCGATCAAAAAAATGACGGATGCGGAGATTGTGGAGCGGCTGACCGAGGTGCGCGGGATTGGCCCGTGGACGGTGGAGATGCTGCTGATCTTCAGGCTGGGCCGGCCCGACGTTTTTCCGGTGACGGACTATGGCGTACGCAAGGGCTTCGCGCTGACTTTTCTGCGCGTGCCGAAGACGCGGCCGTTGGACGCGAAAGACCTGCCCAAACCGGAGGTGCTTCTCAAAAGGGGAAAACGGTGGGCGCCGTTCCGTTCCGTGGCCAGCTGGTACCTGTGGAGGGCCTGCGACCTGGCAAAGAACACAGCGCCGACGGGGCGCTCCAGCCTACAATAATCATGCACAGCTATCAGCAATCAGCTTTCAGCTAATTCTGTTACCTATTAAATATTAGCTTGTCTGGATTTTGCAGATTGATGATCTGCTGCATGGTTTACGCATTGGAAGCTTTAGCTAGAAGCTATAAGCCAGGAGCTGTTTTTGATGGCGGCGACTCAACGATTTGTCTGCATTCACGGTCATTTTTACCAACCGCCGCGGGAGAATCCGTGGCTGGAGACGGTGGAGACGCAGGACACGGCCGCGCCCTACCACGACTGGAACGAGCGCATCTGCGCGGAGTGTTACGCGACCAACGGCGCGGCGCGCATTGTGAACAACAAGAACCAGATCACGCGCATCGTGAACAACTACGCGCGCATGAGCTTCAATTACGGCCCCACGCTGCTGAGCTGGCTGATGGAGAACGCGCCGCGCACCTACCGGATGATACTGGACGGGGAGCGTCGCAGCCGCAAGAGCTACAAGGGGCACAGCTCGGCGATGGCGCAAGTGTACAACCACATCATTTTGCCGCTGGCCAACCGTCGCGACCGCATTACGCAGATACGGTGGGGCATCGCCGACTATCAGCACCACTACGGCACTGCGCCGGAGGGGATGTGGCTGGCCGAAACCGCGGCCGATAACGATTCGCTGGAGCTGCTGGCGCAGCATGGCATCAAGTTCACCGTGCTGGCGCCGCATCAATGCAAGCGGATTCGAGCGCTGAAAGAGGGCGCGAACTGGACAGATACTCCCAACGCCAGCGTGGACACCACACACCCCTATTTGGTTCGCTTCGACACCGGCGTTTCGATTGCCGTTTTTTTCTACGACGGGCCGGCATCGCGGGCCATTGCCTTCGAGGGGCTGCTCAACTCCGGCGAGAGCCTGGCGGCGCGACTCAAGGGCGGCTTCAAAGATAACGCACAGCCGCAACTGGTTCACGTGGCGACGGACGGGGAATCGTACGGGCATCATCACAAGTACGGCGAGATGGCGCTGGCCTACGCGCTGCGCCTTCTGGAGGAGGACAAGACGGTCAAGCTGACCAACTATGGCAGCTACCTGGAGCAGTTTCCTCCAGAGTACGAGGCAGAGATTGTCGAAAACACCTCGTGGAGCTGCTCGCACGGGGTGGAACGCTGGCGCTCGGATTGCGGCTGCAACGGCGGCAAGCAAGGCTATAACCAGGCGTGGCGCGCGCCGCTGCGCAAAGCTCTCGACGAGCTGCGCGATGCACTCGATCCACTGACCGAGCAAGAGGGGGGCAAGTTATTCAAAGATGTGTGGGCGGCCCGCGACGGATATATCGAAGTCGTACTCGACCGCAGCCCGCAATCGTTGGAGCGATTCTTCCAGAAGCACCAACTGCGCGCGCTCACCGCGCTGGAACGCGTGCGCGGCATGGAATTGATGGAGATGCAGCGCCACACGCAACTGATGTACACCAGTTGCGGATGGTTCTTTGACGACATATCAGGCATCGAGACAGTGCAGGTGATTGCCTACGCTGCGCGGGTGCTGCAACTGGCGCGGGAGGTCTTTGGGGAAGCAGCCGCGGCGCTGGAACCGGCGTTTCTGGCCCGCATGGCCGGTGCGCGCTCTAACGTGGCGGCGGCCGGAGATGGCGCCAAAATTTATAAAGAGCAGGTCAGCAGCAGAGAGCTGAACCTGGAACAGGTGGCGGCTCACTACGCCATCAGCTCCATTTTTTCTTCGTTTGCGGAAGAGACCGACCTGTTCTGCTTCCGCGTGTGGCGCGACTCCTACGAGGCGTACTCTTCAGGGCGGGGACGGCTCGCATTGGGCAGGGTCAAGATTGTCAGCGCCATCACCGGCAAGCAGCAGAGCTTCTCTTTTGCGGTGCTGCACTTTGGCGATCAAAACATTACCGCGGCCGTCAAAGCGTATGAGCCGGAGGATGCGGCGGCCTTCGAGGCCTTCGCCAGCCAGGCTGCCGGACACGTGCAGCACGGAAACTTCCCCGAGGCGATCCGCCAGGTTGACAGCTACTACGGCCACATGGGCTACTCGCTGACCTCGCTGTTTACCGACGAGCAGCGACGCATCGTGCAGATTATCCTCAACTCCACGCTTGCGGACATCGAGAAATCGCTGACCACCATCTACGAGGAACACGCCAGCCTATTGCACTATCTATCGCAGACGGGCCTGCCCAAGCCGCCGGCGCTCACCCTGGCCGCGGGCTTTGCCATCAATGCCGGATTGCGACGGGCGCTGGAGAGCGACCCCACCGACCAGGCAAAGCTGCGCTCTTTTTTGGCCCTGGCCAAGGCCAACCAGGTGCCGCTGGAGACGGCCACGCTCTCCTACATCGCCGACCAGCGGATGAAACGCGCCATGGCAGGGCTGCAAATGTCCTCGGGGTCACGGGAGACACTAGATCGGGCGCTGACGCTGGCGCGCACGCTGGTGGAGCTGCCCTTTAAGCTGAACCTGTGGCAGGCGCAAAACATCTGGTACGAGATTCTACGCAACTCCGGCAATGCGCTTACCGCTCCGGCAACAGAAGACCACCAGCGTTGGGAGAAGAACTTCAGCGAACTGGGCGCGTGCCTGTCGATTGATTGCGCGGCGATCAAAGCGCAGGATCCGGCGGCGGCGACGACGGGGGATTAGGGCGGCGAAATTTGCATTCCCTCAGGGGCTAAAGCCCGCTTCTATTATTTTGTATTTGCGGCACGACTGAAGTCGTGCCCTTTCAAAACAGACAGACTCAGAGCCTCTATTTTTCCAACTTGCCGTTTTTGAGCGTGAAGCGCTCGCCGCGCCAGACGATGGTGTTGCCGGCGAATCCAGCGACCCAGACTCCCATGGCGACGAGATCGCGCAGAGGCAGGAGCCAGAGGCTGGGCAGAACCTGCCGATCGGAGAGCACTTCGGCACCTACCGTCATGGCCAGCGCGAGGCGCAGACAGAAGCTCAACCCCAGCAACCAGAGGCTGAGCGGGCTCGCTCCGCTGGCGAGAAGATTGAGCAGCGCCCAGCACAGGCCGTGGGTGAAGATAAGGCCGGCGTAGCCCCAGGGGCGCGCGTCGCGGACGGTGCGGGCCCAGCGCAACTGATGATCGAGGAAGCCGCGAATGCCGTAGGCAGCGATGTTGGTCTCGACGACTTCGGCGCTAAGCACAACACGATAGCCGGCGGCGGAGATGCGCGCGCCCAGTTCGTAATCGTCGGCGAGGTGGTCGACCAAGACTTCCAGTCCTCCACCTTTTTCCAGAGCGTTACGACTTACAGCGAGCGTGGAGCCGAGGCCGTAGTGCAGGCCGCCTTCTATCCATTTTGACAACAGCACGCCGGCCTGGAAATCGGTGGCGATGCCCAGAGCCTCAAGCGTAGAGGCCAGCGTGTGGTGGGCGCGGCCACGATAGAGGGCGGTGACGAGGCCGACTTGCTGCGCGGGATTGGCGTAGGGTTCCGCTTGCGGCGCGAAGCAGGCCATGACCCGCTCAAGGTAACGCGGCGAGACGGTGATGTCGGAGTCGTTGATGAGCAGGAAGTTGTGGCGGGCATGGGGGACGAGCTGAATTAGAGTACTGACCTTGCCGTTGGTTCCCAACCGCTGGGGGCATTCAATGAGCTTGATGGAGAGCGTGGGAAACTCGGCCTGTAACTGCTGGACGGCTTTCACGGCCGGGTCAGACAGCGAGGAGACTCCGAATAGAAGCTCGTACTCGCCGGCGTAGGTTTGGCGGCAGTGGCTGCGGAAGGCGTCGATCATGCCGGGGTCGAGGCCCTTGAGGGACTTGAGGATGCTGACGCCGGGGGCAAAGGCGGCCAACGGCTTGCGCCGTTGCGATAAAAAGATTCGCGCGGCAATCAGTGCAGCGAGGAAGTAGCCTATTCCGGCCACGGCCAGAATCGTGGTGAGGATTGCGACGGACTGTGCCAGGGCGTGCGGGGTCACAGCTAACAGCTTACAGCGAACAGCTACTTTACTCGTAGCGGAGGGCTTCAATGGGGTCGAGGTTGGCGGCCTTCCATGCGGGATAGATGCCGAAGACGAGTCCGATGGCGCAGGAGACACCGAAGCCGGTGAACACCCACACGGTGGACAAGGTGGGGGACAGGCCGATGGGCAACACGTAGATGATTCCGGTAAGCGTGGCGCCCAGGATTACGCCGACTATTCCGCCTACGGCGCACAGGGTTACGGCCTCGGTGGTGAATTGGGTCAGGATGGTTTTTCTGGTGGCGCCCAGAGCTTTGCGAATGCCGATCTCGCGAGTGCGCTCGGTGACCGAGACGAGCATGATGTTCATTACGCCCACTCCGCCCACCATCAGGCCGACGCTGGAGACGGCGACCATCAGCCCAAACAGTCCGCCGGTAATCTGCTCCCAGAGCTTATTAATAGAGTCCGTGCCGAAGATATCGAAGTTATCGTCGGCGGCTATTTTGAGCTTGCGTCGGATGCGCATCAACTCGCGAATCTCCTCCTCAACCAATGACTTGTTGGCGGAATCATCGTACTTTACAGTGAGGAACATATCGTTCATTTCGGGATGCAGGTTGTGGAAGGTGCCCATGGGGAAGTAAATTGCGTTGTCTTGCGGGTTCTGGCCGCTACCGAAGAGCTGTTTCCGCTTGTCGAGCACGCCGATGACGGTGTAGAGGCCGGTCTCAACGCTGATCTCCTTGCCGAGGGGGTCTTCGCCATTCACAAAGAGTTTTTCCGCGGTGTCGTGCCCCAACAGACACACGGAAGCATGGCGCTTGTCTTCCTCATCAGTAAAGATGCGGCCCGACAGCAAGACCAGATTCGACACATCCGCGACCTGCGCGGTGTTGCCCCCCAGGATGACGTTGGCCACTTTGTGGCCCTGGTATTTTGCGCTCACGTCGCCGACGCCGAAGGCTTTGGCATAGCGGGCATTGGCATCCGTGGCTACGACATGGGGCAGCGAGCGCAGGGCCAGCGCATCGTCCAGCGTGAGCATCTTGCGGGTAAGCTGCTCGGTGGTGGGACGCCCGATGGCGAAGGGCATGCGGGTGACCAGTAAAACATTTGTGCCCAGCGAGTCGGCAATTTCTGCGACACGGTTGTTGAGCCCATTGATGAACGAGGAGATGACGATGACGGTAGTCACGCCGATGACGATGCCCAGGATGGTCAATCCCGAGCGCAGCTTGTTGGTCCTCAAAGTATCGAGGGCCATCTTGACGGATTCTCTTGCCTGCCCCTGTGCCAT
>CABEBC010000462.1_pt1 | contig 32759 bp, 25 predicted proteins | sample 3422291 | NCBI WGS metagenome assembly CABEBC01 (sample SAMEA5534345, study PRJEB31848) | metagenome | biome: tundra; feature: field; material: soil | place: USA | collected 2013-05 | depth 0.45 m
CTCCCCCAAGGATCATTAAATCAGATTTCCGTGGAGTAAGATGAGAACTTGTTAATAATCCATGCCTTCGGTCGCACCCAGCCTTCCGGATGTTACCAAAGGCAGTAATTAGTTTGGCGGTTGCTGCCGATAAAACTCCCAAGGGCCACGCATCACAACAACGTTGCATTCCGACTCTTTCCGATGAAGAGACTGATTCCCACTTTCGCCATCCTCTTCGCCTGCGCAGCGATTGCCTGGGCAACGCCGCCAGCCCCGCTGACCACGCTGCGCGCCATTCGCGCCCTCACCAACGAGCAAGCCGACCAGCATCTCCCCGTCGCCTTCGAGGCCACGGTTACCTACTACCGCGACTCCCCGCCAAGGCAGCTGTATGTGCAGGATGGAGATACGGCCATATATGTGTATCTCAAAAAGGAAGCCAGACTGGTTCCCGGCGATCGCGTTCTGGTGCGGGGAATCACCGAGCCGAGCTTCCGCCCCATCGTGGTAAGCAAGGACGTTACAGTGCTCGGCCACGTTGGCATGCCCAAATCCGCGTCCGCTAGCTACAGCGGATTGGTCCAAATTCAGTACCTTTGCAAACTGGTCACGGTGCATGCTGTGGTGCGCTCCGCCGATCTGATATTCAGCCAACAAAATGTACGCAGCACCTATCTGCATATGATTACCGACGAGGGCGCCATCGATGCATCCGTCGAGTCTGACAACCCCGCCCCGCTCAAAGACCTGCTGGATGCCGAAGTGGAAGTCACCGGGGTGGCCTCGGCAACTTACGACAACAAGATGCAGCGGACCGGAGTCATGCTCCACGCCAACACCATGGCCGACGTGAAGGTTCTCAAGCGCGCCGGCGCCAGCCCGTGGGCACTCCCGGTAACGCCCATGGACACCATACTCGCCGACTATCGGGTGCGCGATCTCACCGCCAGAGTGCGGGTTCATGGAACCGTCACCTACTACCAGCCGGGCGCGGCCGTGGTGCTGCAAGACGGCGTCAGGAGCATGTGGATCGAAACCCAGACAAACCACCCCTTGCGGATCGGCGACCTGGCCGACGCGACCGGTTTTCCCGATGTGCACGGCGGTTTTTTGAGCCTGGTGCGCGGCGAGTTCCTTGACAGCGGTAAGTACGCGCCGATTGCGCCGCAACCGTCAACCTGGGAGAACCTCGCATCGAGCAACAACGTAACATTTGGGCATATATACGATTTGGTCTCCATCGAAGGGCGGATGGTGACTGAAGCCCGGGAAGCAGAGCGGGACGAGTATGTCCTGAACTCGAATGGACACCTGATTACTGCGATTTATTACCACTCGGACAAGACCAGCCAGATTCCGCTTCCGCCCATGATGCAGATTCCTATCGGTTCCACAGTTCGTGTCACTGGAATCTGCGGCCAACTGAGTTCCAATCCATTCAACGGCACAGTGCCCTTCGACATTCTGCTGCGTTCCTTCGACGACATTGCGGTTATCGCCAGACCTTCGTTGCTGAACATTCGCAATCTCATCATCCTCGTCGGCCTATTGCTCATGATCGTAATTGTCGTAGGTATCCGGGGCTGGGCTATCGAACGCAGAGTGCACAGCCAAACCGCCAAGTTGGCCACCCTGGAACGCCGCCGTGGCCGCATCTTCGAAGACATCAATAGCTCCCGCCCACTTGCCGAGATTCTCGAGGAAATCACGGAACTAGTCTCCTTCCAGCTCAACGACGCGCCTTGCTGCTGCGAAATTACGGACGGAGCCCAGCTGGGCAGTTGTCCGCCGGAAGCCGCGAAGCTGCGCATCGTCAAGGAAGAGATTCCCGCCCGCTCCGGACCGCCGCTCGGCGTCTTCTCTGCGGCATTCGACTTGCTCTCCAAGCCCTCCGCCACGGAGACTGAAGCTCTGTCCATGGCAGCCGGCCTTGCCACCCTGGCCATCGAGACACGCCGTCTCTACTCCGACCTGCTGCATCGCTCGGAGTTCGACCTGCTCACCGATATCCATAACCGCTTCTCCCTGGAAAAGCTGTTGGATGCCAAGATAGACCAGGCGCGTCTCGATGCAACCATTTTCGGATTGATCTACATCGACCTCGACAACTTCAAGCAAGTGAACGACTCGTATGGGCATCAGGTTGGAGACCAGTACCTCCAGCAGGCGGCGCTGCGCTTGAAACGCCAACTTCGCCCTCATGACAAGCTGGCCCGTCTGGGTGGCGACGAATTCGCTGCACTGGTTTCCTTAGTGCGCAGCCGCGCCGAGGTCGAGGAGATCGCTCAACGCCTGGAACATTGCTTCAACGAGCCGTTCGCATTGGAGGGGCTGGAGTTGATTGGTTCAGCCAGCGTGGGCATTGCACTCTATCCCCAGGACGGCGCAACCAAGGATGACCTTTTGAACGTTGCAGATGCCGCTATGTATGTTGCCAAGAACGCCAGGCGCCAAATCGAAAAGAGTCAGTCTCAGAGTCCGCGTTCCTGACTCTCCGCCAAGCTTCCCGTAACAATAAGAGGCCCGGTTTGCACCGGGCCTCTTGTGTTGATTGAAAGCAGAATTACCGGACAGCCTGCTCTGAGCCTGCCCAAGGCCGCTGGCCCCACCGCAGGTGGTTACTCGGCCGCCATCTCCTCGGCCTCGCCCTCCTGGCGCATTAGCTCCAGCTCGCGCTCGGCGGCTTCAATCTCCGCCGTAACCTCCTGCTGCACACGGGCCGCCGCTTCCTCCAGCTCTGGCGAGAGCTGGACGTTGCGGTAGTACTCCAAACCCGTGCCGGCTGGAATCAGCCGTCCCACGATCACGTTCTCCTTCAGCCCGCGCAAATTATCAATTGCGCCATTGATGCTGGCCTCGGTAAGCACGCGCGTCGTCTCCTGGAAGCTGGCCGCGGAGATAAAGCTGTCAGTCGAAAGTGACGCCTTGGTGATGCCCAGCAGCAGCGGTCGACCCGTTGCCGGACGGCCTCCGTTGACCAGCACCCGCTCGTTCTCCTCGCGGAAGCGGAAGCGGTCCACCTGCTGCTCCAGCAGGAAGTTGCTGTCGCCCACATCGTCGATCCGAACCCAGCGCAGCATCTGCCGCACGATCACTTCAATGTGTTTGTCTGAAATGGCCACGCCCTGCAGCCTGTAGACCTCCTGGATTTCGTTCACCAAGTAAGACTGCAACGCCTTTTCGCCCAGCACATCCAGAATGTCGTGCGGGTTCAGCGGGCCGTCCATCAGCGGATCGCCCGCGCCCAGGCGCTCGCCTTCCTGCACGTTCACGTGGATGCCGCGCGGAACCAGGTATTCTTTCTCGTCGCCGTTGTCCGCGGTCACGTAAATCTTGCGCTGGCCCTTGACAATCTCGCCGAAGCGCACCACACCGTCGATCTCGCTGATGATGGCCGTCTCGCGCGGCTTGCGTGCTTCAAACAGCTCCACTACGCGTGGCAGGCCGCCGGTGATGTCCTTGGTGCGCGTGCTCTCCTTGGGAATCTTTGCCAGCACGTCGCCCGGTCCTACTTCTTCGCCGTCCTGCACCATCAGGTGAGCGCCGCGCGGCAACAGATACCGCTTGTGGCCCTTGGAATTCTTCACCACGAATGTCGGCTGCCGCTTCTCATCCGGAGAGTCGGCCACCACCCAACGGGAGAGGCCGGTCACTTCGTCCACCTCTTCGTTCAGCGTGATGCCTTCCTGCAGGTCCTTGAACTGCACCGCGCCGCCGATCTCGGTCAGGATGGCGTAGGTGTAAGGATCCCACTCGGCCAGCAACTGTCCCAGTACCACGTGATCGCCGTCCTTCACCTTGAGGCGAGCGCCGTAAACCACCTGGTAGCGCTCCTTCTCGCGACCGCGGTCGTCCTGAATGGCAATCGAGCCGTTGCGGTTCATGGCCACCAGCGTGCCGTCTCTGCTCTGCACATAGTTCAGGTTGATAAAGCGCACGATGCCGTTGTTCTTGGCGTCCAGGCGCGACTTGTCTTGCACCCTGCTGGCCGTGCCGCCCACGTGGAAAGTGCGCATCGTCAACTGCGTGCCCGGCTCGCCGATGGATTGCGCCGCAATCACGCCGCAGGTCTCGCCCAGCTCCACCATGCGTCCCGAACCCAGGTTACGCCCGTAGCACAGCGCGCAAACGCCGCGCCGCGACTCGCAGGTCAGCACCGAGCGGATCTTCACCTTCTCCACGCCCGCGCCCTGAATCGCCGAGGCAATGTCCTCGTCGATGCCCTGGTTCACATCCACCACGATGTTGCCGTCGTAGTCCTTGATCCGCTCCAGCGACACGCGGCCGATGATGCGGTCTCTCAACTCCTCGATGATCTCGCCCGACTCAACGATCGAGCCCACGTAAATCCCCTCGACCGTGCCGCAATCGTGCTCCGTCACAATCACGTCCTGGGCCACGTCCACCAGCCGCCGCGTCAGGTAGCCGGAATCAGCTGTCTTCAGCGCCGTGTCGGCCAATCCCTTGCGTGCACCGTGTGTGGAAATGAAGTATTCCAGCACCGTCAGCCCTTCGCGGAAGTTCGCCGTGATGGGCGTCTCAATCACCTCGCCAGAAGGCTTGGCCATCAGTCCGCGCATTCCCGAAAGCTGCCGAATCTGCTGCTTCGATCCGCGCGCGCCCGAGTCGGCCATGATGTAGATCGGGTTCATGGCTCCCTCTTCATCCGCACGCTTCATGTTTTCGAACATCTCGTCGGCCACCTTCTCGGTCACCGCCGACCACATCTGGATCACCTTGTTGGAGCGCTCGCCGTTGGTGATGGCGCCATCCATGTACTGCTTCTGGACCTCGATCACCTTCAGATCGGCCTCATGCACCACGGTGTACTTGCTGTCCGGAATCACCATGTCGTCCAGGCCCACCGACAGCCCGGAGCGCGTGGCGTACTGGAAGCCAAGGTCCTTGATGCGGTCCAGCATTCCCACCGTCACTTCCAGGCCCAGGTTCTGGTTGCAATAGTTCACCAGTTGCCCGATTCCCTTCTTCTTCAGCAGGCCGTTGATGAACGGCATCCCCTCCGGAAGCGCGTCGTTCAGAATCACGCGGCCCACCGTGGTCGAGATGTACTGCTTGTTGAAATCAACAGGCTCAATGTGTGTCAGATCCTGGTCGTCATAGGCCGTGGTCAGGTCCATCACCTTGCCCGTGTACCGCAGCCGGATGGGCGACAGCGTTTCCACTTCCCCGGCTTCCAGCGCCATCAGAATTTCTTCCGTATTGGCGAAGACCCGGCCCTCGCCCTTGGCGTTCTTCTTGGCCTTCGTCAGGTAGTACAGGCCCAGCACCATGTCCTGCGAGGGCACAGTGATCGGCTGGCCCGAGGCCGGCGAAAGAATGTTGTGCGTTGCCAGCATCAGCACGCTGGCTTCAATCTGCGCCTCCGGCGACAGCGGAATATGAACCGCCATCTGGTCGCCGTCGAAGTCTGCGTTGAACGCCGTGCACACCAGCGGGTGAATCTTGATTGCCTTGCCCTCCACCAGCACCGGCTCAAAGGCCTGAATGCCAAGGCGGTGCAGCGTCGGCGCGCGGTTCAACAGCACCGGGTGGTCCTTGATCACCTCTTCAAGAATGTCCCACACCACCGGCTCCTGCATCTCCACCATCTCCTTGGCCTGCTTGATGGTGGTGCAGTGGCCCGTCTGTTCCAGGCGATGGTAGATGAACGGCTTGAACAGCTCCAGCGCCATCTTCTTGGGCAGTCCGCACTGATGTAGCTTCAACTCCGGACCCACCACGATCACCGAGCGGCCGGAGTAATCCACGCGCTTGCCCAACAAATTCTGCCGGAAGCGTCCCTGCTTGCCCTTCAGCGTATCGGACAACGACTTCAGCGGGCGGTTGTTCGCGCCCCTCAGCACGCGGCCGCGGCGGCCGTTGTCGAACAGCGCGTCCACCGCCTCCTGTAACATGCGCTTCTCGTTGCGCACAATCACTTCGGGAGCGTGCAGGTCCATCAGCTTCTTCAACCGGTTGTTACGGTTGATCACGCGGCGATAAAGATCGTTCAAATCGGAGGTGGCAAAGCGGCCGCCATCCAGCGGCACCAGCGGGCGCAGCTCCGGAGGAATCACCGGCAGCACGTCCAAAATCATCCAATGCGGCTTGTTATCGCTCTTGCGGAAGGCTTCCACCACCTTCAGGCGCTTGGCGTACTTCAGTTTCTTCTGCGCGGACGTTTCCGTCTTCATTCTTTCGCGCAGCTCCAGGCCCAGCTCCTCGATGTTGACGCGCTTGAGCAGCTCCTTGATGGCCTCTGCGCCCATCATCGCCTTGAAGCCCGAGGGACGGAACTGCGCATCCAGTTCGCGATACTTGACCTCGTCCTTGATGATCTCGCGTTCCTTCACCGGAGCGTCGCCCGGATCGACAACCACGTAGGATTCGAAGTAGAGAATCGCCTCCAGATCGCGAAGAGAAATGTCCAGCAGGTGCCCGATGCGCGAGGGCAGCCCCTTGAAGAACCAAACATGAGAACAAGGCGACGCCAGCTCGATGTGGCCCATGCGCTCGCGGCGCACCTTGCTCACCGTCACTTCCACGCCGCACTTGTCGCAGATCACGCCGCGGTGCTTCATGCGCTTGTACTTGCCGCACAGGCACTCCCAGTCCGTCACCGGCCCAAAAATGCGCGCGCAGAAAAGGCCGTCGCGTTCCGGCTTGAAGGTGCGGTAATTGATCGTCTCTGGCTTGGTGACCTCGCCATGCGACCAGCTGCGGATCTTCTCCGGTGATGCCAGCATGATGCGGATAGCGTCAAAATCGGTAATAGGGCTGGATAACTCAAACGGGTTCGAACGGAACAAGGCGACCCTCCTTGGCGGGCCTCATCGGCGCCACCGCGGCTTTTCCCGGGATTTATAAAGGATCCTTCCTTCCCGGGAAGCGGCATAACCCGCTTTCAAGAAGAACCCTTGACTTTCTCAGCGTCCGGCCTGAAGTTTTTCGCGCCGGTCAAACTCTGCATCGCACCCATCAAACTGGGTGCCCCACCCTCGACGCGTTCTTGTTCTTGCGGCTAGGGTGGGAAACAAACTTAATCGGCCACCGCCGCCACTTCCGGCGCGGGTAACTTCTTGACCAGATCCGCACGCTTGATCAACTCCACGTCCAGGCACAGCGATTGCAACTCGCGAATCAGCACGTTGAACGACTCCGGCACGCCCGGCTCAATCGCCGCCTCGCCCTTCACAATGGCCTCATAAATCTTGGTCCGGCCATAGACGTCGTCCGACTTAGCCGTCAGCAGCTCCTGCAAGATGTAAGCCGCGCCATATGCCTCCAGCGCCCACACTTCCATCTCGCCGAATCTCTGCCCGCCAAACTGCGCCTTGCCGCCCAGAGGCTGTTGCGTAATCAGTGAGTACGGCCCAATCGAACGCGCGTGAATCTTGTCGTCCACCAGGTGCGACAGCTTCAGCATGTAGATGTAGCCCACCGTCACCGGCTGCTCGAACTGCACGCCCGACATGCCGTCGTAGAGAGCCGTCTTGCCTGAGGATGGCAGCCCGGCCGAAGCCAGCAGCGCCTTGATCTCTTCCTCTCGCGCGCCGTCGAAGACCGCTGTCCCGAACCAGATGCCGCGCTCCATGCCCGCTCCCACGCGCAGCAGCGTCTCGTCGTCCAGTTCCAGCAATTGGCGCAGTACTGCGGTTCCGGCGAACTCCTTCTTCATCAGTTCCCGCGTGTATTTCGCATCAGTATTGGCGCGAATCAGGTCGGCAATCTTCTTGCCCAGCACATGCGCGGCCCAGCCCAGGTGCGTCTCCAGAATCTGGCCCACGTTCATGCGCGAAGGCACGCCCAGCGGGTTCAGCACAATCTCCACCGGCGTTCCATCGGGCAGATACGGCATATCTTCCTCGGGAAGAATGCGTGCGATTACGCCCTTGTTGCCGTGACGGCCGGCCATCTTGTCGCCCACCGAGAGCTTGCGCTTCATGGCCACATACACCTTCACCAGCTTGATCACGCCCGGAGGCAGCTCATCGCCCTTCTGCAGCTTGGCAACTTTTTCATTGGTGATCTTGCGCAGCACTTCAATCTGCCGCGAGGTCATCTCCTCGATCTCGTCAATCTGCTCGTTGACCCTGGGGTCCTTGTCGGCGTAACGGATGCGCTTCAAATTCTTAGTAGAGATGCGCTCGATCGATTCGCGATCCAGAATCGCCGCCTTGGTCAGCAAGCGCTTGTTGGTCCGCTCGTCGTGCAGGTCGGCCAGCACCTCTTTGCCGCCTAGAATGCCGTCCAGGCGCTTCAGGCGCTCATCGGTCAGAATGCGAATCTCGTCGCCCAGGTTCTTTTCCAGCTTGGAGATGTACTCGCCTTCAATCTGCCTCGCCCTCTCGTCCTTGTCCTGGCCCTTGCGGCTGAAGATGCGCACATCGACGATGGTTCCCTCGATGCCCGGAGGACAGGTCAGCGATGCGTCGCGCACGTCGCCGGCCTTCTCGCCGAAGATGGCGCGGAGCAGCTTCTCCTCAGGAGTGAGTTGCGTCTCGCCCTTGGGCGTCACTTTGCCCACCAGAATGTCGCCGTGCTTGATCTGGGCGCCGATGCGGATCACGCCGCTCTCGTCCAGGTCGCGCAGCGCGTGCTCGCTCACGTTGGGAATGTCCCGCGTGATCTCCTCCGGCCCCAGCTTGGTGTCGCGCGCCTCAATTTCAAATTCTTCGATGTGGACCGAGGTGTAATAGTCCTCCCGCACCAGCCTCTCGCTGATCAGGATCGCGTCCTCAAAGTTGTAGCCGCGCCACGGCATGAAAGCCACCAGCACGTTGCGTCCCAGCGCCAGCTCGCCGCGCTCCGTGCACGGCCCGTCGGCAATCACCTGCCCCTTGACCACGCGGTCGCCCTCGCGGACCACCGGTTTTTGATTGATGCAGGTGTTCTGGTTCGACCGCTTGAACTTGATCAGCGTGTAGATGTCCGAGCCCACCTCGCGCGATAGCTGCGTCGGATGATGCTCGCCCTCCACGCGCACGATGATGCGCTGCGAGTCTACCGAGTCCACGATGCCGTTGCGCTTGGCCAGAATCACGGCGCCCGAATCGCGCGCCGTCACGCCTTCCATTCCCGTGCCCACCAGCGGAGCCTCGGCCACCAGCAAAGGAACAGACTGCCTCTGCATATTGGCGCCCATCAGCGCGCGGTTGGCGTCGTCGTGCTCCAGGAATGGAACAAGGCTAGCTGCCACTGAAACCAGCTGCTTCGGCGAGACGTCGATGTAGTCCACCTCGGTCCGGTTCACCAGCACAAAGTTCCCCATGCGGCGCGCGTTCACCAGGTCCTCGGTGATCAGCCCCTCTTCGTTGAAGTCGATGTTGGCCTGCGCGATGGTGTGCTTGTCCTCTTCCCAGGCCGAGAGATAGAAGCTGAACGGAATATGATCAATCCTCCGCTTGCCCGACTTCTTCAGCCCCGCGTTCAGCCGCGCCGCCTCGTCCTTCTCGATGTGGTCGCCCACGCGCAGGCCGCTCTCGCCGGCGTTGGTAATCTCCACAAAATCCAGAATCCGCGAATCCTTTACTTTGCGATACGGAGACTCGATGAAGCCGTATTCGTTAATCCGCGCAAAGCAGCTCAACGAGCTGATCAGGCCGATGTTCGGGCCTTCCGGCGTCTCGATTGGGCAGATTCTCCCATAGTGCGTCGGATGCACGTCGCGCACCTCGAAGCCCGCGCGCTCGCGGCTCAGGCCGCCCGGTCCAAGCGCCGAAAGGCGCCTCTTGTGGGTGATCTCACTGAGCGGATTGGTCTGGTCCATAAATTGCGACAACTGCGACGAGCCAAAGAACTCGCGAATCGCCGCCATCACCGGCTTGGCGTTGATCAGGTCGTGCGGCATGGCCGTCGAAAGCTCCTGATACACGCTCATCTTTTCCTTGATGGCCCGCTCCATGCGCACCAGTCCGATGCGGAACTGGTTCTCCATCAGCTCGCCCACCGCTCTCACCCTGCGGTTGCCCAGGTGATCGATGTCGTCCACCATGCCGATGTTCTTGCGCAGCTTCAGCAGGTAGCGGATGGTCGCGTAGAAGTCCTCCGGCGTCAGTGTGCGATGGTGCAATTGGGTGGCGTCCTGGCTCTCGTACAACTTGATGTTGAACTTCAGCCGGCCAACGCGCGAAAAATCGTACTTGCGGGCGTCGAAGAACATGCCTTCAAACAGCGCCGTCGCCGTATCCAGCGTCGGCGGATCGCCCGGCCGCAATTTGCGGTAAATCTCAATCAGCGCCTCTTCCGGCTTGTGAATCGAGTCGCGCTTCAGCGTGTTGGCGATGATGTTGCCCACATCGTCGCGCTCCGGAAAGAACACCTCGAAGCTGGTTGCGCCGCTGGACAGAATCTTATGCAGCCGGTCCGCCGTCAGCTCGACATTGGCCTCCACCACCACTTCGCCGGTATTCAGGTCCACCACATCGGCCGCGGTATACGCCCCGTCCAGCTCGGCCGCTTCAACTTCGATCCTGTCAATGGCCGCCGCCCGCAGCGCCTTCAGCGAGTGAGGCGTGATCTTGCGCCCGGCAAACGCGAGCTCCACGCCGTTATGCACCACCCCGTGCGCCGGCTTGGCGCCCACCAGATGCGTGTTGGCGTGCCCGTCCTCCGAAATTGCCCAGTGCAGCTTTCCGTCAGTGATGTGCAGCCGGTCTACCGTGTAAAAAGTCTTGAGGATCTCTTCATTCGAACGCAGCCCCAGAGCCCTCAGAAAGATCGTTCCCAGAAACTTGCGCTTGCGATCAATGCGCACATAAAGCGTGTTCTTCTGGTCGTACTCGAACTCCACCCAGGAGCCGCGGTAGGGAATGATCTTGCCCAGAAAGTAGGTGCGATTGTTTGCCGTCTCAAAAAAGACGCCCGGTGACCGGTGCAGCTGCGAGACAATCACTCGCTCCGTGCCGTTCACGATAAAGGTCCCGTTCGGCGTCATCAGCGGAATATCGCCGAAAAACACCTCCTGCTCCTTGATATCCTTGATGCTCTTGTTGCCCGTCTCCGCGTCCTTCTCATAAATTGTCAGCCGCACCGTTACCTTCAACGGCGCCGAGAAGGTCATGCCCCGCTCCTCGCACTCCTGCTGGTCGTATTTCAACTGAAGGCTTACCGGGTCGCCGCACTTGTTGCAGAAGTCGGGCGTGTTCTTGTTGTATGTGCCGCACTTCTGGCAAAGCACATCCCCGGGATGAAACGGATCCGTAATCACCATCGACCCGCAATGCACGCAGGCCGTGCGCAGGTGATGCAGCCCCTTCAGGTGGCCGCACTTGCACTCCCAGTTGCCAATCGAAAAATCAACAAAGTCCAGCTGCGAGATGCCGCGAAAATCCGTGATCGGAAATACCGACACAAATACCGACTGCAAACCAGCGTCGTCGCGCTCGTTGGGCAACTTGTCCATCTGTAGAAATCGCTCATACGAGCGGCGCTGCACTTCAATCAGGTTAGGTATCTGCGTTGCGGTGGGTATCTTTGAAAAATCGAGTCGGCTGCGAATCGCGCGCTTCTCGTTCGGCATGCTTCACTCCTGAGCCTCGTCGCTCCGGCGCCAAAGTTGGGCCGGGCCAGCGCCTGAGTCTCGTCGGCGCCCGCTAATTACGGTAAGTAAGTCGAAAAAATCCGAACTGGCCCGTGTAATCTCCAGTCCCCGCCCCCGCAAGCCCCCCAGTGACAACTTGCAGTAAGGCTGCTAACATTCCGGGGAATTCCCCCAGGGCCATGCATGTCCCGTGAGAAAACAGTAAAAACGCGTCATGGGCATTGCCGCACATCCGGCAAGTGCGTTAAACTGCGCACCATTGAGGAAACAAAGCAACAGTTAATCCTGTTTACGATTCTGGTACGCCCCGGACAGATTTACCTTCAAATTTTCACTCCGCCAAAGCCTAAACACACTAAATGCTCGCAAGGCATAATGCCTCACGAGCGCGGCTCATCGCCTCTGCCCCCATCCGAATTCACTTGTGATGCTCTCGCCGATCCCAAAGCTCGCTTCTGCCGCTCGCTCGCCAGCCGCTCAACCCGTCAACGAATACTTAGCCTGCCTCCTAAGTAAACCGCTGACTCTAAGGCACTTAACTACTATGCGAACCTCGCCGCCACAGGGCTTGGTCTGCCCCGGCCTGCGGGCGCTTGCGTGCCCATCCACAACTCTCAATACGCGCCAGCCAAACCAGTCTCATTCCCTGAAAAAATCGGAATAAGCCGAAAAGACGCGCAACTGTTATTGTAGCGCGTCCCGGCCAGCCCTGCAAGAGGCCCGGCCGTATGGCCGGGCAGACAGATCGAGCCTACTTGATCTCCACCGTAGCGATGCCTTCAAACTTCTTCTTGATCGCTTCGGCCTCGTCCTTGGTTGCGCTCTCCTTGATCGCCTTGGGGGCCCCGTCTACCAGGTCCTTGGCTTCCTTCAGACCCAGCGACGTAACCTCGCGCACCGCCTTGATGGTGCTGATCTTGTTCGCGCCGAAGTCCTTTAGAATCACCTGGAACTCCGTCTGCTCTTCGACCGCGGGAGCCGCCGCGCCGCCACCGGCCGCAACTGCCACCGGAGCCGCCGCCGCTGCTGAAACCCCAAGCCGCTCTTCCAGCTTCTTCACCAGAGCCGAGGCTTCCAACAGGCTCAGCGATACGATTTGCTCTTCCAACTGTGCTAAATCCGCCATTTTCTTCTCCATTCAGAATCGTTTTTGAAATCCCTGTCCGAGCCAAAAACTCTCGTCCAAAAGGCTGCTCCACGCAGTGGAAAGTTTCCGATGCGCCAGACCCGCGCCCTTCCCGCTTGCTTACAGCCAAAACTCTTACCAAACTCTTTAGGTGCCCCATCCTTCGCGTTCTTTGTGAAGGGTGGGAACGATGAACCCTTGGGTGCCCCATCCTTTGCGTTCTTTGCGAAGGGTGGGAACGATGAACCCTTGGGTGCCCCATCCTTTGCGTTCTTTACGAAGGGTGGGAACGATGAACCCTTGGGTGCCCCATCCTTCGCGCTCTTTGCGAAGGGTGGGAAATATGCAACCAATTTCGCACCCTGCAATCTCAGAAAGCCGTTAGGCCGCAGCCTCTCCGGCAAACTTTTCCTTCTCCACGCCCTGGCCCAGAACCACCGCCAGGTCGTGACCCACTGCGTTGATCACCGTCGCCAGCCGTTGCGCCGGCGAATTGATCAGGAACAGCAGCTTCGAGAACAGCTCTTCCTTGCCCGGCATCGTCGCCAGAGCCTTGATCTCGGCCACCGTCAGCAGCTTGCCTTCCACAATGCCTAGCTTGAACTGAAACTCCGCCGCGTTCTCGCTCGCCCATTTGGCAAAAACCTTGGCCAGCGCCACCGGGTCGCCCGATGTAAACGCCACCGAGTTCACGCCCTTGAGCCCCTGCAGCGCAGCTTCCACTTTGGTGCCCTTGCCGGATACGGCTGCCAGTGAGTTCTTCACCACGCGATACTTGCCGCCCGCCTCGCGAATCACCTTGCGCAGCGCAAAGTCCTTGGATACCGTCAGCTTAGAAAAAGTGCCGATAATCGCCGTCGTCGAGCCTTCCAGCTCCTTGGCCAGCAACTGGACCTTCTCCGTCTTCTTCGCCCTTGAAATAGCCATCGTCCTGCTCCCTCAGCCGGTCGCGCCCGCAAATCCCACAGCGCTCCATGCTCGAATACTGTTTCTTGAACTCAGGCCCAGGAAGGAAGCGTCGCCACCGGCTATTCCCTATTCCCTGGTCCCTATTCCTAATCCCTGGTCCCTAGTCCCTAGTCCCTGCTTTTAGTGCTTGCCCGCCGCGTCCGCAACCGCCGAATCCAGCCGCACTCCGGGGCCCATCGTAGAGCTCAGCGTGATGCTCTTGATGTACTTGCCCTTGGCCGCCGAAGGCTTGCTGCGCACAATCGCTCCAATCACCGTGGTCGCGTTGTCCACCAGCTTCTGCGGCTCAAAGCTCAACTTGCCCACCGGCACATGCACCAGGCTGGTCTTGTCGGCCCTGAACTCCACCTTGCCGGCCTTGATCTCTTTCACCGCCGCGGCCACGTCCATGGTCACGGTTCCGGTCTTGGGGTTGGGCATCAGACCCTTGGGGCCCAGCACCTTGCCCAGCCGCCCCACCACCTTCATCATGTCCGGCGTGGCAATCAGCGCGTCGAAGGCGGTCCAGTTTTCCTTCTGGATCTTCTCCACCATCTCTTCGCCGCCCACAAAGTCCGCCCCTGCGTCCTTGGCTTCCTTCTGGCGGTCGCCGGAGGCAATCACGGCCACCGTCTTGGTCTTGCCCAGCCCATGCGGCAACACCACCGTCCCTCTGACCATCTGGTCGGCATGGCGCGTGTCCACGCCCAGCCGCATCGTCAGATCCACAGTCTCGTCAAACTTGGTGTACTTCACCTGCTTCAGCAGGCCAACCGCCTCAGTCAGCGCATACAGCGGCTTGACCACAGCCGCGCGCGCCTTGGTAATATTTTTGCTGGATTTTGCCATTCTTCCCTCGTCTCCCACCGCCCCTGCCAGCCCCGCTTTGCGAGGAGTCTGGATGCTGACCGCACAGGCAACGCTTTTTGCCTTCCGCAGCCGGCCATCGAACAGACCCAGAAACCGTAGTGCTATTGACGGCCCAGAGATTTCCCCCGGACAGTTATTAGAATCATAACCAAACGGCACGAGAATTGCAAACCGGCCGCAAATCGATGGCAGAGTATTAAATATCTTTGAGGATCGCCTCTTTAGAGACGCTCTTGTGGGTGGCAATGCTGGAAAGAATCGCGTTCAGCGTCCCGATTCTTAGAGGCGTATGCTCCGGAACCGCGATGCGGTGGGGCGTGGGATGCTGGGTTTGCAGGATGATGTGGCTGCCAACCTGATGGATCTTCACGTAATCCCAGCGCTTCGAGAGATGCTTGACCAGCTCTTCTCCGCTCAAATCGCGTGGCAGTTTCATGCGACGGCCAGCACCTCGTCGCGAATCAGATGAAGGCGGATGGAGACTGGCGCGGCGGAGTCGAAGTAGAAGGCTTGCACGGCCTCGCGGACGTTGGCCTTCAACTCATCCCAGCTATCGGCCTGGGTGAAGATGCTCTCGCCCAGGGCTTCGGCGGTGTAGCCGCCATCGGCCTCCTGCATCACTTCAAAGACGAGTTCCTTCATGCGCTTTGCACCCCCTGGCGAACTTCCTCTCATCATACCGCGACTTTGGACAGGAAGCAGCCTCCAAGAATCGCCGCCCTTGTGATAATCTGAAAAACCTACCACTTCGAGGCACATTTCGTGATGTCTTCATCCGCTTCCGCTCCGCCGCTCGCCCCCCTCCACATGATCGACCTCATCCGTAAAAAGCGCGATGGCGGCTCACTCAACGCCCGCGAGATCGGCTTCCTTGTCTCCGGCGCGGCCAACGAGTCAATCCCAAACGATCAGCTCGCCGCCTGGCTGATGGCCGCCTGGATTCGCGGCCTTTCGCTCGACGAGGCTCGCACGCTGACCCTGGCCATGCGCGACTCCGGAGAAAAATTCTCCCCCGCGCGCCTCGGTAAAACAGCCGTTGACAAACACTCCACCGGAGGCGTGGGCGACAAGACCAGCTTTCTCGTCGCGCCCCTGGCCGCAGCCTGCGGCGTAGCCGTGCCCATGATCAGCGGACGCGCGCTGGGCCACACCGGCGGGACATTGGATAAATTGGAAGCCATTCCCGGCTACCGCACCGCTCTCTCGCTGCAAGAATTCGAGGCCGTCCTGATGAAGTGCGGCGCATCCATCATCAGCCAGACCAAGTCGCTGGTCCCCACCGACCGCGTCCTCTATGCCCTGCGCGACCGCACCGGAACCGTCGAATCCCCCGGCCTCATCTGCGCTTCGATCCTCGGCAAAAAGCTCGCTGCCGGCCTCGACGCCCTGGTCCTCGACGTAAAAACCGGCTCCGGCGCATTCCTGCGCAAGCCGGAGGATTCCGCCTACCTCGCCGCCCTCATGGTGGCCACCGCCGAGGCCGCCGGAACCCGCACCGTGGCCCTCCTGACCGATATGGGCCAGCCGCTGGGTCACATGGCCGGCAACTGGATCGAGCTAATTGAATCTGTGCAACTGCTGCGCGGCCAGCGCCCGCCCGAAAGCGAAGACCTACGCGAGTTGTCGCTGCAGCTGGCCGGCTGGATGATTCATCTCGGCGGTCAGGCCGCAACTCCCGAGGCAGGCTACTCCCGCGCCGAAAAAGCCCTCGCCGACGGCTCCGCTCTCCGCACCTTCTTCGCCATGGTCGAGGCCCAGGGTGGCGACATCAAGCCCTTCAGCGATCCCAACTTCCACTCTCCCGGCGCAACCAAGGTAGTCTCCGCCTGGGAGAGCGGCTTTATCTCCACCATGGACACCACCGCCCTTGGCTGGGCAGTGCAACGCACCGGAGCGGGACGCGAAAAGGCCGGTGAGCCGGTCGATCCCCACGCCGGAATCGACTTCCACGCCCGCCGCGGCGCGCATCTCGAAAAAGGCCAGCCGCTGGCCACCCTTTACGCCACCAGCCCCGCGCTTCTGGCCGAGCCGGAGGAGATTCTTCATCAGGCAATTGTTTTCTCTCCGGCCCCGCCGCAGGGGTTGCCTCTGGTCAGCCGCATCTTCACCCGCGAAACGGCGGAAGCTCACCTGCGCGATGTTGTAAGGTAGTTTTTTGACAGAAAGCAGGGAATAGAAGTTAGGCGATACGCGGATAGGGCAAGTTTTTCTAGTCCCTGGCCCCTAGTCCCTCAGGAGATTCACCGTGGTTCGATATACCGGAGTGCTGGGAATTCTCGCCGTGCTGCTGACGGCCTTTTTGTTCTCCACCGACCGCAAGCGCATTCGCTGGCGCACCGTCGCCTGGGGCCTCGGCCTGCAGCTTACCTTCGCCTTCCTGGTGCTGCGCTTCGACTACGGTCAACGCGCCATGTCCTGGGCCGGCGGCGTGGTCAACGCCATGCTCGCCTGCACCGTCACCGGTACCAAGATGCTGTTTGGCCCGCTGGGCCTTCCTCCAAACTACATGGGCGACAAGGGGGGCATGGTATCCATGGGCTCCTTCTTCGCCTTCCAGGTCCTGCCCACCATCATCTTTATCTCCGCCTTCTTTGCGGTGCTTTACTACATCGGCTTGATGCAGATCATCATCCGCGGCTTTGCCTGGGTCATGCTGAAGACCATGCGCATCTCCGGCGCGGAAAGCCTGAATGTAGCCGCCTCCGTCTTCATGGGCCAGACCGAAGCTCCGCTCACCATCCGCCCCTTCCTCTCCAAGGCCACGCGCAGCGAGCTGATGACCATCATGACCAGCGGCATGGCTCACGTCTCCGGCGGCATCATGGCAGCCTACATCGCTTATGGCGTCGAGGCCCGCCATCTGCTCGCCGCCGTCATCATGACCTCGCCCGGAACCATCCTGCTCTCCAAGATGCTCGTCCCGGAAACCGGAAAACCCGCCACCGAAGGCAAGGTCGTCATCCCCCAGGACGAGCTGCATAAGGATGAAAATTTCATCGGCGCCATCGCCCGCGGCACCATCGACGGCGGAAAGCTGGCCCTGAACGTAGCCATCATGCTCATCAGCTTCCTGGCCCTCGTCGCCCTGCTCGACACCATGCTGCTTTGGACGCACGGGCTCGCTTATATGCATTGGGTCCCCGGCTCGCTCGGCCAGATTCTCGGCTTCCTCTTCGCTCCCGTTGCATGGCTCATCGGCGTTCCCTGGCACGACTGCGGCGCCATCGGTAATTTGTTGGGCACGCGCATGGCGCTCAATGAATTGCTCGCCTACATCTCGCTGGGCGCGCAAAAAGCCACCCTCGACCCGCGCTCCTTCACCATCGCCACCTTTGCCCTTTGCGGCTTTGCCAACCTCGGCTCCATCGGCATGCAGATCGGCGGCATCGGCGCTCTGGTCCCCGAGCGCCGCAACGACCTGGCCAAGCTCGGCTTCCGCGCCATGTTCGCCGGCACCATGGCCAACCTCATCTCCGCCTCCATCGCCGGAATCTTTTTAGGGTAGAGAAACGAGGCTCAGATGGCGGCTGGCCCGCCCTTATACTAACCACAAAAGTCTGGGTGCCCCATCCTTTTCACGTTCTTTGTGAAAAGGGTGGGAGACCACGAATCTCGATAGGATGTCTTGTGTTTTTCAGAAAGTCGGAGTGTGCTGGGTGCCCCACCCTCGGCAGGTGGGCGGGTGGCCCAGGTCCGGCCAATAAAGTTGGGTAACTTATCCTTCGGGGCCTGTTTTCTTTCACCCCTGAAGGGGCTTGATGGGGGAGCCGGTTCTCGGCGGCCTCGCTGTGCAATATGGGGCAGCGCTTAGTGGCGCAACGCAGGTAATGTTCCCCCAATGAGGGCCATGGGCTGCGGAAGCGGCATTCAAGGTTCAACAGAATTGAAGAGGAGAATTAAATGAAAACAACATTGTGTATTGGTATCGGTTTAACCTCGGTCCTGTTGCTATGTGTCGGTTGCCAGACAACGCCACAGCAAGCAGCACCAGCACCAGCAGCGCAGGGACAGACTGGACCGCCCGGACAAAATGGCGCGCAAGGGCAGCCCGGAGAGCAGGGACAAACAGGGGATACAGGCCAATCTGGTAACCGGGGGTACACAGGCGACACCGGAAGACCGGGTGACAAGGGTTATACGGGAAATACGGGACGAAAGGGCGACACCGGACAACCGGGTGACAAGGGTTATACGGGAGATACGGGACAAAAGGGCGACACCGGCGATCGAGGCAAGCCCGCTCCATGCCCCAACGGACAGCATCACTATACCGATCCTGTCAACGGAAGGGTAAGATGTGTGGAGAACTAAGCAGTAAAATTGCAAGCTAATCATGTCGGGGGCAGGTGGCCCGGTCATCAGCCCCAAAGAATCACCAAGAGACATGAGAAGCTGTGCCCCGTTCATCGCGGCCCTATCGCGATGAGCGGGCGGGTGGCGCAGGTCTGACCATCCCAAAATAACTGGGTGCCCCATCCATCCGCAGTTTTATCGCGGATGGGTGGGATATCTACAAAATATTTGCTTGTCATCCTGAGCGACCCTGAGTGCAGCGAAGGGGCCACTCCCCTCCCCCAAAAAATCTCAGTTTTTCAACCCGCTTATTTTCTTTTCCCATCCACTTTTTATGCTTTTCAAACCCGTCTTTTTGCCGCCCAAAATCTCTTACAAAAAAATCCAGATATTTTGCTGTTAATTAAGTAGTAAACTCACAACTAAACTCAACAGAATGAATATGTTCCACGTGGAACATTTCAGCGGATTTCTTAGTCCCTGATCCCTGATCCCTGACCCCTGATACGACTAGGTCGAGACTAGGTCAAGTCCTCGAAATTTCCTGCAAAAATTGTCGGATTATTTGTCTTAACCTCTACATAAAAAACAGGATAGTTCGTTATAGGCGAAGACATAGAGAAAAACTGCCCTACATACAGATTTTCATGTCCTTATATGCGCGCGTCATTCACTCAAACTGCACCAAAATGTGTGCACTCAAGGTCGGGTGCCGCAGATAGGACCCTAAATGAATGGGTGCCCCAGGTCCCTCGCATTTGGGGACCTGGGATTCACAACCCTTACCCCGCCACTCTCTCCGCCCGCATCCTCTTCAATCTGTAAAAAATCGTCAGCACCGTCACGCTCCCGCACGTCATCAAACTCGCCGCCATGCCCAATATCAACGAGAGATCCCGCTGATAGGCCCCATGCACAATCCCCACTACCTGCAACACGCTGAAGCCGCCAAAGGTCAGCAACGAAATCCCCGCATCGCTCTTCTTCCGCCATAGCGCCACCACCTGCGGCACAAACAGCAGCGCATTGCATCCCAGCCCCAACCCGAAGATCACCGCCACAATCTCTTTCATCCCATCCCCCTCGCATCCAAATCGCTTTCCTCTCCATCCTCTCATTCAAGATCGGGTAGTGAGTCAGTTTGAAGGGTACGGGCTTCAGCCCGTACATCAGTCTGACAAAATTAACTGGGCTTTAGCCCCTGAGGGAAAATTGATTCAAACTGACCCACTACCCAAGATCAAGCCGGTTCTGTTCCGCGCCTGTAGAATGTCTAAAGCGCACCGTCCGTCGCAATCAATGACCTACTACGACCAAGTCTCCGAAGCCGCGGCGTTCCTCAGCAGCAAGCTGGGCTCGCTCCGCCCCCGTATCGGTATTGTCCTCGGCTCCGGGCTGGGCGCCGTCGCCGACGTGGTCACAGAGCCGGTCGCCGTTCCCTACGCGCAAATTCCGCATTTCCCACAGTCCACCGTCGAAGGCCACTCGGGCCGAATCGTCGCCGGTCTCCTGGGCGGAGTTCCGGTCATCGTCATGCAGGGCCGTGTCCACTATTACGAAGGCTACTCGCCGCAGCAGGTCCCTTTTCCCATGCGCGTGCTGGGCGCGCTCGGCCTCCAGGCGGTCATCCTCACGAATGCCGCGGGTGGCATCCAGGAAGGCTACCGCGTGGGCCAGCTCGTGGCGCTCAGCGACCACATCAATCTCATGGGCTGGAACCCGCTTGTCGGCCCCAACGAGTCGCGTTTTGCCGCGCGGCCCGGCGCTGGATTGCGATTCTTTGACATGACGGAGGCCTACTCGAAACCCCTCCGCGCCCTCGCACAAGAGGCCGCAAAGGAAGAGAAGTTTGAGCTGGCCGAGGGCGTCTATCTGGCCGTCAGCGGGCCCAGCTACGAGACCCCCGCCGAGATTCGCGCCTTCCGCACGCTGGGCGCAACCCTGGTCGGCATGTCCACCGTGCCGGAAACCATCGTCGCCCGCCACATGGGAATCGAGGTGCTGGGCATCTCCTGCGTCACCAACCTGGCCGCCGGCCTGGGCGCAAAGCAACTGAATCACGCGGAAGTCTCCGAAATCGGCCACCAGGTCGAGCACCGCCTCGCCCGGTTGTTTCAGCGGCTTGTACCCAAAATCCACGCCCGAATTACTGCGCTTCAGACAGGAGAAAAACAGCCGTGAACCAGGAAACCGGGCGCAGCGCGCGTCTCCCTTTTCCGCCCGTTGTGGTGGGAATTGCCGGCTGCTCCGGCTCCGGCAAAACCACCCTGGCAGCCGCCATGGCCCGCACCCTCAGCGGCATACACTTCCATACCGACACGTACTATCGCGATCTGGCCCACCTGCCCCTGGAAGAGCGCGCCCGACAGAACTTCGACCACCCCTCGCTGATTGAGAGCCCGCTGCTGGTCGCTCACATTGCTGCTCTGTCCAGGGGGGAATCCATCGAGCGCCCCCTTTACGACTTTGCCTCCTATACCCGCGTCCTCGACTCCGACGGAATCGCCCTTACCGAGACCGTCCGCCCCAGCGCCTATCTGCTGGTCGAGGGCATCTTCGCCCTCCATTTCACCGAACTGCTGCCTTTCTACAATTTGCGCATCTACATCGACACGCCGGACGAACTGTGCTTCGAACGACGCCTCCAGCGCGACATCGCAGAGCGCGGCCGCACACCCGAGTTGGTCCGCCAACAATATGACGCCACCGTCCGGCCCTCAAGCGTGGCCTTTGTGCGCCCCTCTGCCGCTAATGCCGATCTCTCCGTCGACGGAACCGGCGCCCTCGACTGGAAAGTCGAGCAAATCCTGGCGCAGATGAACCGCCGCGGCCTATTGAACTTCCCGGACTGAAAAAATACTAACTATTCAGAATATTCAAGGGATTCTTACCAAAGTTTTATTAAAAAACTATTATGTTTGCCCCTTTGTACCGATAAGTTGGGAATGAAGGTTATGAAATACCTCCAAACGATAAAGCACAATGCGGCCACATGGCTACGCCAGGGCATCTCGCCCCGGCGTCTGGCTCTCACCATGGCTCTGGGGCTTGCCATCGGCTGCATCCCCGTGCTGGGTGTGACCACTACCTTGTGCGTCCTCGTGGCCCTCGCTTTGCGGCTCAACTTTCCCGTGATTCAAGCGGCAAACTGGGCCGCCGCGCCGCTGCAGTTGGTGCTGATTGTGCCCTTTGTGCGCCTGGGAGGGCGGCTGTTTACCTTCGGCTCACATCGCGCCGTCGAAATTGGCTCTCTGCTGCACACATCGCCCCTGGTGCTGATTTCGCAAGTGGGAGGCATGTTCGGCCAGGCGTTGCTGGCCTGGCTGCTGATTGCCGTCCCGGCCGTCGCTCTGATGACCGTCATGCTCACCACGCTGCTGCGCCGGGTTCCGGCTTTCGCTCAGGCTGAATCCGGCGACTGAGCTTCAGCGACCGACATAACTGCGCGGACGGCCACCTACAGCGCCTTACCCATTTCGTAGGCTTGCTTCATGGCAGGTCGCGTGAGGATATCGCCTATCTCCCATGCGCCTGTGCCATACACGATGCCTTTTTCTTTTGCTCCGGGCAGACAGGAAGTGAACCCCCGGAAACCCTCGATGGTTCGCTCCAGTGCAGCCTTGCTGGTGACTGCCGCAGTCACAATAAAATAGAAATCTTTGCCGGAGATTTTTGTGTACCGTGCAACGGTCCGGTCGATCACGGTCTTCATTTGGGCACACATCGTGTAGAAGTACACAGGCGTCGCCAGGACGATCACATCAGCCGCCGCCATGCTGTCGAGAATCTGCGCCATATCATCTTTCTGCGCGCATCGCCCATTCTTCTTGCAGGCATAACAACCCGTGCAGTAATTGATTTTCTTCTCCGCCAATACCACTTTTTCAACCTGATGGCTGGCTTCGATTGCGCCTTCCATGAACCGGTCGCATAAGGTATTCGAGTTTCCATGTTTTCTGGGACTCGAGGAAAGAATCAGCACTCTCTTGCTCATTTCGCTGCCTCCAGTTCAGCGGCCGACTAACTTATCGAGGTGCTCAGGGTAGCGCGCGCCTTGCACGGTGATCTTCGCCGCGGCGCTTTCGATCTCGCGCAGGTCTTCGGCCGTGAGTTCGACCGCGGCGGCTCCAATGTTCTCTTCCAGGCGGTGCAGCTTCGTCGTCCCGGGGATAGGAACAATCCATGGCTTCTGGGCCAGCAGCCAGGCCAGCGCTATCTGGGCGTTGGTAACTCCTTTCTGCGAGGCAATCATGCCCAGCACATCCACCAATTTCTGATTCGACTTGCGATTCTCCACAGAGAAGCGCGGAACACTGTTGCGAAAGTCAGTGCTGTCGAAGGCAGTATTCTGGTCGATTGCGCCCGTGAGGAAGCCTTTGCCCAGTGGACTGAATGGAACAAAGCCGATGCCCAGCTCTTCGAGTGTTGGCAGGATCTCTTTCTCCGGTTCACGCCACCAGAGCGAGTATTCGCTTTGCAGGGCGGTGACGCGCTGAACGGCATGAGCGCGCCGGATAGATTGAACACTTGCCTCAGACATGCCGAAGTGCTTGACCTTTCCCTGCGCAATAAGTTCCTTCACGGTTCCGGCGACATCTTCGATGGGGACATTCGGGTCCACTCGATGCTGATAGAGCAGATCAATCACGTCGGTCTTCAGCCGCTTCAGGGCGGCCTCGGTCACATTCCTGATGTTCTCTGGCCTGCTGTCCAATCCCTTGCCGGTCAATCCGCCCGGGAAACCGAACTTGGTGGCGATCACCACCTTGTCGCGGAAAGGTGCGAGTGCTTCGCCAAGGAGTTCTTCGTTCAGAAATGGGCCATAGGCCTCCGCTGTATCGAAGAATGTAACACCGCCTTCGTAGGCTGCCCGAATGAGTTTGATCGCCTGTTCTTTCTCTGTTGCCGGGCCGTAGCCGAAACTCAACCCCATGCAACCAAGGCCGAGTGCTGATACTTCCAAGCCGCTCTTTCCCAATTTGCGTTTTTGCATTATCGCTCCTTTCAGCGGTTCAGGACAGACCCGCCTTGTATAGAATCTCGGGAGCATGAGTGGGATACCACGACATCAACCTTGCTACATCCTCATTCTCCCGCCGAGGTCGGGAATCAACCTTATTTTGGCGCGTAAGGGTCGTTCACCGGCTTGGCGCTCTCCAGCCAGGCGGTGTAGATCATATCCCGCAACATACTGGCGCCGGCCCCCAGCCGCGCGGCGGTAAACTCCCGCGACTCCGCCGTACCCGCTCCCACAAACCCGCCCACCTTCTCCAGTTGGTAGACCTTTTCCGTGTACGACTTGGTGTTGCGCAGGTAGGCTACGTAGGCGTCGAACATATCGCCTTCGATGGCCTTGACCGGCGTCATCGTCGCCCGCACCTCGGCCTCGTGCATGTTGGCTTCCACAAACGGACTCTCGAACTGCGAATGAATCCTGTGCTCGGTGGTGTAGCCATTGGGATTAGGCCCTGTCCAGCCGTTGTATTGGATGGTGGTGTGCAGGGGCTGCGAGCCATCGCCCACATAGTGGCCCAGCCAGCCGGCATAAAACAGGATCGCCTGCTCCACGGGGCGCGTATCCTGCTTGGCAGCCGACAGCTTGCGGTACTCGCGCATGGAGGACTTCAACCGCTCCCACACCTCGTCGGTCACCCAGGGTTGCAGGCCAATCTTCTCCGGCCGCTGTCCGGCGGCGAAGACCTTGGCCTCAAAGCCCAGGCGGCGATGCGGCAGGGGGCCCAGAGCGTCGGCCAGTTCCATGTCGATGAAGTGTTCGGGAGCCTGCGCGGCCACCAGTTCCGGCTCGGCGGGCGACCGCCAGCGATCCGGTTCGGGGCCCAGGTACTCGATCTCGGCTATCGCCGCCGGAGAATGCAGAAAGGCCGGCACATCAGCAGGCAGCGAGCTGGCCGCCAGCTTGTTGATCAACTTATGGCCCCCACTGCCCCAGGCATGGGCCGCGGGTGGTTGAGCAAGGACGCAAACCAACCCGGCCGCGGCCAGAGCTGACAGAAACACTCGGAAAGAACCAGAAAGTAAGCGCATTGAGCTAGTATACCGCCGCCCCATATAACGCTATTGGGGGGAATCCCGCAACACTGGACCATTTGCCACCTTGGCCCGCTCAGAACCTGTAGCCACGGTTGGGATCATAATCGAACTTCACCAACCCGTCTCGATAGTCGATGTGGATGGTCAATAAATTGAGCGTGGTTGCCCCAAGAAATCCTGATATTTCCATCCCCGCATGCTTTGAGATCTGTGTGGTGTCTAAGGAGACAACTTCTCTCGCCTTCTGGGATAGCTGCGCAAAACGAAAGGTAACTTCATCGGCGGAATAGACCTTCTTTACATCTCCGCTGATGCCTTTCACCTGGAGACGATCATCAGAGTGAACCTTGGTCACCTCCCGCGCAGTCTGCGGTGAGATGATCGTGGCAAATGCGCCCGTGTCCAGGATGAATAGTTTGATTTCTTTGCCATTCAGAACCGCGGGCAGGATGAGATTATGACCAACGCGATAGACGGGCGTGTAACTCTTCATCTCCGGAGCGACATAGCGGTCATAGGGGCCATGAGTGCCGGTATGTTGAGTTGCAGCATTGTTCGCTGGAGCCGAGGCGTTGGTGTCGGCAACTGGAGCCTTCAAGTTGGAGTCTGTTCCCTTGGCAACGGGCTTGTTCTGCCCTGCCGCATTGGCAGGCTCCGCGGATGCACCGGAATCGTCCGGATCTGCGGCGCTGGTTTTCAGGGAAGGCGATTGAATAGTCTCACCTGGCCGCGGCGGCAAGGGGCCAAGCAGCAGCTTGCGCATCGGGTAGTCCAACGTCACCAGAAATTGCGAAAACACGTCCATCCCGATCAGGCCATCAACTTCTTCCATGACGTTACGGCTGTCGAGCACTCCAACCGTGCAATCCTGAAACTCCAGGTTCCCAATACGAATGGAATCGGCGTAGGCAGTATAGCCGGGCTTGTATCCTTTATCGCCGATGCCGCCCATTTCCGTTTGCGAAAAAGCTTTGAGACCCGCATGTTCGGCAACGGAACGAGACACCAACAGCCCGTCGGCGCCGGTATCGATCTGTAACCGGGAAGTGCGCCCGTTCAACTTCACTTCCAACCCGAAGGCGCGTATGTGCGTCGCATCGCGCATGATACTGGCAAAGGGAATCTCAGTGGCTGCCGTCGGGGAGACCAAGTGGCAGGCCTTGTGCGGCTCGGCCGCCATCTTCTTCAGGCTCTCCAGGTACATCCGCCAGTGGCGCAAATCTTCCTCGTCGTCACCCCGGGGAGCAGACAGGTAGGCCTCCGCCTCGGCAATCCTCTGCTTCAACGACAGAGTGTGAATCCATTCCCCGCGAATCTCCGGGTCCTCGGGATCGAGCAGATGGGCGACTTCAAGCTGTTTGCGGCTCGAAGCATAAAGGGAGCTTAAGCGCTCCAGATCGGCCAGCAGCAGATGGTTGCGCGGGTTGCATATGTCCAGCTTGTAGGATTCGGCGGCTGTTTGAGCGGCGAGCCACAGAATCCCCTGGCGAAGCTCGACCTCGCCACGCAATGTAATCAATGCGGCCGAGTTGAGTGAGACGACCAATGACGCCTTTACGGCATCCGCCGCTTCCTGCACCTTTTGCTGATGCAGTAGAGCATGAACCAGCCCGATAGTCAGTTCCGCGTCGCCCGGATGACTGGCCAGCCCGGCCTGGTAAAGCCCAACAGCCTTCACATAATCGGCCGCCAGCAGAGCCTTGTCAGCCTCAGTGGGCGGGTGATGTTTCACCACGCTGCAACTGGCCCCCAACAAACACTTCACCGGAAGGCACAGTACGGCAATCAACAGCACAGCCCGCAAGACAAGCCTGGTTGAAGAAACGATCCCCGGCATATTCGCTCCGTTATCCCTACGGTCAACAGCTTACCATCAACTCGCCGGATGCCCGGTTTCCCCACAATGCCGAAGCTCTCGATCTTGAGACCGGGGATTCGAGACCCTCCTATACGGAACCACCCCCGCAATGCTCTAAACTCAACCCATGGGCTTTCAGGATTTTCTGGGCAACTCGGCTACGGTCACCCGGCTTCGCGAGAGCATCGGCGCGGATCGTTTTCCGCAATCGCTGATCCTGGCCGGCCCGCGCGGTGCGGGCAAGTACACCCTGGCCCTGATGCTGGCCAAAGCCGTCAACTGCCTGCAGCCCACTCAGACTGACGGCCTGCCCGACTTCTGCGGAACCTGCGCCAACTGCACCCGCATCAATGATTCCGCTGATCTGGAAGCCCTGGTAGCCGAGGCCGTCGCCGCCCGCGACGAGATGCGCGACACCGACAAGCGCGAGACTCGCATCCTCATCCAGACGCATCCTGATGTTTTAGTTATCCCGCCCGACCCGCCGCAACTGCTTATCAAGGTGGGCCAGGTCCGCCAGGCCATTCATGTGGCCTACTACCGACCGCCGGTCGAAGCCAAGCGCACCTTCACCATCTTCACCTCATCCGCATTCATGAAAGAAGCGGCCAACTCCCTGCTCAAGCTCCTCGAGGAACCGCCCGCGCATAGTTCGCTGATTCTGCTCACCGAGAATCCGCAGGAGTTGCTGCCCACCATCCGCTCTCGCGCCGTCGTGCATCGGCTCGGTGCGATTCCTGTCTCCGAACTGGAGGCCCTGCTTGCCCGGCGCCGTCCTCTGCTCAAAAAAACCGATCGCGCCATGATCGCGCGCTTGGCCGAGGGAGCTGTTGGTCGCGCCCTCACGCTCGATCTCGACACTTATCTGGCCAGTCGCGCGGATGCCCTCATTCTGCTGCGCACCGCACTGCGCGAACCAGATTATTCCGCGCTCTTCCACGCCACCGAGAGTTATCGCGCCGGCGCCGACGGCCAAGAAAAGACCGTCAACCTGCTGCGCGCCCTCGGCAGCCTCGTCGAAGATTTACTGCTGATTGTGGCCGGTACGCCGCAGCTGATCCGCAACCTGGACATCGAAGCAGAGCTTTCTCGTCTCGGCCAGGACCTTAGCGTAGACTGGATCGACAACGCCGCTCACGCCCTCGTTCAGGTCGAGCAGGGGATGCGCCGCAACCTGCTCCGCTCCCTCTCGCTGGACGCCATGGCGGTCAGCCTCGAGTCCAGCTAGCTAACTCCTTCACTCACAATGCTTTCCAGGGAGGACTGCTCTTCCATGACAACTGAACCCACGGCACGCACTCAGGCCTACACGCGCAGACAGCCAGCCGCCGTAGCTCCCTTCCGTCTGGCGGCCTACGGCTACGACCAGAAACAGGAGCATGAGCCTGCCCAGCGCACTGCCGAACTCTTTTATTTGCAAAAGCAGATCCAGTCCCAGACTCCCATGGTCCTTGTCCTGGAAGATGGTGAAAGGATTGAAGGATGCATCGAGTGGTACGACCGCAGCGCCCTCAAGATCCGCGGCCGCCAGAAGACCCTGGTCTACAAATCCGCCATCAAATATATGTACAAGGTCGGCGATCAGGGGCAGTAATCTTCGGAAAATTACGCATAAAACGCGAAAAACAACCTCTCCTTATAGATAGAGGTTTTGTGCGCAAAATTGGGCAATTTGGGAAGCGAAAAACAATGGGAGTTTCTCCGTTTCTTCTCCTATTTGCTGGATCCGGCCTTGAGCAGCCGATCGCGGATGGCTGCGCCAATCCCCTCGGCAGGCGGCAACGGGCACAGAATCACCGTACAACCCGCGCCGTCCAGCGCCCGCAGTCCGGCGTACAGCTCGTGTGCCAGCTTTTCCGGCTCAGCCCAGCGGCCCCAGGCATACACCGCCGCCGCCCCACTCGGCGCGGCCACCTCGGCCGGTAGCATCACGCCTATTTGTTTCTCATGAAGGTCTTGTACTGCGTCCGCCAGCCTCGCGGCCAACTCAGCCAGCTCGCCTTCAATGAGCACCAGCCGCGCACGGGGCGCATAATGCCGCAGCCCCATTCCCGGCGAGAGTTGCGCCTCTTGCGACTTTGTTTCCAGTACGCCGCCGTCGCGGAACACCTCAACCTCCCCAGCAGTCTCTCGAATCTGACCAACTGTCACAGCCCCCGGCCTGTAGATCACCATCGGGCTCTGGCAGAGATCGAGTACTGTGGACTCGACGCCGTGTTCGGTTGGCCCCGCGTCCACAACCGCATCGATGCGGCCGTCCAGGTCGTCGAGTACGTGCGCGGCGGTGGTGGGGCTGATGTGGCCAAAGAGATTGGCGCTGGGAGCGGCCACCGGAACCCCGGCGCGGCGAATCAGCTCCAGCGCCACCGGATGCGCGGGCATGCGCACTCCGACGAGAGGGCGGCCTGCGGTGACCGCATCGGGCACGGCGGCGGTGCGCGGCAGCAGCAGGGTCAGCGGTCCCGGCCAGAAGGCCGCTATCAGCTTGCGCGCCGCCTCGGGAATGTACTCGACCAGTCCGTCGAGCATCGTTTCGTCGGCCACGTGCACAATGATGGGGTCCCAGGCCGGCCGCTGCTTGGCTGCAAAAATGCGGCTCACCGCTTTTGCGTCCACAGCATTTGCGCCCAATCCGTAGACGGTTTCAGTGGGAAACGCCACCAGCCCCCCGGCGCGCAGAATTTGCGCGGCCTGTTCCATAGCCTTCGCGGCCTCGGAAGTTTCCAGGTTTGCCGGATCGACTGTCAATCGCAGTGTCTTCACATTTATATTGTCGCCTGTTGCGGGCCGAGTTCGCTATTCGGTTCCGCAAGAGGCAGCGCATTTTCCCCGATACGGGCTTGTCCGCGGTATTTTCATTTCTCTCTGCGGCCTTTGGCGGTATAGTGAAGCCTCACAGGAGGCGGTTGCTGCGCCTTCCCGACCAGCGGGCGATTGTTCCCCTGCCCGACACGCCAACGCACCGAGGAGGTTCCATGAATTCATCCGTCGTCGCCCGCACCAGCCAGCCCTTCAAGTGGTGGCAGTCAGTGGGAATCCTGGTTGGCTTCTGCCTGCTCGTCTGCGGGGCTTTCGCCGGTTGGCAATTTATGCGCGTGAGTTCCCAGCTGAACATGCTAAAAAACGCGAATGCCGCCGTCCGCCAAAAAGCTGCTGAAGCACTGGGACGCAGTGAGAGCCGGCGCGCGGTTGAGCCGCTGATCGCCGCCCTCAACGATCCCGACTTCGGCGTGCAGAACCGCGCGGCCATAGCGTTAGGCGAGATCAAAGACTCACGAGCGATCCAGCCACTCATGACCATTATCACGGATGCGGCGAAGAACGGTAAGGCAACAAAAGGCCCCGACGATGAATATTCCTACACCGATGAGCAGAGGAGCCGCCGCGATGTCGCACAAAATGCGGCCGAAGCGCTGGGCAATCTGGGCGCCCCAGCCCTTGATGTTCTGATGGCCGCCTTGAAAGATAAAGATGAAGACCTCAGCGGGTATGGCAACGCCGGGCTGGTGAAAATGGGTGCGTCTGCCGTCGACGCCTTGATTGCTGAAGTGAGAGATCCGAATTCCGGCGTCCGGAGCGGCGCTATCCAAATATTGGGCAAAATCAAGGATCACCGCGCCGTTGAATCACTTGTCGAAGTTCTACAGGTTAAAGACCTGCAATTCAGCGCTGCCTATGCCCTTGGCGAAATCAGAGATCCCCGCGCCGTAGACGGCCTGATCGCAGCCCTGCAAAACAAAGACGCTGAGTTTCGCGAGGAAGTGGCCTCTGCGCTGGGCAAGATCAAAGACCCCCGCGCCGACGCGGCCCTCACCGCCGCCCTCAAGGACCCGGAGGTGAAGGTTCTGCACGCGGCAGCCAATGCTTTGGGGCTGATCAATGATCCCCAGGCGGACAGTATTCTGTTGACAGCCTTGCGCGAACACAATGCCGAGATCATCGCCGGAGCCGATAACTTTTTCATCAAGCGCGGCGAGCCGGGATCGGAAGATGCGCTGATTGATGCCCTGAATAAAACCGGCGATCAATACATGGCCGCCGATTTCATGAATAGCGGCAACGAGAAGTTGAGTAAAGCCGCAAACGAATGGGCCTCATCGCACAACTATGAGATCACGTACATGCCCGGCAGCAAGCGCACAGGCTGGGGCGGCAAGCAGTAAACGCCCCGCTGCCCAGAGGAGATCGTATGAATCCGTTGAATGTTCGTCGCTACTGGCAAACCAGTCCGCATCTTGCCGTGGGTTTGTTGTTGTGCTTCTGCGTACCCTGGCCTACGCCGGCAGTGTATGGGCAAACCGATCGAGTAAGTCACTGGATCAAGCAACTGAAGGACACGAATCCTCACTCTCGAGAGGCTGCGGCCTCTGGGCTGGGCGATACAAAAGATCCTCGCGCAGTCGAGCCTCTCATCGCCGCCCTCAAGGACAAGGATCCTGAAGTCCGAATGACTGTGGCCTCGGCGTTAGGCGAAATCAAAGACCCCCGGGCGGTCGAACCCCTCATCGCCGCCCTCAAGGACAATGATAATCTCGTCCAATGGAATGCGGCCACAGCGTTGGGCAAATTCAATGACCCGAGAGCGATTGGGCCACTGATTGACGCCCTCAAGAACGGAAATCATTTTGCACGACGGAATATTGCCAGGGTGTTGGGCGAAACCAAAGACCCCCAAGCAGTCGAATCCCTGATTTTTGCCCTAAAGGATACAGATAGTGAAGCCCGATGGAGCGCGGCCAAGGCGTTGGTATCTATCGGAACGCCTGCCGTCGAGCCTTTGATCACCTCACTGAAGGACACAGATGCTAGCGTCCGAGCTATCGCGGTCGTGGTCTTATTGAAGATCAACGATCCCGATGCGGTCGCCCCACTGAAGACCGCACTGAATGACACGGATATTAACTTCAACTTCCGAAGCGGTATGGCCAACGCATTGACCGCACTGTGCGAACCGGGCTCCGAGGACGGATTGATCAAGGCGCTCAATTTATTCAACAAAAAGGGGATGGCTGAAGCATACCTGAATTCCGGGAACCCAAAGTTGCAAAGCGCCGCGAGCGCATGGGCGACAAGCCATGGTTATGTGTTAAGGCCGCGTTGAGATGAGAATCGGCAGTCTGGCATTCGACCTCTTCCCCACCCCCTGCCGTATACTCACTGCTGACGATGCCGATCGAGACCGAGATCAAATTCCGCGTGGACGACCTGGCTGATCTGACCAGCCGCCTTGAAGCTGCGGGCTTCACGCTGCAAACGCCGCGCACCTTCGAGAGCAATGTGCTCTACGACACGCCGGACCGCGCGATGAGGACGCGGACAGAGATTCTGCGCATTCGCAGCTATGCCGGACGGTGGGTTGTCACTCACAAGCGTCTGCCCGATGATGGCCCCGGCGAAGACACCCACAAGCACCGCATCGAGACCGAGACTGATGTTGCGGACGGCGCGGCGCTGGAAGAAATCTTTCTCTCTCTCGGCCTGGTGGCAGCGTTTCGTTATGAAAAATGGCGCGCCGAGTGGAGCGATGGCGAAGGCCATTGCGTGGTCGATGAGACCCCCATCGGCAACTACGCCGAGCTGGAAGGCTCCGCCGAATGGATTGACCGCGCCGCTGGCCGCCTGTGCATCGATCCGGCACAGTACATCATCCTCAGCTATGGGCGCCTCTTCGAACTCTGGTGCGAACAGCACAATTCCACGGCCCAGGATCTTACCTTCGCCGCCGTAAAAGCAGCTTCCACCCCTCGGTAATCAAATTTTAAAAACCATTAACGAAGGCTCCTCCCTGCGCCGATAACCTCAACTAGAGGTTAAGAACTGTGAGGCGCCCATTGAACAACAACCGCTTTGAGCTTCCTCCCAATTGCTTGCGGCGTACCGGAACCCGGCTGGCGCGGGCGGCGCTACCCGCGTTCTTCCGGTCTCATATCAGCCTTCCTTGATGCAGGCAAATGAAAGTAATCCGAACCATGCCGATTCTTGACCTGATCTCCGATGCTCCGAGCGCTTTATCCATCGCGCTCATCGATCCGGATGATCTGCGCCGCGAAGAGGTGGCTGGCATTCTGGCGGGATTCCCCGGAACGACC